>Ga0307376_10001458_pt1 | contig 25479 bp, 36 predicted proteins | sample TR2MG_FD_202536 | JGI IMG/M metagenome (GOLD analysis project Ga0307376, IMG submission 202536) | Soil microbial communities from Risofladan, Vaasa, Finland - TR-2 | ecosystem: Environmental > Terrestrial > Soil > Coastal area > Acid sulfate soil | place: Finland: Risofladan, Vaasa | collected...
CGCGCACCTTTCGCCTTCAAGGCCGACATGGGGCCAAAGGAGCTGCCGACGCAGACCAAGATGGAGGTCGACTGCATGTTCGAACTCAAGAATGAGCTGGCGCCGGAGATCTACGCGTACGATGAAGACAACTATCGGTGGGTCGAGATGGAGATCTTGGACCCGATGGAGCCCGACGTCGAGAGCCGTACGCGCTTCAAAAAACTCACGGGGATCAAGTGGGACGACTTTGAATTCGCCTTCGAAGATATCCATGAGGATGTGAGCCCCGAACTCCGGGCTACCATCCGCTCGGAGCTGGTGAAAAACCAGAGATCCTCAGCCTTCATCGATTCCGTGCTGGACCTCGTCGAGCACTGCGCCCTTGCCCCCTACGAGCTGAGCGTGATCGAAAACTGGGGGACGACCCGAGACGGCAGGCACATCAAGCTGCTAGATTTGGGCGGCTAATGCTTATCGACTTGAGAACGGCACCAGAGAAGGCGCGCAACCCGCGTCCTTCTGACATGGAGCTAGAGGTACCCCCGGCGGTGACGCCAGCGGTATACGAATGGATGCGCAATACGCTCCTTCAAATCGCCGGGTCGTACGGACGCTTCGAAGTGATTGAGGTCTTTTGCACCAGCGGAAAGCGGGCCGAGATGGCAGCGGGGATCCTGAGGGACGCCGGGTACCGTGCGAGCGTGATGGGGCCTGTCCGATGAAGCCCGTCGCCTTCATGCGGCTTCGAAAGCTGAAGCACCTCAAGGACGTCCTACGCAAGTACGACAAAGACGAGCTGATCGCGCAGATAAAAGACGACGGCTACAAGATCTTCGCGGTCCGCTCGAAGGCTGGCAAGGTGACGCTGTACACCCGGCGCGGGAAGTCGGTCACGGCCCAGCTGCCAGGAATTGCTACAGCAGTGGAGGCTCAGTCCCCCAAGGGTAGCTCTTGGCTGGGGGAGCTGGTGTACCTCATAAAGGGCAAGCAGAGCATCTCAGCGGTCGGCTCGATCGTTCAGAGCACGCCGGAGCGAGCTGTCGAGCAGACCAACGCGCTGGGTGGTACGCTCGAGCTGCGCATCTATGATGTCCTTGAGTACAAGGGCAGGCGCATCGAAGGGTTTACCCAGGCCGACCGGGACAGAGTCGTCCTGCATACCTTCAGCTCGAGAGGAGATGTTCGTGCCGTCAAGTCATATTCCTGGTCGAAAATTAAGTCTGCTTTACGCGAGGCCAAGCGTCAGAATGCCGAGGGCCTGGTTATCAAGCCAAAACAATCCGTCTACATCTTCAACCGGGCCGGTGAGGAAGAACCTCTGGGGACGTGGTTCAAGTACAAGCCACTTCGAAAATCTGATACGACGGATGTCATACTGCGCTCCTATCGACAGGGAAAAGCTAAGCTCATCTTTCAGGCCTACCAGTATTACTCTGGTGACCTTTTCGAAGTAGGCCAGCTCAGCGGCCTTCCTAAGGCTGAAGAGCTGAGGGTCAAAAAAGAAATTGATAAGGGGCGCGAAGTCTTGGTAGAGGTTACCTATCAAGAGCGCCTTCCCAGCAAGAAGCTTCGCCACATGGGCTGGGGAAGACTGCGACCCGATAAGCCTGAGAAGTCTGCTAAAATAAACCCGGGTACTATGCCGCTAGCCAATCCACGCACGTCGACAGTCAAGGTCGCCCTGGAGAAACAGGCTCTGAACTACCCTAAGTTCGCAGAGTTTGCCGATGCGTACTGGAACAAGTGTGCGCGCGGAATCTTTTGGTACCCGACCGATAGCCCCGATTTTGATATCAGCGCGCGACAGCAGAATGCTGCGAAGAATGGAAAGTTCTCCGTTTACTGCAACCCAGTGCTGGCGCTCGTGGGGTCGAATAAGGGGAACAAGTACGTTGCCGAGATCAACGTCTCGGAGGTGATGAAGGGGAAGATCGTGGCGGTGAAGGGGCAGTACGGCGCGAAGATCCGTCTCCTCGATCTTCAAGACGCCTTTGTCATGCGCGTCCTAGACGCCGACAAGGCGAAGCGATCTTGGAATTATCAGCAGGGCCTATTGCCCTCCAGCAAGGACCAGCTTCGCAAGTTTTGGGCTGACGCCCGATCCAAAGAGAAAGAGCGCCTCAAGAAGGTAGCTGCTCGAGAGGAGCGCAGGGCCAAGCGCCTTGCGCAACGCGAAGAGCGCAAGTCCAAACGCAGGCGCAACCCTATGGTGCGCATGCTGCCAGAGACCTTCAACAACCCCATATTCTGATGTCTCAGCACGAGAAGATCCCCTACATTGACGTCGACGAGATGCACGAGCGTGTGGTCGAGTTCTACGGCGAACACGACCAACCCGATACGCTCTTTGCGATTCTCGGGGTGTACCAAGAGCAGGCTGAAATCCTCGAGGAGATTGAGGAGAAGATGTTCGAGTACCGGGACTCGGAGCTGTTCGAAAAGTGGCGCCAGGAGCTGCATGAGTTCGCCGCACGCATCGAGTGGTACGCCGAGGCTGTGGAGGGAGCGGATGACCCGCATGAGGCGTCGCCTCTCATCTCCGAGCCGCTCTTCGACGGCGTGTACCCAGAGGAGCTGGAGACACGCCCGGAGGGACCCGACGGGCATACGGTCTGGAAGCTCGCAAATGAGTTGGTCCTCATCGGGGACCAGAGAGATCTCTCCGAGGCTTCCCTAGAGGAAATGAAGGCGCACTACGAGTCTTTCGTAGAAGTCTTCTGGAACAGCATCGGTGACGAGCTGGCTCGCCAGATTGAGGCCATGGAAGACGCCGACGAGGAGATGCAGAAGGCTGTCGACGAGGCTTACCTTCTTGCGAAGGAGCACCCCGAGAAGGTAGTTGGTCTTCGGAACAAGCGTGCCAACGAGGGGCGACGATCGATGGCGCCGCTGTTGTTGGCAGCTGGTGCAATCTTGTTGATGGCGAAGCGAAAGGGAAGACGTTGATGGATGCAAAGAAACTCGTAGAAGGCACCGAGGATGAGATGGTTGAAGCTCTGGAGATGCCCGGGGTGATGGAGTGGGCCGCGTTTGTCGACGGATGGATGCGAGCAAATCCTGCCGATGCGGTGGAGATGGGCAAGGAGCTTGCCTCGGTGAGGATGGTGTTCGATGAGATCGTCGAGCGGATCTTGGTGGGTTACGGCGTGCGCCTCCCGCCCCTAGAGCCACCGGGATTGCTCAACGGATTTTGCTCCTCGTACAGCGAGCGATTTGAGCCGCTCGACGTGAGCAAGGAAGTCGGAGTGGCGACGATGGAGCGCTTTACTCAGGCCGTGCGACGCGGCATGGACCCCTCTGTCGGGTGATCTAAAGAGATTACGCGAGTCCTCTTGACGGGGTAGACTGCGGCGTGTATCAACATCCCCGGGGCCGAAGATGGCGTCCGTGGCCACGCCCTCCGGGGTCTGTTCCACGCTACTACCTGAGGTTGAGCATTGCCCCTGGGCTGCGCAGACACCTCACCTCCCTCAAGGGCTTCGGCTACTTTTGGGAAATGGTCCGAGACGGTCTTCCGTCGACTATGACCAAGGCTCAAGTTATCGAGCTAAAACTGTGCGCTTTATCAGCATGGATCTCCAAAGATGAGACGACACTTCGTTCCTTACCGTAAACGTCCGCGGGTTTTCTTCGATGTCGAGACGACGGGTACTGTCCCGGGTTTCCACGAGATCACCGAGCTGGCGTTTTTGCATGACGTGAAGGGCGAGTGGGCTATCCGCGTGCAGCCGCAGTTCATGGACCGTGCGGAGCCGAAGGCGCTGGTCAAGTCGCACTACAACGCGCGCGACTGGACTGGCGCGCCGACCTTGGTGAGCATTTGGCCGAAGGTCTGCGAGTGGCTTGAGGACACGATTGTCATCGGCCACAACGTGGCGGCCTTCGATCTGCCCATGCTTGCCGGCGAAGTCAGGATGAAGAAGCTCGACGACGAGCGCATCACCCGGGCGTGGGAAGACACCAAGGGCTTGGCAACGACGCATCTTGTGCGTCGTGGGCTGAAGCTTCTGAGTCTGGATGCGTGCTGCGACTACTTTGGGATCCCCAACGATGGGGCCCACCATGCTCTTGAAGATGTCCGTCGCTGTAAGGCGGTCTACGATCGAATCACCAACGGTCAGCAATCGATGTTTTGAAATGGAAATCACCACAAAAAGAAAATCAGTCAGGCCCCAGCCTCAGGTCACGACTCGTCCCGATAGGGACAAGGATTCAAAGGACAGGGGGAACATCAGGATTACCTGGGCCCGCGGCCTGAGTGACCAGGAGATCGTCGGCCTCCTACAGATGAAGCTACTCGAGTCTCGCGCGCGCCGTGTGACCCGAGTAGGGCTTTTGAACGAACTGGTCCACGAGATCAAACACAGATTCGAGAAGGGGCTGAACCGCCATGAGTCGCAAGCGCAAGAGTGACGGCGAGGCCGCCGTGGTCCGCGACGCAATGCAGAGCGTTCGTTCTTACACGGGCAGCGACGAGAGCTTGTTGGTCCATGCGCACCAGTCGAAGTCAGTCGGCGGCATGCTGACGGCGAAGTGCGTGGCCATCCTGACCATGTATGGCAAGAAGCTCGACAGGGAGGGGGGCGGTCTCCCCCATGAGAACCTGTCGATCCCCCTGCAGCACGTGAAGACCATGATCCCCAAGACGATCGACTTTTTCCGGCACAACCGCCGGGAGAAAGGCTTTCGCTGGCTTGGGTTCATCCAAGGCGTCCTTTGGACTCAAGGCGTCTACACCATCGACGAGATGAAAAACCACAACCGCCCCGACGGGGTAGAAAAGACGGAAAAGTAAAATGGCTGGAGTAAACAAAGTAATCCTAGTGGGGAACTTGGGAGCAGACCCCAAGGCCGAGTCAACGAAGGCTGGCACCTCTGTCACGCGCCTGAGCATGGCAACGTCCCGATCCTTTACAAACAAAGCCAACGAGCGCGTCGAGGAGACCGAGTGGCACCGGGTGTCCGTCTGGGGCAAATCGGCCGATGCTTGTGCCAAGTACCTGTCGAAGGGCAGCAAGGTCTACGTCGAGGGTCGCCTCCAGACTTCATCCTACGAGCAGGATGGCGTCAAGAAGTGGAGCACGGAGATCATCGCTAACGACGTGCAGTTCTTGGACTCGAAGGGTTCCGGCGGCGGAAGCGGTGGGGGCGGTGGTGGCGGTGGCTCAACGATGACATCGGGTGGGACGCCCGGTGGTTCACCTCCAGGCGATGACGATATACCCTTCTAGTACGATGCTCGAAGAGATTACCAAGTTCAGTAAATCCCTTACGGATGACCAAAAGAATGCCGTCGAAGGCATGCTTGGTGATTCGTTTAGGTCTTTCCTATCCCTCATCCAGTCCAATACTGAGGAGGAGGTTTCCGATCGATTATTGCTGTTCAAGAAGGAAGTCAGCGCTCTCCCGATTGAAACGCTGCTTGCGATTCATGGTGAGCTGACTGACGAGCAGCGGTCGATTTTGGAAGATCTCCTCTAGAAGACCTTGGAAACAACCTTTTAGTGGCCCCTTGATGGGGCCACTAGCGCATCCCCATGACAAAAATCGCTGTTAGAGTACCCCTCACGGAGAAAACCACCATGCGTTTCGCTCTATTGTTTTTCACATTGTTGTTTGCCTGCCAAGTGGAGGAGGCGCACCAGATTACCGGGTCGGATGTAACGACGGGTGATGTGGAGTGTTCCTCCCCTGAGCCGCAATCCTGTCCTGACTGCGATGCCCCTGTGGCCTGTGAGAAGGCCGGCGAGCCTCCTCCGTACCCGAAGGGCTTCGGCCCCGTTGACGAGTACGCTGGAGACACCAGGCGTGCCTGCAAGGAGATCTCCGCACGCGAAGGCGGAGCCCAGTACGGGTACGCTATCGAGAAGTGGTGCAACCATCGTGTTCATCACAGCTCGCGTGGTGAGACGGGCAACATCATCAAGTCCATCGTCGATGAGAGCCAGGTCCATGACCGGGACAGGCCTAGCGCCCACTGGTTCTACAAGGCTGCCATTCGCTCAGGTCGAATCGACCCTGAGACCTGTGTTCACCATCGTTTTGAGAAGCTCGAGGGTCATCCCTCCGAGTGCTACAAGATGGCGGCTGAGTGGCCCTTCAAGGTGCCGGCAACGCTTCCTGCGGCGCGCAAGAAGCGTTGGCTCCAGGCCCCTCATGACCTTGAGCGATTTGGCGCCCGGGGCCCCATCGACTTCAACGTCCTGGTGGGCTACGGCGCCCTGCCTGGCTGCTATCCGCCAGAGGCCTTTGACCGGGTGGATGTGACTGTGACGGCCCTGGTGCGGCGGTCCGTGAGGATCTGCGCAAAGCACGGTTGTAACTCCCGCTGGGACATCAAAGACCACTGGAACGAGAGTATCGACTGAGGTCTGTGGTAGGCTGCAGCCGGATGTGGGGCCGGGCAATAGTGCTCGGTCACAGGTTGAACCCCCGCCTCACTTTCGACGGTGTGGCACTAAAGGCCCGTCCTAGTGACGGGCCTTTTTTTTGTGCTACGGTGCGCTCACACGTGATGGTGTGTGCAGGTCAGCGGGCGGTGCCAAGGCATTTTCCTTCGTGACGTGGTTTTTTGCCGAACACCCGCAGTCGTGCCACGGCAGTCTAGCCGGGGGCACGGCCCCCTTTGGGGCTGTCTGGCTTTGTGCGTAGACCTGCTTGCTGGCTGCAGGTAGGATGGGTACGGCCATGCAGTTCGAACTGCCACCTCTTCCGTATAACCTCAACGCGCTCGAGCCGACTATCAGCGCGAGGACGATGCAGCTGCATTACGACGAGCTGCAGCAGAATTACCTCGACAAGCTCAATGGATTTGACGACATCAAGAGCTTGCCCAACGGCACCTCCTTGGAGTCAGTTATCTTCGCCGGCGCGCGCGAGGAGGTTCCTGATGACCCCTTTCATCTGCCTCAGCAGATCCCCTACGACAACCTCTACGACGTGGCGGCCCAGTTTTGGAACCACACCTTCTTTTGGAACTGCCTGAAGCCAAACGAGGATGGCGGCGGCGGCCGGCCGTTCGGAAGCATGATGGACGGCATCCGCATCAACTTCGGAAGCTTCGAACGATTCCGCGAGACGCTTCGAACGCGAGCGCTCTCCCTGGTCGGCTCAGGCTGGGCGTGGGTTGGCATCAAGGGAGAGGCGCTATGGGTCTTCTCTGGCAGCAACGCCGCGATGCCGCTCATCTATGGCATCTCCCCCGTGCTGACCATCGACATGTGGGAGCACGCCTACTACCTGGATTTCGGGACAGACCGTGGCAAGTACTTCGACGCGGTGATGGACAAGTTGATCAACTGGGATTTTGCCAACCAGAACATCAAGAATGCAAGTTTTTAGGTTTACGGTCGAAGGCGACCCGCGGGGGTACACGACGACAAATCGCCCCAAGAAGGGGCAGAGGATGAAGCTGTCAGCTGCCATCCGTCGGTATTGGGCCTACTGCGAGTCGGTCCGCTTGAGGGCGAAAGAGGCAGGCCTTCGAAAGCTTCCATTAGTAGCGACCAAAGAACAGCCGCTTATGGTCTTCACCCGCTCCTACTTCAGCAATGGCGTCCACGCCGACCCTGAGAATGTGCACAAGGGCGTCAAGGACGCCATCTTTTACCAAAAAGGTGGCGGCACTGCGGACAAGTACACCGGCGGTGGATATCTGCCACCGATGTACGACAAGAAAAACCCACGCGTGGAGATCGTCGTCCGCCAGCTGCTACCAAGAGATGAGTCGGAATGGTATGTAGGATGACTCGCCCGGAATGCACCGGGCACCCTGAGGCAAACAGATGAGCTATTACACCGAACTGGGTGTGGGCCAGGACTTTACCCCTGACCAACTACGCCGCGCCTACCGAAGCCTGTGCTTGGAATGTCACCCGGACCGCAACCCGGACGACCCCGGTGCCGAGGAGAGGTTCAAGAGAGTGTCCGTCGCCTACCAGGTCTTGTCCGACCCCAGCCAGCGCAGGGATTACGATCTGAGCCAGACCTTTGGAGGAGCTTCCGGCGGCGACTTCAGATTCGACGGGAGCGCTCAGGACAACATCAGGAACATGGTGAACATGATGACTGACTTCCTCGAAAACTCGCCGCTGTTCGAAGCCGCACGCCGCGATGTCGACCGCGAGGCAGAGATTCAAGCGAGGGCCAAGAGAAAGCCCGCCAAGAAGAAGGCTGCCAAGAAGAAGGCGCCCAAGAGGAAGGCTGCCAAGAAGAAGGCGCCCGAGTCACCGACCTGTTCGGTGTGCGACGACTCCAAGTTTCAGACCGTTCGCCAGGGCGGCGGACAGTTCAAGATTCGCTGTCAGAGCTGCTGAAGATCAAGAGCTTGAGCTGGTCTTGCATTTGGGGAGCGGTATCTTTTAGGTATCGCTCCCATTTGTCCGAGAGACCTAGCTCCTCTTCCAGCATCTTGCTGGCAATGCGCCGGGCGGTCACGGGGTCGTAGCTCCGCATCCCCAGCTTGTGCATCACGTCGCACACATAGGTGCAGCACTCTTTGATGGCGTGAGCGATGACGGGGTCATCAAGATCGATGACTACCTGGGATTTCTTAGGGCCAAATGCATGGCCCAAGTCGGCAAGTTTCATCAGGGTATTTTCTTGAGGCGGTGACGCAGGGCATTCATCGCCGGGTTCATCTGGGGATTGGATTCGCCGATGACTCGGCATTCTTGTAGGACCTGGTCCATCAGCTGCTTTTTTGCCTGCTTGGGGTCGACGGCGGCCGGTGCGGAGATCGCTCGCTTGGCCATCTCGTGGCCCTCGCGCAGACCCTTTTGGTACCACTTGTTCTTGGCGGCCATCTCAGCGCGCTGAGCGCTCTGAGCAGCCCACTGATGAGCCTCCTGCAGCGCGACGTTTCTCCCCTTGTCGTATCCGCTCTCGTAGATGCGCCGCTCCTGCGCCTCGTTTGCCCCGCCAGCCTTCTTCTTGTTGAGGTAGAAGCCTTTGCGCGCGGCGTCCTTAGCGGCTTCAACCTGGGCCTCGGCGCGCTCGCAAGCGGTGCAGTAGGCGTCGTCGCACCACCCACGCTCCGGGGCGTAGTGCTGCTCGATCTCCTTGTATAGCTCTTTGAGCTGCTTTTGGTTATCGGCCATGCTTAGCCCTCCCGCCAGCTCCAGGGTTTTTTCCTTCGGAGTTCCGGGCGAAACTTGGGCGCCCAGTTGAAGGTGGAGATCCCCAGGGTGAGGGAGTCAGCGACCCCAAACTCACCTTTGACGGCATTCCCCAGCGCCTCAGTGATGTCCAGCCCCTCGTCGACACCTACACGCATGCGGGAGAGGTGGTCCGACGTCTTGCGAGCCTCCCCCTTGGTGTAGATGGCGACTTCCAAGAGGGTCCGGGCCGTTCGGAGCTTCTCGAACATGGGTTGAGGATACCACAACGCGCCTGGTGCAAAAACTCGGTAGACTGCCTTGGTGGACGCTTTTGGAAAACTCAAATCACGCACGGAATGGCAGGCCTACCTGCTCGCCACCATCACCTTGTTCCTCAACCACTTCTTGGGCTGGGAGATGGACGCCAACACCATCTTTGGTATCGTCGGTGGCTCAGCTGGTTACGGCGTCAGCCGCGGCCTAGCGAAGCGCGCCGCTGACCCGGACGCGAGCATCAAGAAGCCTCAGGAAGGCACTGAGGGCTCGACCGGCGACTCGTAGTCGGGTCCGCGCATCTGCATCACCACATCCTCGAGTGTGTCCAAGGCCTCTTGGATGCGCTCGGGGGTTGTTTTTCGTCCGAAGCTAAAGCGAATGGCGCAGGCGGAAAGCTCCTTCGGGCACTCGATTGCCTCGAGCACATGGGACGCGGTGTTGGACTTCGCACAGGCCGAACTTCGGGACACGCAGATGCCAGCGTCCCCAAGGGCGTCCCTCAGCTCGCCGCCATCAAGCCCTTCGAAGCAAATATTGGTGATCCACGGCACCTTCGAATAGTGCGCGCCCTGCAAGTAGACGTCCCCAATACGGTCCTGGACGAGCTGCAGGAAGGACAGCTCGAGGTTCTCGAGTCGGTTCCACTCGGCCTCCATCTCGGCACCCGCAAGGTCGGCGGCGACGCCGAGGCCCACGATGCCGGGGACGTTGAGCGTGCCCGCGCGGATCCCACCCTCCTGGCTGCCACCGGAGATCTGGGCCTGGACTGGGATGCCCTCACGCAAGTACAGCGCGCCAACCCCTTTGGGGCCGTAGACCTTGTGGGCGGAAAGGCTCAAGAGGTCGATTCCGATGCTCTCGACATCCAGCGGGATCTTGCCAAAGCTTTGGGTGGCATCCACGTGGAATAGGATTTCGTACTGAGCGGCCAGGTCGCCAATCTCCTCGATGGGCTGAATGGTCCCGATCTCGTTGTTGACGTGGATGATGGAGATAAGGACGGTGTTGTCCTGGATGGCCGCCTCAATGTCGTCCGGGTCGACGACGCCGTCCCTGTCGGGCGATACCAGGGTGACTTCGTGCCCTAGCTTCTCGAGGTCGTGTAGAGCGCTGAGCGTCGCCTTGTGCTCGAAGGAGGACGTGATGAAGTGCATCGGCTCGTCGAAGTGGTCAGCGATGCCCTTGATGGCCAGATTGGTCGCCTCGGAGGCTCCACCTGTGAAGATGATCTCCTCGGGCGAGGCCCCAATGAGGTCGGCCACCGACTGGCGGGACTTCAGCACAGCTCTGGCGGCTTTTCGGCCACAGCTGTGATTGCTCGACGGATTGGCGAAGACCTCGCAAAAGTAGGGGGTCATGGCCTCGAGGACCCGTTCATCGACGGGGGTCGTAGCGGCGTAGTCGAGGTAGATCACAGCCTAGGCATCTTATCACAGGCCTGTTAGGATGACGTCAATGGCTGGGAACGCACTCCCCCTCGTTTTGCTCGCTGGAGCGGCATTCTTTTTGACTCGCAAAAAGGGGGGCTCCAAGACGTCTGACACGGTTATCCCCGAGGGCCAAGGCCAAGGGGCTACGCCCAAGCCCGACGAAACCCAGGACGAGTCACCGGACGAGCCGGCCGAAGGCGGGGCCTTCGACGCCACGGCCCAGATGCCGTGGATTGAGACAATCGAGGATTACCAGGCCTGGACCCAGGCACTCGAGGCAGGCGAGGAGAATCGTCTCTGGACCGGCGCGCTCGAGTTCCGGGATATGAATGACCAGCATGCAGAGGTTGGCATCTTCATTGAGGAGCAGCTCAATGCCTACGGTCGCACTTACGGCCGCACCGTCGACCGCAGCGAGCTGGACCCTGAGGTCAAGGAGGCTATGCTCGCCTCGGAGCTGGCCATGGTTGAGAAGGCCATCGACGAGGTCTTTGAGACCTTCACTGGCCTCGACTTCCTCTTGGTCTTCCTCAACGATTCGCTCCCTGTGAGCCTGGCCATCATGCTCGTGTTCGACTCGGCTGCCAGCCAGGGCGCTTCGATGACGAAAATGGCTGAGTTCGACCAGAAGTGGAACGACCTTGGCGTCGACGTTTTAATCAAGGCAGGCTTCATGGGAATGACCGGCCCAGAACTCCCGGATGCTATCGCTGCATTCCTAGAATCGTTCTTGCCAAAGAACTATGTCACCCCCGGGCTCACCCCCGGCCTGGTCACTGAATTCAACCCCTAGGACACCCATGGCAAAGAACAACATCCTCCCACTTGTGGCGGTCGCGGCCGGCATGTACTTCATCATGCGTAAAGGCGGTGGCGGCGGCGACGGTTCCCTCGAAAAGGGGATTGCCAATGCGGCGAACACCGCCGAGGGCTACGCCCGCAAGATTACCCACACCATCGAGCACGGCGACCTGCTGGAAAAGCACCACGACTACAAGCCGCAGGACGTCGGCGACACTCTGCGCATCACCGGCGCCCCAGCGGGCGACTATCAAGCGGTTGCTGTCTATAACGGCGACTCTCGCGCGAAAGTCGTCGAGGTGCACCATGACCCCTCGGACAACTCTTTGTACGTCACGGCCCTAGTCCCAGGCGAAGAGCTGCCTAGCTTGCTCTCCCACGGTTTTGACACGCGCACCAGCGTCGTCAACTTCGTGGGAGGCGGGAGCCACCAGCTCGTCCTTGTCGGCAATATCGATCCTCAGGATGGGTAAAAAGTGGGGCCGCACCAAGCTCATCTACGATGAGCACATGGACTCCATCGAGCGCGACTTCGAGGGCGGCGCCGAGCTTCGGGAGATTGCCACGAAGTACGATGTCTCGCCCCCAACCATCACCAACTGGCTGATTGCTTCCGGCTACAAGCACCGTCAAAAGGGTCGCTACCCCCAAGCGATGAAGCTCAAAGCGGTCGAGCTGAGCAATCGAGGCTGGGACCCGATTGCTATTGCGAACCTATTCCGTACGAAGTTGAGCTACGTCAATGATTGGATTGGGGTGGCCTCTTCGGGTCGGGCGCGCCCCGCTCCTGAGATGGAACCGGCCTACACGCGCCATGTTGTGGGGCGTCGCTGGACCGACGCCCAAAAGGACGAGGTAGTGCGCTTGGTCTCGACGGGGGTGTTCACGGTTGACCAGATCTACCGCCTCACCAACGCGTCCCGCGTCCGTCAGCAGCGCATCTGGGCCGAGCGGGTCGGTACGCCCTATCCTTTGGCGAGGGAAAGGCCGGAGCGACCTGACCGCATTACGACGCCCGAAGCCTTTCAGCAAGGCAGGCTCGAGGGTCTCCGGGAGGCCCGCGAACTCGCCCTCCAAAGTCAGGCAGAATCCCAGGTCGCCGCCCTCGTGCCTCTTGAGCAGGCGCTTGAGGTCGCAAGTGATGCTGATATCGAAGCCGACTTCAGGCGCTTCGAAGCCCAGAAGAGGCAGCTCGAAGAGGGGCGCTAGCTGATACACTCGGGCATGGCCAGGTCCCGCCGCCCTGTAAAGGACCCCGTCGGCCCCTAGGACAACATCATGAACATCATCTTTTCCACTCCCTGGGCTGACATTGAGTCCGAATGCGACACCAAGTTCCCGACCTTCGACGAGGAGCGGGCGACCAAGAGCTTGCTATTTTCTCGGTTCCAGGTCGCTGCGCGCACGCCGGTACGCTTCCTGGCCTTCACTGGCGATGCGTCCATGTACAACTTGCTCGTGGATGTTCCGACCGTGACCGCCATCGACCAGATTGATTCGGACGTGCTGCCCTTCACCTGCGCGCTTCCGTAACGCCGAGTTCAAAGCGCGCGACTGGAAGCGTTAGCTGATACACTCGGGCATGGCCAGGTCCCGCCGCCCTGTAAAGAACCCGTCGATCACTCAGCTCGAATGGGTCGACAAGAACTACCCTGACTGGGTTTGGTATTACACCGTCCTGGGTTTTTTCGAGGCGACAGGTATGGACAGGTATGCTCATGATTTCACAGTGAGCGTCGAGCGGCTGCGTACTGGGCAGGAGGGCGCCCACATCAAGGAACTCGGGGTCCAGACCCTTACGATCCCGGAATCAGAATCGGTGGTCGTGGCGGCCATGATCTCCTCGTCTGGGAATAAGGACACGATCTACGATAGGCATCTGCCCTGGTTGGCAATGGAGATCGCGCGCGCGGGCTCAGATGTTACCGAGAGTCTTGAAAAGGCGATTGCGGGGGTGTATCCCAACTTGATCCTTCCTGTACGTGCATTGAAGGCCTCCGACTTTGTAGAGTCGGCAGGGGTGACCCAGGAGGAGCTAGACAGTGCGGTTGAGCCTGGAAGGCTTATCACGGTGGATCTATTTGAGTATTTCAGGGACGGCTCGGCCCTAGAGCATGCCTTCGAAGAGGCGTCGGACATCCCCCCAGCCTTCGAGTTTGACGTAGACGGCACACTTGAAAACCAGATTCTCGACGCGAGTTCGGAGATTGGCGCTCTCGTTGAAGGCTTTGGCACCATCGTGGATTGGGCTGAAGCGACAGGTGCTGACTTGGACGACCACACCGCCCGTTCAGCGTACAACGCTGCCCATATATGGAAGCTATACCCGCCGAAAGGGGCTGGCAACTTGAGGAATCCGCACAAGCGCAAGGCTAAGGCTAAGCGAAAGTCCAAGACCCCCGAGTGGAAGCGCCTTCTCGACAGGTCGCATCGACTCTGGGAGACCTACGACGCCAAGCCGCTCAAGAAGAACCTGCTCGCCTTCGGGGCGCACATCGAGAAGATGAAGACCTCGGGTTCGGCTAAGGTCAAGACCGAGGCGAGACGGGCTGAGCGGGCCTTCAGCGCCGAGTTCAAAGCGCGCGACTGGAAGCGTTAGCTGATACACTCGGGCATGGCCAAGCGTAATCCTGCCATCGAAAGCTGGATGGCGATGCGAGATGCCATTGCTGAGGCGCACGGCCTAAGCAAGTTTCAGGCCTCCTACCACCCGGCTGAGCAGCATCTTTCGGTCGACCTCATCTCGGTTCCAGACGGCAGCAAAGGCGAGGGGCACGCCGCTGCTGCCATGAAGGACACGCTGGATTGGGCCGACGCCCACGGCGTGACCGTGACCTTGTCGCCTACCGCCGAGTTCGGTGCTTCCAAAAAGCGCCTCGAGCGGTGGTATCGAAGCATGGGGTTCGTGCCAAACAAGGGGCGCAACAAGGACTTCCGCTTTACTGATGCGATGCTTCGGCCTCCAAAAGAATCGACGATGGGAAACCCCAAGCGTAACCCGATCCACTACTCCCCCCGTCACAACACCGAGATCCACGTCCTCGACGAGGCCGGATGGCATGTGATCCTCGAGCCCTCCTCGATTGAGGGTCCTGACGAGGCGACCATTCAGGCTGTCAGGCTCATCGACCCGGACAACAAGGACTACTTCGCTCTGATTACCCGAAGCGCCCGTGACCCAGGGCAGTGGCAGGCGACGCGGTTCGACGAGCGCGGCCCCGTCGGGCATACGACATCCGACACGCTCATCGAGTCGCTCAACGACACACGCAAGTGGTACGGACTGACGGTCGCGGAGGTCGTGAAGAAGAACCCCGGCGACGCCCAACCGACGGATTCCGACGAGCCTTCGCTTTTTCATGTGACGTACGTGGGGAGACTTCCGGGGGTTGTCGAGGACGGGCTTGCACCAGGCCGCAGCCCATCCATTGGCGGTACGTCGTATGACTGGAATCGCCGGGAGTCCATATTCCTTTCGGAGTCTGATGGCGTATCGTATTGGTACGACCTGGCCTCACGGTGGGCGTTTGATAGCAGCGACGAGCCGTCGGACGATGGGCTCGTGCCGGTCGTTCTCAGGATCTCCGGAGGACCACTGACTACCGAGCTTGGCTTTGACGAGTTTTGCGAGGACGATGAAGTTGGCTGGGGCGACTCGAATCGTCCTACCTACAAGTGCAAAACGACTATCGATCCAAAATACCTTCAGGTTTGGACCGGCTCTTCATGGGTACCTGTCCGCGACTACGACCAGGTCGACCTCTCGACATCATTCGACATGCACACCTGGGAAGACGTCCTGCTTCCCAGCGATGATGAGATGGCGATGGCCAGCAAGAGCCAGAGTGCCAATCCCCGCAAGCGCAAGCCGAAGCGCAAGACTCCCGAGTGGAAGCGCTTGCTCGACAGGTCGCATCGACTCTGGGAGACCTACGACGCCAAGCCGCTCAAGAAGAACTTGGCCGCCTTCGGGGCGCACATCGAGAAGATGAAGACCTCAGCGTCGCTGAAGGTCAAGACTGAGGCGAGGCGCGCTGAGCGGGCCTTCAACGCCGAGTTCAAAGCGCGCGGCTGGAAGCGCTAGCTGATACACTCGGGCATGGCCAGGTCCCGCCGCCCGGTAAAGAACCCGTCGATCCCCCGCCTTGAATGGGTCGCTAAAACCTACCCTGACTGGGTTTGGTATTACACCGTCCGTAGCTTTTTTGAGGCGACGGGCATGGACCATCAGGCCGATGAGTTTATGGATGAGGCGTATGCGATTCGCGCTCGTAATGAGATGGCTCATCACGATGGGCGTGATCCAGCATTGCTCCCTGACGAGTTGATGGGCTCCGTTGCGTCGATGATCTCCGCCTCGGGAAACGAGAACACGATCTACGATAAGCATCTGCCCTGGCTGGCAAAAAACGTCAACGCAGATGGCAAGAGATTTGTAAAAGCGCTAAGAAAAGAAATCAAGGAGAGGTACCCCGACTTCATCTTACGGCGTCCGCCTTTTCGGGCGTCCGAGTTCGCGGCGTCAGCAGGTGTGACCCAGGCGGATCTGGATAGCGCTGCAGCCGCCGGACAGCTCATCACGGTAGATCCGATTGAGGTCTACAGGGACGAGTCCCCTTTGGCGGGCATCATTTCAGATCTGGGCGGAGACCCTACCCAGGGTCAACTGGGGGAACTTCGGGGTGCTGAAATCGAATACGCTGAAGCCTTCCGTACGATCGCATCGCTCCGGGATGACTTCGGAAGCATCGTTCGATGGGCGGACGAAACGGGCGCTGACCTGAGCGGCTACGACGCCTTCGAAGCGGGGGAGGCGGCCCACGAATGGGAGGCAGTCAGGCCGAAGGATCTAGACATCGTCCCGGGTGACATCGTCTATAAGTTCAGCGATGGATGGACCTTTCAAGAGCTGAGTACGAAGCCTCAGCTCAAGTGTGAGGGGGTATACCTTGGTCACTGCGTCAAAAGTTACAAGACAAACAAAATTGGCGTGGTGTATCGCATCTTCAGCCTCCGAAACGCAGACGGCGAACCCGTGGCGACGCTGGAGTGGATGCTTGACGGAGAGTACGTTCGGCAGTTCAGAACCCTGGGCAATCGGCTGCCGAGTGATGATGACTTCGATCGCGCCCTCGAGTTCCGCCTCAACTACATCGACAAAAACATGGTGTCGGGGGTTCCTGCAGTCATCCCCGTAGATGCTAATCGTTGGCCTCCACTTGCAGCCGACTGGGGCGGCGAGTTCAAGGGGATGTACGAGTTCGATGGCGATCCCGCTACAGCATTTGCTGTCTACGAAATTGAGAGCGATGGCGAGGAGCACCGGCGCGACGGGAGCTACCGCATCCTCGTCACGATGAAGTCTCTCGGTGATCCTACAATTTGGCTTAAGGACGATGAAGACCCAATTCCCATGGGAGAGCTGATGCTCAGGCCCAACGGCGTCGGGTCGATGTCCCCACAGTATATTGAACAAGACCACTCCGAACTTACTAGGTACGGCGATGCAGGGGTCTGGTCCTTATGGGCGACCACTGGAGTTGTCCCGTTTTACTTTCGTGACGAGCTGCTTATTAAATACGTTTACGGAGCCCCTGCATCGCTTTGGGAGCGAGTCGCTCAGGGGAGCAGGGCTAATCCTGGCAGGCGTAAGGTCAGGCCCCAGGCCAAGCGCAAGACTCCCGAGTGGAAGCGACTCCTCGACAGGTCGCACCGGCTCTGGGAGACCTACGACGCCAAGCCTCTCAAGAAGAACCTCGTCGCCTTCGGGGCGCACATCGAGAAGATGAAGTCCTCAGCGTCGCTGAAGGTCAAGACTGAGGCGAGGCGCGCTGAGCGTGCCTTCAACGCCGAGTTCAAAGCGCGCGGCTGGAAGCGCTAGCTGATACACTCGGGCATGGCCAGGTCCCGCCGCCCGGTAAAGAACCCGTCGATCCCCCGCCTTGAATGGGTCGCTAAAACCTACCCTGACTGGGTTTGGGTTTACACCGTGCAGGGGTTCATGCTGGCGTCAGGCATGGACGCTGAGGCCAGCAGGATGGCCGATTCCGCAGATGCTTTTGCCTCGGACAACTCCTTCGAGGAGGCCGCGGGCAGTCCGGTCACCTCCATTCCTGATGAGCTTTCGGACATGGTTGGCCGGGATATCGTCCTGGCCGGCACTGCGTCCACGGAGTACGACCGGTACATCCCGTGGCTAGCCAAGCGTCTCAATGAGTACGGCAAGGCCCCCATCAAGCGGGTCCGGAGAATCATGAAGGAGGTCTATCCCGACATGATCCTCCCCCCATCTGCCGGCATCAGCGAATCTCCAGGACAGATAGATGTCGACCCCTTCAGGTGGTCCAGGTCCGGCGAGGTCCGCCATGCGGTTGACGGCCTTGGTTGGAGCGAACAGGTTGAGGTGCGAGAATTACTCGAGGACGCAGCGTCCAAGTGCGAGGCTCTCGCCCTTCAATTTGGCTCCATCGTCAACTGGGCGCGGGAGACCCGGGTGAATCTGGACGACTACAATGGCGACGAAGCGCGGGAGGCCGCGATGCACTGGGCCGAAAACAGGCCCAAGGGGGACGTCGTCCCTGGCGAAGTCGTCTACGAGTTCGCTGACGGCTGGACCTTCCAGGAGCTATCGACCAAGAAGCAGCTCGAGTGTGAAGGTGTAGAGGTTGACCACTGCGTCAAGCACTACAGCCCTAGCAAAATCGGGGTCAAATACCGCATCTTCAGCCTGCGTGACCCCGACGGGCACCCCAAGGTGACGATGGAGTGGAGCGTTCCTGGCGAATACGTCTCCCAGTACAAGGGGCTCAGCAACTCGGCCCCCGACAAGGACGCCGTCGAGCGTGCGGTCGAGTTCCGGCTCAACTACATCGACAAAAATCTGGTGTCGGACGACAAGAAGCTCGAGCAGGTAAGCCACTACTCGGAGTACTTCCCAGCCTATGTGGGCGAGTTCAAGGGCGGCTTCAAAGGGGTCTATGCACCGGCTGGCAGTCCCGAGATGGCGGTGGCTGTCTACAAGGACAGCATGGTTCCGGCTTCGGATATCCGGAGTCACGTCGACATGGTTGAGACTGACGTTTACCAAGAGCTTGGCGCCGGGGACTCCATCGCTGCTGATGAGGAAGTCCTCAGGCGCATCCGGGAGACCGATGCAATGGATGCCTGGACAGGGGATATGGAGGGATGGGAGGACCAGGCCTGGCTTGCCTGGCCGACATGGAAGTTGTTTGGGGCCACAATCTCTTCCTCTGACGAGCTTGTCGATGAGATTGGCAGCTATGAGATAAGGCCCCCTGCTGGCGCTTCCGCCAACCCCCGCAAGCGCAAGGCTAAGCGCAAGACTCCCGAGTGGAAGCGCCTATGCGACAGGTCGCATCGACTCTGGGAGACCTACGACGCCAAGCCGCTCAAGAAGAACTTGGCCGCCTTCGGGGCGCACATCGAGAAGATGAAGACCTCAGCGTCGCTGAAGGTCAAGACTGAGGCGAGGCGCGCTGAGCGGGCCTTCAACGCCGAGTTCAAAGCGCGCGGCTGGAAGCGCTAGCTGACCTGGCGGTGGGCCCAGATGACCTTGCGGCAGTCGAGGATGCACATGGGCAGGCCGATAGCCTTGTCCTGATACAGGGGCTGCCAGCGGTGGCGCGTGCCTGGCTTCGACCCCTTGGGTGCCGGCACGAGGCGGCACTCGTAGTCCCCTGACACCCAGTTGAATCCGGAGGCTTGCCAGCAGAGGCTCATGGGCGGTCTAGCCCCCGAAGGCGTCAAGGCCTACGCATGTGGACGCTGTAGCAGCGATGCTATCGGCTGTCGGGGAGTACATGGGGTCGCCTGTGATGGAGAAGAGCGTTGAGCCCACCTGGTTCTCCAATATCGCGCCGAGGCAACTGGCTGCGGCTGACGGGAAAATCGACCCATTAAAGCTTTCTGTCCCGCTGTTCCACACCATCTTCTTGGCGCAAGATGAAGGGACAATCTCAAGGTAGACCGCGTAGTAAATCTCCTGCCAGTCATCAATGGGGGCCAAGATGTAGCCATCCTTTATCTGAATGCCGTCTCCTGGATATTTTGCAACCAGCTCCTCCAAGGCCGAGGACGGAATGCCGTCCGTGTTGAGGCGCACTAGGACTGACGCCTGGTCGGCCATGAACTGCTGGTAGATCTCCGCGGTCCTCTTTTGGATGAAGGCCTGCATATCCTTGGCGTAGGCTTCCTTCTCGGCCGGGTCCGTCGGCGGCGTCAGTGGCTGGCAGTTGGTGCCGAGCGCCATGAGCGCCTTCCCGTCTGACCCGGTATGGGTATCGGCGTTCGGGCTCGCGGTATCCGTCTCCGCCGCGGTCTTGGCCGATCCGCTCTTCGCCTTCTTGGACATGAAGAATGCGGCTCCAGCAAGGGCCAAAAGGGGAAGGGGATTAGCTGCCATGTCCCATCCTACCCTAAGAGGGGGCTTCTACGCACATGAAAGTCTCCTGTACTGCCACTGGATGCCCTCTTCTAGGATCTTCCGTGTGTGCTTCCGGATGTCGCTCTTATTGACGGTGCCGAGAGCATATTTGCCCAGCAGCGACTCGATGATCTGGTCGATCTTCCGTTTCAGCAGGGACTCCGTCTCCACTTTGTCCACGCCACGAGCGCTGAGCACAACTACGCCCCACATGATGCCTTCGCGGTAGCCCTGGACCTCAATCGCCCAGCGCCAGCGGGGCCAAAACACGTATCGATTACCGAACTTGAGGGGGCCGTAGTACTCCCATTGGCGAGCGTGCACAGCCTCGTGCACCAGGATGTAGGCCTTTTGCTCGATGTTCAGGTCAATCCAGCCCGACCCCAGGCGCACCTGCCTGTAGTAGGTCGTGGTCATCTTCGACAGCTTCAGGTGCGATGTCGACTTGAGGACTAGGTCCTTCCCCATTTCGTCCTCGAGGTAAGGGACGTAGTAGTCCATGGCGGCCGTGGGGGTTGGGTAGCGCTCCAGCGTCCGGCTATTGTGCCGAAACGACCGTGCGAGCTTCAGGTGCCTATCCTTGAGCCGACTCATACGGACATCTTAGCAAGGTTCAGCCGGCCCACTCGGCATGTTATGCTCGGAGCGTGGAACAGGATAAGCCCTGCACAAAGGGGACGATGAATGGCTTCGTGCTTGGAGGCCTCGTCTTCCTGGTCGGCTCGTATGTCGCGCACTGCCGCTTCAACCTGGGGCCATGGCCTTGCCAGAAGTCCGACCGGCGTCGGCGGGGTTGCAAGTCAGGCTCTTAGAACAAAAAGGCCGAAGGCATTGCTGCCCCCGGCCCGTGGAGAATGTCGCTTCGCCAAAAGCGACTCTAGAAGCTAAGAGAGGACGGAATTGAGAACAGTTCCCCACAAGGATGTTTGCTGAGAGGCTGCGGGAGCGGAGCCGGCCAGTCCGCGGGGGCGCCCACCGGTGGTACTCGCCGTACTGGCGGAGCCGGCCAGGCCGCGTCCGCCGCTGACACCAGAGGCGCTGTGGCCCGCTTTGGCTGCGCTGAACATCGCAGTAAGCTTCTCCACGAGTTCGTTAGCTACGACGTCTTTTTGCGTCTGCTGGGCTGGTGCGGAACTCGACTTGATGTTGGTGTCGACGGCCACAACTAAGACACCCTCGTTGAGTTCTGCCACAGTCCCGCCGAACCAGGACGCTAGCACTTCTACGCCCTCTAGGCCATCGGCGACGAAAAAGGCCATTCGGGGGTTGTCCGCAGCGAGACCCTCGACGGCGTTCCTCAATAGTGTTTTGTCCGATGTGACGACCGTGGAGGCGATGAGGCAGATTTTACTAAATCCGAGTTCGGCGAAGCGGGCATCGAGTGCTTCTTCGGTATCGCCCGCCTGAAGGAAGATGATTGCGTCCGGGTTGACGGTGCCGTCGGACGACCCCGAGCTGCCCTTCCCTTTCTTGCCGAGGATGAGAGCAGCGGCTGCGACGCCGAGGATGAGTGGTAGTGCGCTTTTCGCCATGGTCTTATGCTCCGGGAGTGTAGGGCGCCCTAGCTGTTCTTGACTGCCTCGACGACTGCTCGAAATACCCCTCGGTTGCTGCCAGACCGGTTTGCCCGAAGAGGCGTAATGGTCGCCGAGGCCGTCTGGGCTGCGTATCCACTGAGCCCTCGGTTGCCGATGCTGGTTTGCGAGTAGGAAGCAAGGGCAACGTCGATGGCTGCGAGAATCTCCGCCTCAGCAGCGGTGAGGCTGACGCCGGACTTGTAGACGGGGGTCCCACTGTCGTCTACGAAGCTGCTCCCAGCCTTCACCCCGAGGGTCCCAGATGGCACCGCAATGATTTCCTGATCGAACCATGCGAGTACCTGCTTAAATGAGCCCTCGTCAGGAACCAGATAGAATAAAATCTTAGGATACTTCGGCGTTGCCTTCGCAACGATTGAAGTGGCCATGTCAACCGACATTCCGTTGATGACCACTGCCACGACGCACGTACCGTCATAGACTTCTTTGTCGAAGAAGGCCTCGGCTTCAGCCTGGGTGTCACCCCACTCGATCACAACGATCTGATTCGGCGTGGAGTCAGATGTGTCGGGGTTGGATGTGTCGGGGTCGGATGTGTCGGGGTCGGATGTGTCGGAGCTGGACGGCCCCGGGCTGCCTTTTCCTTTTTTGCCGAGGATAAGAGCAGCGGCTGCGACGCCGAGGATGAGTGGTAGCGCGTTTGTTGCCATGGTGGAATGTTCCTTTTAGAGGCTAAGACTTGGCTGACTCGGCGATTGCTCGAAACAGACCTCGGTTGCTGCCAGACCGGTTTGCCCGAAGAGGCGTGATGGTCGACGAGGCCGTCTGGGTTGCGTATCCACTGAGCCCTCGGTTGCCGATGCCGCCCTGCAAGGAGGGGGAAAGGACAAGGTCGATGCCTTGAAGGATCAGCGCCTCGGCGTCGGCGAGAGCGGTTCCGTTCCTCACAAAGACACTCTCACTCAGGTCCACTAAGCTGGCGCCGTAGGCCACCCCGATGAATCCAGATGGTACTTCAACGGGTGGGTTTTCGAACCATGCGCCCATCTGATTGATGGTTGCGTTGTCAGGGGACACGTAGAAAAAAGTCTTGGGGTGGGTCAATGCTGCCTTCGCAACGATTTCAGTGGCCATGGCAGCCGACATACCGTCGATGACCACTGCCACGATGCAGACGCGGTCATAGACGGCCCTGTCGAATAGGGCATCGGCTTCAGTCAGAGTATCTCCTGGCTCAAGCACAACGAGCTGAGTCGACGTGGGGGGGGAGCTGCCTTTTCCCTTTTTGCCGAGGATGAGAGCAGCGGCTGCGACGCCGAGGATGAGTGGTAGTGCGCTTTTTGCCATGGTCTTAGGCTCCGGGGGTGTAGGGCGCTCGCATGTACGCGAGGGCAGCAACAACCTTCTCTTGAAGGTTGGTAAGGGTGACGCCATCTCCGCTGAGGGTCTCGGACATTGCAGCATCGCTTTGGCCGTGCATGGCGGTCACGGTGAACTGGTCAGGCGTATTGATGTCAGCGTGCTGCGCCATCTTGAGTCGGTCCAGCCCGTCTGCGGCGGAGATGATGAACTTGATGTCCGTGTTTTGCTCGGAGATGGGGCGGACGACGTCTTCAAGGTCGTCAATGGTGATGGCATCAGGCGCGAAGCTCGAGGTAACCTGGATGTAGGGCCCCGGGATAATGGGGACGGCGCTGTTCGCGGTCACCTTGAGCAGGTTGTCTTTGGCGCCACCAGAACCCTTTTTCCCCCTCATAAGAAGGAATGCGGCTCCGATGAGGAGGATTGGAAGTGGGCTTTTCATGGTTTTGGTTTCGCTTCGTGTTCAGTCGTAGTCGAAGCCGAAGATGTCCGGCGACTCTTCGTAGCTGAAGTCCAGGCGCTGAGAAAGGAGGATTTCGCGGAAGATCTGCGAGAACATCTTTTGAATTTCCGGGTTGCCCGCGTAGGGGAGGTCAGCCAGGCGCATCTCTTTGCGCTGTTCGAAGCCCCAGATGCAAGTCTTCTTGGCGATCAACTTGTTGAAGGCTTCAACCGCCGATACGACCAGGGCATTGAGGAATTCGCTCATCTCCTCTTGGTTGGCCCAGGCAGCAGTGCCGGAAGACTTTGCCAGCTCTTCCGTGTGCAGGTCGGTGTACATGTTCTCCACGCCCTTGTTGGCATCGCCAACAAGGGTCACGATGGCCACGTCTCCTGCAGCGAAGGCTATTGCTCCAGATACGGTCGCCAGGGTCGCTCCGGCCAGACCTGCAGAAGCGGCACCCGACTGGACATTGAGCACCTTGCCAATAAGTCCGGCCACACGTCCTGCGACTCCGCCGCCAGCGAGCATCCATGCAGTTGTGTAGACGGCATCCCCTAATGTGACACCGGTGTTGTCGGCGCCCAAGACCTGGTTGATGAAGGAGACAGGGTCATTGTAAAGAAAATCGGCAATCGAGCCGGCATCCTTATCTTCGACCGCAAACCGTCCTGCCAATCGCTCTTCGTTCAAGAAGGGGTGCAGCGTTTTGAGGACCCAAAATCGGCCGATCTCGTAGCTCGCGTAGTCCGCGGACACGCCAATTTCCGTAAAGGTGATCTTAGGGATGTCTCGACTCGGGTACTCGGGTCTGAGAAAAAAGTTCTTCCCGTCCACGTCGTAACACCCCACATGCGGGGCCAAATCGTAGTGCGCTAAGGGGTCGCAAGGCACATCCATAGGCTTGCCGCTGCCAGCGTACCCACCCGGCTCAATCCGCTCAGCTTTTCCAGGAGCCACATCACCAAGGGGTGGCACCTTCCGCTTGGGGGGCAAAATGCTGTCAATGATCCCGTCGAATTTCCCCTCGGCCTTTCCTACAATCAAGAGTCCCGCCAAAATGGCGCCGCCGAATAGTAATCCAGCTTTTTGACCTGAGGTGAGCTTACGTGCCATGGCTCCCTTAGTGTCGCACAAAGGGAGCCATCAGTCATGGGCGCCGACCGGCGCAGACTAGAGTCTTCAGCCACCGCCGAAGCGGTACTTGGGCACATCGAGGGCCTGATGCTGGAGCACCCGGTCGGTCTGGGGGTTGAAGGGGCGCCGAGCCCTCATTTTCAGCCTCCCGTTGCGACAGCGCTGCTTGTCCCACTGGGACTCCATGTCGAGCAGGACGGAGTCCGTCAGCTCGGGGTCGAATCCGAAGTGCTCAGCGGCGTCAGCGGCGGCCAGAACGGCGTCAGCGCGCTTGTCAGAGCCGTTCCCACGGGGGCCATCGTCGCACCACCAGTGGAAGATGGCATTCACACCGGAGCGCAGCACCCGTTCGGGCGGGGTCGCCGTACCCGCAAACTGGCCGATGGCCTTAGCGAATACGAGCATCGACTCGTACATGCGGGTGTCCGGGTCGCGGAGCCTCTTCCTATGGGCACTAAATCGATATCTGCGGCGTGCCTTAGGGTTGGTTTTGCGAACGGCCAAAGACCGGACCCCGGGACGATAAAGCTCGATGGCCATCGCCTAAGCATACCAACATGGGGCCCCTGGTTGTAGTGGATTCACAGGGGGTCCCAGACGCTGACCCAGCGCTCGAAGTCAGCCAGGGTCTCGAACTTGCCATCAAGGGCCTGCCTGGCAGCCACCCGGCCGTCGTGCTTACGAGCCCTGATGGTGTACTCGAGAACCGCCAAGTAGATCTCAGCCTCTTTTCTGGCATCGACCTGCACTCGTCGTACGCATTCTTCGTTGGCATCAAGAAATGTATCTCCCAGGCGGTCGGTGACGATTCGGGCCTCCTCAGAGTTATCGCGCACGATGCGGACTTGCTCGTGAATGTATTGGGTGAGGCGGGCAACTTCTTCGTTGGTCATGATGGCTAGTGCGCGAGGTCGGAAACGGCGGCTTCGAGTGCGTCGATCACAATGAGCGGCGCAGGAATGGCGTAGTC
>Ga0307376_10001459_pt1 | contig 25478 bp, 13 predicted proteins | sample TR2MG_FD_202536 | JGI IMG/M metagenome (GOLD analysis project Ga0307376, IMG submission 202536) | Soil microbial communities from Risofladan, Vaasa, Finland - TR-2 | ecosystem: Environmental > Terrestrial > Soil > Coastal area > Acid sulfate soil | place: Finland: Risofladan, Vaasa | collected...
CCGTGAATGTCGATAACGTTTACGCTGTCGGCCAGTCCTCAGGCGGTATCACAAACTACATCCAGCTTTCAGCTGTAACCAGCCTCGCGGTTGGTGATGTGGTTTCCATCCATACCACCCGGACAAGTGCCTTTGGCATCACCAACGGTGTCGATTACCGTGAAGGTACTCTGCAGAACCGGCGCATTATCAGCATCGATGCTGGTAACGTACGAATCACCCTGGATCGCCCCATCATGACTGACATGAACACCGACCTCGGCGGAGGCGTTTACGCTTACGTCACCAAAGGCCGGCACATTCATGCTTCTATCTTTGTTGGTGGACCTCAGGGTATCGTTGCTGGCGTGGCCCGTCCCCCACGGTTCCATGCTCCGCCCCCTGTAGACGACTTCCAGCAGGTTCACAGGTTCTCTTGGGATGCCTACATGGGTTTCAATACCTATCGACCAGAATCATTCGAAGTCGTATTTAGCGCTGGCTCCTTCCGCGTGAAGGGTGCCACCGTTGTCCAGTAAAGTGAGGTAAAAGCTCTATGACGACCTTCTCTGACTTTGTAGATAAGGTTTACCGAGCGATATCTGAGACCGCTGAGACCGGTCCATCTGAGTTACTTATCTTGGATGGACTGGCAGCGGCTCAGGAAGCTATTTTAGAGCGTGTCGGTAAACACTCAACGGCTGTTTGGACTGGTGATGGAAGCACCAAGGCTTTTGCCTTGCCTACTGACTGTTACGAGATTCAAGGCATCCGTGAAACGAGTGAGACTGGCAAGTTGATTCCTCAGGCTGAAATGTCTCCAGGTGCTTACTTTGGAGACTACCCGGATGAACAGAACTTTTTGGAGTATCCACATGGTTATGTGACTTTGGGAAAAGCCATCGACAATGGGGAAACTGCGCTTCTTTACTATACTGCTTATTGGGATGTGCCCGATGTGGAAGATGATGAAGTGGACGGAGATTTTGTGCTGGAGGTCCCGAAACGGATTGAACGCGCTGTAATCTTCTACACTTGTGCATACTGCCTCATTCCGGACGCGGTAAGCGCTTCGAGTCTGCGACAATTCAACACTCGTGTCGATAGCGGAAACCCGGAGCACAACCCTGTCGAGGGAACGGTCAAATTCTTCTTTAGGCTGTATGATATGGAACTCGCCAAGCAACCTTTAGATATGGGAGGAACCACCATTGGCTAGTCATATTGTTCCAAAGCTCCTGGATCGCATACGCGATAAACTGGTCTACACTTTTCAGACCAACATGGATGAGACTTATCCCATCTATGCTGATACTGTGAAGATCGGCCGTTTCCAGGAGAACCCGAACAAGAAAAACGTCTACATTGCCGTTCAAAGCGGTGATCCTGAGGATCTCAATTTTGTAGATGGTATTGTGTCCCTGGATGACTTCAAGGACATTGACATGGCTCCCCCGCCTCGCGAAATCGGTGGTGGGGAACATTGGTGGAGGCGCGGCGTTGTGCAGTATGGTTGCTTCTTCAACAAGTCTAACTTCTCAGAAGAAGTTGCCCTAGAATATGCTTATGAATTGCTTGGGTACATGCAGAAAGCCATGAGAGAAATCCAGGTCGCAGATCTGGTGGACGATTATGGTGAACAGGCTTATTACCTGTTTAGTTTTGCAAATACCTTTACTGAGTCAGGTGGGCCGCCAAAATCTTACATCTGGCGTGGCCGGATGTATTGGCAATGTCTCACTGAACAACCCTAATGCGGAGGTGCTAAATGGGTGTTACTGCAAGAACTGGATTGTTTGGATTTGGACAGCAGGCTAGTGAAGCCGCTGATCCCGCCAAATGGTATAAGCACAAAGCCGCTGCAATTGACCTTGCAATCGTTGATGATACACAGGTGTTTCCTGCTGAAATTGGCGGGGTCCCTGTGCCCAACGGAATGTTCAAGGCCGGCGTTACCGCCGGGGGTGGAGCAACTCTTTATCCTCGCCTAGAGGATAGTTTTGGCCATCTTTTATTTGCTGCGCTCGGAAAAGTTGTTACAACCGCGGGAGAGAACCTATTGGGTACCACGGATACAAATGCGAAAGTGAATACGCATGTGTTCTCCATGGATTACTCACAGTGGTCTTATCTTCCCTGGATGGGTTTCCGAAAAATCATCGACAAGGCCCCCGGGTCTGCCGATACCGACATCATCGGTGAGGAATTCACTGATGGCAAAGTCCTTGGTCTCAGCTTTACGCTGCCTAACCAGGGTCTAATTACCTGTCGTGTCGATGCCTTGTGCAAAGAATACGATATGGTAGAAGATCCTGAGGGCGCTGGTGCTTGGGCCTTTGAAAACGCAACCTATGAAGATTACACCAGTGTACCTCTGGCTACCTTCAAGGATGCAAACGCCTCAATCATCAATGGCACAATTGATGTCGGCAGCACCACTTTTGCCGAGCTTCCAATTATTGCTGCCAGTTTCCAGATTGCTAATGCTCCCGAGCAGGATCAACTGGAAAGGATCTATGGTGATCCGTGGCGTGATGAGATTACTGTCGTGGCTCGTTCCATGCAGGTGATGCTCACTGTCAAATGGAAGGATCCGAAACTGTACCAGAAAATCATCACCGGTGCAACATCTGGTGGTGGTGAATGGAGCCCGCAGCCTTTCGTGGATTCTCTCACATTTGATGTGATTTCACCGAAAGTAATTACGGGAACTAGCACAGGTAAAACTGAGCAGTATATGTTCCGAGTGAACGCCAATAAAGTTGGCTTTGCCCCTCGTGGTGGAGTCCAGCTGGCCGGTAATCAGTCGGTAATGTTGCAGCTCGTAGGAACTGTCCTGGAGGATGACTCTGGCGAATATGGTACCATCACGCTTCAAAATGATGTTGCCAGCTATGGCGCTGGATAATCTTTTGTGGTAAAATCGGGGGTGTAGAGGTTCGTGAGTCGGTACGATCCGACTCGCCCGGAAGTGAGTAGAATTCTTCCGCTCGCTCCGAGCTCTACACCCCAACAATCTCCAACCGTTGGAGACAAACAATCATACGGAGGATTCAAAAATGGCACTAAAGATTTCTGCACCCATCGTTGAAGATTTTTATCTTGACGAATCAGACAAGTTGTATGGAACGTCAGAAGATCCTACAAAAATTGCAGTTCGTCAAGCAGATCAGGGAGCCAATGAACGAAGATCTCGCGTATTTGCTGAGATTTCAAGAATTATAGAAAACGAGAACGATTCAACATCTATGCAAATCCGGCAGCGATGGAGCATGGAAGAACTGAAAAGGGTGGAAGTATTCCTAACTCTCGCCGGATGCGATATTGAAGGACCCGATGGCCAAGACTTGTTCCGCTTTACTGCAGACGGCAAACTCAAAATGAGTGAAGCTGAATTTGCAAAAGCATGGGCTTTGTTACCGCCATTTGTGGCTTCCGAAATACACCAGAAAGTTCTGAAAGTGAACTACGTCTGGAGCGCAGAGGGGGAAGTAGACTAGCTCGAGCACTATCTGAATTGACAGATGCTTTGGGCGAATATTACGGGCAGCTCAACGAAGTACGCTTAGGACTTTCGGATCAATTACCCTCAAAACCAGAGGCAATGGTCTTGCATGATCAAATGCAAGAGTTTGGCATACCTATTGTGGCTGGTGGGTTGATAGATCAACCTTTTATTTTTATGATGGAATATCACACCGTACATAACATGAAGCTGCAAATGGAGCTAGTCAATAAATCTGCTGAGTAGTTTAGAGGTTCAATTATGATTAGAGCAGGCGGTCCAAACGATCAAGGCATCCAAAATTTTCTGCAAGAGGCCCTCGGGGGATTATACGGGTCTCGTTTTCATGTTTCACCGGTTCTCACTAATTGGGGAGTTGCCGAGGGATCTGGAAGATTGCCTTCTATTCCGATCAACATATTTGATATTGAGAGAAATGAAAATGCAGTTATTGAACTTTCTGCCGGTGGAGTATCTACTGTTCACGGGAAAGAAACCGTGGATTGGATTGTTGGACCAGGTATCGAAACAGAATCAGGATTTGCACATTTTAGAAAAGATAAGCGCAAAAACACCTCTGTTACCGGGCTTACCGCTCATCAGGCGTTCCGGAATCGCATTTATGGCGCTGCGGAAGATTATGATCCGCTAAATCCGAATCGCACTTTCCAGGAACGCATTTATGGTAGTTTTCAAAATCCAAAAGTTGTAGTATCCGAGAGTGGCGAGCGTATTCCTATTGGGCCAACCAGCTCATATATTGGTCCTAACGTTTCAGAATCTCAGGCTAATACGAGATCATTACACTCTATAGGCATTTTAGCAGATCGTGATGTTTTTTCCAATGAATATCAGACTGCTATTGATGCTGCAATGAAATCAAAGTCTTTATTTCCAGATGCAGGTAAAACAGCAACAAACTTGGTAATGTACAATGCTGACAAGAACTCACTCATTGGACCAGCCGGCCTGCAACTTGAGCAAATCGGTCCCGATAAATATTATAGTGAACTTCCAGTTGATAAATTGCAAAAGCGTCAAAGTTTAGCTTATCGCGATCTTGCTGGTGCAATGCAAAATGATCAGAGAATGATACCGGGGATGGTCACTGAGGATCTTTCGGTACCGTGGGCCACCTCTAATGTAATTATGCCTGGTGAGCAGACCCCTAGAACCGGTTTGCATGTTGGCCTTGCTGTTCCAGAAAAACCTTTGCTATTGTTTCCAGGCGCAGGAATGTTTGACACTCGCCGTATGAAGGAAACTGGTGGTATGCCGGATGCTTTTACAGCAGAATTTAGTCTAAACTCTGCTCAAGCATTAGATCTTTCTCCGGAATTTCTCAATGAAAATATTGATAAATTGAAATTTCATGATGTTGTTGGAAAAAAGGGAAGCACCAGATATAATGCTGGTGATGTTATTCCTCTTGTCTCTCTTGGCGGAAAAGTCATTCAAAGCCATACTGTCCAAAACAGACCACTTACGATTGATCAACCGTTAGAGCTGAGTTTAGCTTTAGGTTCTAGGGAAGCAGACCCCGAATTATGGGACAAATTGCAAAACAAAAAAAATCTTACACTTCATGAACGTGGAGTTACGTCCGGTGTGGGGAATGTTAGCGCCTTGTTTATGCACGGCGCTCAAATCACTAATCCTGGATTCAAAGGAATCCTAAAGGTTGGTGCCATGTCTCAAAACTTTGGTTCGGATGATCCATACCAGAAGCTAGGGGCTACGCCAATCGATGTTGCAGGAGATCCTAAAGCAACAGAGATGACCGCTTACAGTTATTTGCGCGGTATGACTGCTGAAAGACAAGAGCGGTTTATACCAGAATTTTTGGCAGCACAAGGACTTGATGAAGCTCAGCAACAGCAAGTTTACTCTGGTGGTGTTCTGAAATTAGACGATATGCGAACCGCATATAGAGGTATTGCTAATAACTCCCTGTCTGCAGACATGTGGCAATATATGTGGTCTCAAGCCAAAGGAGATGAGGGAGAGGAATTTTTACAAAATTATGGAATTGGTATAAAGCATGATGTTAGTTTAGGACATTTTAGCAAGGCAGAAAAAGGCCTCATTGCTCAGTCTGAGCAAAGAGCTGCACAAGTAATGGCATCTCAAGATCCAAACATGTCTATTGATCAAGCTCAAGCAGCCATTGAATCTCGGCGTGTATGGACTGAAAGAAAACGCGGATCGAAAGGATCAAAAAGCACATTTGAATTGACTCAGCGTGGAGAGTTCCTCGTTGGGCCTGCTTTGCTGGAAGCAACGCATGCCTGGGCTGGTGGAGTCAAAGCCGGCTTGGACATCAAGGGAGCTTTGCATCAATCAGGATTGATGAAGTTTGCATCTGCACTAGGATTAGGATTGACCCTGGATCCAGAGAACGACTTGACCAGGCCGGTTTCTGACCGGGCTTGGGCGAGTTTAGCGGGCACTTATTCTGCCTATGCAAGTAATCAACCCCGCAGGGCTACACAGCAGCTTACAATGGATCAAGCTAATTTTATAAACAGAACAATCAGAGCCGGGAAACTTGCCGGAGAATCTTCTGTTGAGGTTCTTGATAAGTTATCTACTTTTTGGAAAGGCGAAACATCTGGACGTAAAGAAGATTTCGTATCAATGGGACTTGGCGACAATTATGCCATGCCAGATCCCAGGGCTATAGAGGGAATTGACCAACGCAGAATGACAAATGATGGCGAAACCTCTGTAACTCGTCAGCCGGATCGGTTCTTGAATTGGCTTGGTAAAGCTACAGCAGGATTTTTAGCTGGAGATTCACCAGAAAGTCGCTCGCAATATTTGTCAGAGCCCGTTGCTAATTATTGGGCAGGATATCCTCAGTTCAATAGTAAAAGTGATGTTGTCAAAATGCTTTCTGCTGATCGCCCGGAGAGTGCTTTATCTGGACGGTATTTCTATAACCCAAATCTTGGTGCTAATGAAACATATATGTCAGATGAACGATTGCTTAGGACGTTCCGTGAATCTGTCGGCATCAAAGGCTCCAGAAAAATGATGTTTGAACATCGAAGATTCAAGAACTTCAAAGAACAAATTGAATCTGGTAATAAAAGGTTGATGGGCATGATATATCGTGACCCCATGCTAGAAGGCGGTTCGCCTGAAACTCCAGCAGGATTACCTGTATCTATTGTCACGCGAAAAATGATGGAAACGAGACATCCCGATCTTTATAATGAAGAAAATCGTAGAGAATGGGACGAATTTGATATAGGGGTTGGTTCGGGTTTATCCCTTGTTGCTCAGGGAGATAAAGATCTTGATCCCTTCCGATTACTTACAAATGTTCGCAAGGGAAAAGCTGGTCAATGGCAATTCATTGACGATCCAGACCTGGAAAGAAATGTAGATAGATATTCAGATGAAACTGAATTAGGCGGTTTAGTGAATCGTCTAAATGAACAGCGATTTAGCGGTGCTACCACTGAGGAAAAAAATGCTTGGTTTCATGGAGATCCCCGGGCAGAAGCTATTGTAGAAAACGCTGTCGGAACATGGAAAGATGGCAAATGGGTAGAGAAATTGTCCAGTCGTACTCAAGGTGGTGGTATTACTGGAAAAAACCTGGTTGCTCAGCTGAGAAATCAAGAATCATTAGAAGCTGCACGATCCAGCGCTTTCAATACTTATATTCGTGGCATGCGTAATATGCTTGAATTGAATAAGGGGGAAAAATCTTCACAACAGGTTGCTGCTTTAGGCGACCTCAACATGATGCAGTATCAGTACGCCCTGGACCTAAAGCGCCCGCAAACCGAAGCGGAGATGATGGATACTATCGGTTTCTTCACATCGGTTGATAATGATCCGGAAAGGGTGCGATTTGGATGGAAACAACAAGGTGAGGGCAATTGGGGAAAAGCAACAAATCCAGAATTCTTACGAAACGATATTATTGATGCCTTGACTTCTTCTGAGATGCTTACCGATGAATGGATTGCTACAAATTTACACAATCCAGAAGTAGATGACTCCAGGGAGAATATTCTAAAGGTACTGCAAGGAGTCAGGTCAGATGCGGAAAAAGAACATGGTCCTGATTATACTAGAGAGCAACTTGGACACATGCAGTCTAATGCTTTGAAGAAAGCGGGTAAGGCTGGCATTATTGACAATTATGGTTTATTCCAACGGCAGATTACTTATACTGCTGCTCAAAAATTGGAAAGAGACTCGAAAGGCATTGCTGGAAGTGCCAAATGGGGCAATAAAAGTATTCAAGATTGGATCATGGAAGGAAAATCTTTCAATACTTTGCAGAAAATTGACCGCAAAACCGGATTAGTTGATCCTGTTCAACAAGCCATGCTTAGTCAGAAATTAGGAGATAATTCTGTCAAAGGCCTAGGCGCCGCGCAAATGCTTAGGAGAATGGGGTTTGAGAATTTACTCCAGGGAACAGACTTACAAGTAAGCACCGCGCAAGATGCTCCGTCAGCCGGGAAAGTCAGGGTTTCTCAGATGGCTAAGGTTATGGCTGGCAAAGATCCGGATGAGTTATCAAAACAGGTTGCACTCAACAAAACCCTGGACAAACTAGGAATGAGCACCTCTACCAGATCTACTGAGATGGGAACTTGGTGGGAGGAATATTGGAGAGCCACACCAGAAGCAAAGGGAATGGCAATTGGCGAGCCAGAGGTTGATCTTACTGCTTATGCTGGTGGATACGAGATTGTTGGTAGACGCGATAATTTAGTTACAGATCCAGAAACTGGTTTACCGGCTACATTAGATCAAAAATCTTATGTCAGAAAAGAGGAATCGACAGAATGGCAGGCAAGTTTGTATTCCAAGATGGAAGAAATGGCAGGCAATAAAATGTCTAGTCGAGTTGCCGCGGCGCAGCCAAGCGTTTCTGATAGATCTCGTCTTGAAAACGCTTACGATTCTTACAACGCTTTGATGAAGGCAGCCACGCAGCATCCAAATGATCCAAAGAAAGTTGATGAAATTTTGGAATCTGCAAATCAGATAAAACGCCGCTATTTTGAAGGAGCTGAGAGTGATCCAAAGCAACGCGTGAAATGGTATGATCGTAAAGAAATCTCAAATGACGAATTGATTGCCGCATCGCAAAAAACACATGCCGCTGTTTCTGCTGGCGAACTTGCCTCAGGCATGATTGTTGGCGGAGCTGGTATAGTCGCCACTCCGTTGATAAATCAAGTCGATGGTGATATTACTGAGAAATCTGTACGACAAGCGATCAACCCAAAAATTGGATATAAAAAGCAGTTAGAAAATTTCGAAGCTATCTACACAGCTGGATCAGCCGCGGGTGTTGCGTATCAATCACGGGTGGGAACATCAACATCGCAGCCTGCATCAAGAGCTTTACAAGAAAAAGCCTTGCCAACGGTTGAAGATGTTATGAGGCGAGCTGCTATCCAGGATGCTCAAAATAAGCGTTCAGTGCGACTTGACCCTGGCGTTGGCGCGAGCGTTGGTGGATCAGGCAGGGATGGGGGATCGAGATCTAGCAAGGTTGCCCTCGGTGGTCTCGAAGGTGATGATTTTTCCGAATTAGTATTACAGGCTAGTGTAAATTTCGAAGGTAGAAGGATATCGGATGAAGAAGCAATGTCATATGTCAATGCTGCTGGCATGGCTTCCGTGTCTATGCGCGGTAATGAGTACCTTGTACTTGAGCAATTGGAGAAAGCCGGTCTTGGTCTTGGCGAAACAGATTATGTAGGATTGAACACTGCTCAAAAGATTGAAATGATCAAGGAGAGAACTGTAGAATCCCAAGATGATAGAAAAATAGGGGCGTTGGGGAGAATTTTGACGGGCGGTGAAGGTAGAGCATTGCAACAAAATGCTCAGTTTATCAAGCAGGTTGTAACAAGCTCAGGGATTGGCAAGGCTGCTTCTGGAAGCGATGTGCTTGCCGCAAAGTTGGGTAACTTGCCACAGCAAGATGAGTTTATGCCGTACACAAAACTCAAAGAAGGTGGAGGATATTCAAGGAAGCAACTTGAGGAAAAAATAACCGATACTGATACTTATGCTGAAATGCAAGCTAAAGTAAGTAAATCTTTGGAGAAATATGACGAAGCTCTGCAGAAAGCAGAAAAAGTCATGGGCAAATCTTCCGAAACAGAAGCAAAACTTGCCACTCAAAAAGAAGCTCAATTAGTTAGGCTTGCTAAGGCTGAGAAAGAATCTTACGTTGCTAATCAAATGTTTTCCTACACGGGAAGCAAGAGAGATGAAGATGCGGCGATAGCCAAGAAAGAAGCACTTGTGAAGGCGGAGTCTGGTGCGCGATCTGCTGATGCAGCGTTGGGAATTGAACAGGGGCGCTCACCATTTAGTAGAGGAATGGAGAATGTAGTAAAATCCGCGTTTGGCGGCTGGAATCTGATGTATATGTCCAGACTCGCTAATATGGCCGGGGGGACTATTACCCGCGGTGAAGCGGAATGGTCCAAATATGCCAGTCAGGGAAGGGCTGTTGAATCGGCCGTGTTTGGAACACCGGAAAACATGTATGTTGATCCAAGCCAGTGGTCTGATATGAATAAAAGGCTTGCTTCTTCTGGTGCATTGACGGCTTTTCAAGAGGATACTGCTACAAGTGGTATTGGCGGATCGTTTGGATCTATGCTTGCTTCTGGAGTAATGACCGGTGCCGCCGGTTACGCCATGGCAACTCAAGGACTGTTCGGATTGACCGCCGCAGCAGGTCCAGCGCTAGGGGTGTTTGGTGTTGGTGCTGCTGTTGGTGCAAATGTTTATGGACACGCATCCCGACCAGGGGAAGCAATGAATAAGTCTGCTGCTTATTTTGCAAAAGGTCAAGACATCAACGCTGCGTGGAGCCAAGTTGGAATGGCATTTGCAAATCAAGGCAAACTAGAAGCAGGATTAGCTCCTGGAGTCAGCATCGATGGTGAGAACGCATTTGGAGTTGCCTCAGATCGTTTATTGAAAAATGATGGCGCAAATCTGCCTATGTGGATGAAAAAAATGGCAGCCGCATCTATATCTACCGAGATAAAGGAAAAGGCTGCTTTATCAGTCGTGAGCGGTGATCTTGATACGTTTGAACAGCTTTATGGCGGAGCTACTGGAGCGCAGATGGGGGATTTAGCCTCTGTAGGAGGCAATCTTGACGAGTATCTTGGATTGGGTGACAATGCTCAATTAGCTTTTGCGTATCAATCACTAGCTATGCATGGCGGAACAACTGTAGATACACAATCATATGTTCGTGCCTTTGGCCTTGCTGGTGAACAAGGAATTCAAGGTTTGCAGCAACTTGGGAAGATGCAGGGACTTGGTACATTAGACCCTTCTGATGTATTGAGCAGTTTTACGGATTTATTTGGCGAAGAAGGAACGACCTCTGCTCAAGCTCAGAAATATATGACAGCTGTTATGGCCCCTATGCCGAAAGATATGATGACTGCATGGGGATATTCGGGATCGGATCAACTTGATGATTACGCTAAAGAATTGTCTGCATATACTTCCGCTCCGGAGTCCGATAGATTTGAAAGAGCGGCTCAGGCATATTCTGGCGCATCTAGATATGGTGGCACTCGGTACAATTTAGAAGATCTAAAAGTAACTGGAATGGAATTAGCCAGGGGTGATGAAACATATCTCACTGGAGACTGGAGTGATACTCAAAAATTCTCAGCGGATCGCGATGTTGCCATGAGTTTGAGATCAGAAGAATTGCAATCAAGAGCTATTGGACTTGGTGCTTCTCAGTCTACTCTCAAAGCCTTTGGTGATCTGTATGGGCCAGGGCAAATGTCTAATGCTGCTCAATTGGTTGGTATGATGGACCAGCGGGCTGCTTTTGGTCTATCAAACAATTGGGGTCCTGGAGATTTCAATCCAAACACGGTAGCTATTGCCGGTGCTCAGGTTGGCGTTGCACAGCAACTTGTTGGGCAAGGTGTTGATTATCGCCTGGCGAACCGAGCTGCGACCCAAACCCAATCAGTGTACCAGGCTAAATACATTGGTGGATCCGCACAATTTAATGCCGGTGCGATGGCTGTTGCTCAATATGAAGGGTACAACCCAATGCAGCAATTAGGCGTTGGTTCTCAAATAGGAGCATCATTTGAAAATTTACAAACCATGGAGGTTAGCACATCCCCCCTGAGTGGTATTACTGGTTTGTATCAAAAATTCCAGCATGGCGTTACTAGCGATGCAGATTGGGAAAGTTTGGTGCCGTATTTAGAGGCCAATGAGGTTGATCTTACTGGCGAGGCAGCAACCACTCTGAGAACAGAGGGTATTACTGGCATGAGTAGGGCTCAGTCAGATTTCTCCAGGAGACAATCCGGCATCGCTGCAGCTAGTGCCCAATTATCCTTTGCGTTTACTACAGGTGTTGGACTCGATGCTTACAAAACAGTAGATCCAAGATCTGGAAAACGATTCAATATCCCGAAAGGTGGTGCCTGGGGATTGCAAGAAAGAGGAATGGAACTTGGTTGGGAACAACAGGATTGGAGCCTCAGCATGCAGTCTCAACAGCAGTCAATGCAGCAGTCTCAATTCATGCAGAATACAGGCATGCAGAGACAGCAACAGATGATGCAGAGAGGGTGGGCTGTAGAGGATTGGGGCTATCAAGACCAGACCAGGGGTTTGCAATGGAGTTGGAAACAGGAAGATTTCCAAGAAAGCAACCGATTCCTTACCGGGCGACAGCGTAAAATTTCTGAGCGCGAAATGGGTCGGGCTACAATCATGCACAATCTGGAAGGTGAACAGATTGACAAGCAACGCGAGCGCCAGGAAGAAACCTGGGACATGGAAGATAAAAAGCATCAGATGACTATCAGCCATTTTGAAGAACAGCAAGCGTTGCAGGAAGAAAACCTGAAAAAGATGAAGGAGTTTTACGCTGAGAATAAACAACTCCAGATCGAATCTTTTGAATTGCAAAAAGCTCAATTTATTGAGCAAAACGCACTACAAAGAGCCTCGGCTGCAACCATGCAAGAATATGCTGACGCGATGACTGCAATTGAAGAAGCAATGCGGGATAGAGCAGCTGGACAGGCACTTGGATCTTACGGTGAAGATGCCATGCCAGGTGATCCGGGCTTTGACGGAGATCGCATTGGAGTTGATGCTTTATCAAGTGTAGGCGGTTCTGTTGTAGAAGCTCTCGTTGGGTCAGAATTGACTGTAGGGCTAAACGAAGGAACAACAGAACAGCAAAAAGTATGGAATACCGCGATTATTGAGGGCTTAGGCACTATTGCTAATAATACTGCACAACCGCAGCAGCTCAACCTATCTGTGCAATTGCCGAGCGGAGATTTTGCCGAGTTTACCCTCAACCTGATCAAAGGTGAACTGGCCGGCATAAGTGGCGGGAGCGGAAGTAATATACAAGTGAGTGTGCCAACGACACGCACTGATTCAAGACCGCCCCGTGGCGAAAGACCCTAAACTTTATTTGGAGATAATCTATGGCCAATCGTTATATCGTCTTAGCTAACAGCACAGGCACTTTGAGTAAACAATTCAAAGTTGTCGTTGGTTCTTATCGTGTTGCAGTAAAAAAGAATCAGTCGATGCAAACCACAATTGGTGGTAAAATTGATCTTGGACAGGGAAGTGTTCACACGACTCATAGCTATGTTTTGAAAGTTCCATATACTGGAACGGGAAGTTATGGTAGTCTTTCTGATTTACAGACATTATTTGCTCTTAGTGATCCAGGAGCTTCTCCGTCTGATGTGATTTCGTTCACGGATCATCTTGGTAATAACAAAAACGTTTATTTTCTTGGCGAGTTAGCTAAAGAACCGCTTGCTTATTTGTTAGATGGCAGCGATGCAAGATATATGATTAGAATAGAAATGGTGGAGATTCCTTCATGAGAGTAGTAACCGACACTTTGCGAGATTCAATGATTCAGGGCCAGAGTTATCGTGCTTTTGGCAAAATTGAAATCAAGAAAACTCGCGTCTTTTTCAATGCAGCGACCAGGGATAACAGTCCCGGATCTCCATCCGCAACAATTCAGACGGCTCCAGTTCCTCAGGATGTATGCTATTCTCCAACCGTTGGAGGTCTAATTACAGCGTATGTAGATGAATTGAAGGTCAAATTGGCGGTTGATGGGGATGTTACTGTTATTACTCCCTACGAAACCACCAATTATATGAACACTTACGCCAGTAATAAGCCGGCGTTGATCGAGGGGTATCTTTTTTATGCTGATTCAGACGGTTATTTCAAACGTGCTTACCTCAACATGGGGAATATTTCTAGTAAACTTGACGATTGCGTTGATGCTTGGAGTAATATTGCATCACATTCTTATGGTGCTGCTTTTGCTTTTTCTGAAACCGAAGCGGCGTTCCTCACTATTGATGAGGGAGGATTACGTCCGTATTTTTACGGATATAATGGATCCTGGGTCGAATCTAAAGCACCGGGGCGGTTTATGTTTCCGGCTACACCAATTGCATCTACGGATCGCTACAAAACTGTTTACTCTGCTGCTGTAAAACTGAATGACGATGTATTTATTTACGTCAGCAATCCAGAAACAGGAGGAATCGATGGTATCAAATATGACACAGTTACAGGAACATGGACAGAAACATTTGAGGCTGTACCCGCAGACCTTTCAGACTTCTATCTCACCAACGCGGCACTTACGCCGACAGGAGAGATTGTCCTGGCTGGACAATTTCAGCGAGATGAAGATGAATTGGGTACAGGCCAAACCGTTAGAAATCTCGCCCTCAGATCAGATGACGGATTCACCTTCTCGATGGACCGTTTTACCTTATTTTCTAATCTTGGGTACCGGTTTCATGTTGCGGTCTATGGAGACAACTTCTATGGCTCGGATGGTAACCTCGTAGTTTCTGAGGAAGCTCCAGCATGGATGATTGCGGATCCAACCACCTTAGTTATCGATGAAGATGATTTAGTATCCTTGTCCTGGACAGAAGCTAACGGAGCCAGTCAAGCGCAGCTTTCAATTGCTAACAATGATTTTGCATATGAGAGTGAGGCTCTAATGGCCAAGGGTAATGAAGTTGTGTTATCCCTTGGATATTCTTCTAATGAAACAATTGAATGGATACAATATGGAACATATATCATTGATACCTTGGTGAAGCAAACAGCAGATGGATCTCGCGGGTTAGCAATAGCAATAGTGTCTAAAGGCCTTTGGCTTTCCAATGCTATTACTTATCCGCTTTACACAGAACTCGATTCCAGGCATGCCATTTTTGACGATTTAGATGAATTAGATAATATGTATGTTGCAGCAGATGACGCTGCAACTGTTGGAGCATTTACAATTGAATTTTGGTCAGCTTCTCCAATGACTATTGAGGGCGTTACCGGACATGATCCAAACGGATCGGGCAATAAAGAAGCATTTGATCCGTCTACTATTGTAGGTGCTCATGTAGCTGGCATTATGTCTCAGGAAATAAAATTAGCCAATGGATGGGGTGAAAACCCAATCATTAGCAGTGAAGAATCAGTTGTACTGAGTATTTATGGCTGGTCTAGGGCTACTGTAACCGGAGATGTCAATGATGTGATTGAACCGGTATTGATCCTGGAAGATGAAGAAGGTGTAGAAACTTATTTACGATTTACCGATACAGTGAATGGTTCCCTCGCTGGAGAACTCACCAGTACTTATGATCAATTTCCACTCACCTATTATGATACAGCTGACGGATCAGTTCCCATTGTATACACCTTTACTGGAGTAACAGCTGGAGATTCAGTAAAAAGCATTGGCATCATTATGACGGCGGCTTCCGATGCTCAGACTTGTATTGAGCGAATTGATGTCACCGGCCTGTCCAGAGAGGCTCCCGTGGGAAATGAAGTATGGGAACTAGTCGAAGATGGCCTAAAAGTTCCGAGCGCTGGACGAGAACATATTATGTTCAGTCAAATTCCAACTTTTGATAAAAATTTTACAATGGACGCCGTTTTTGAAGCCACAGGAGATAATGTTTATTATGGTCTTGTGGGCTTGGCTAATGATGCTGCAAATTATATCGTTGCCAGGATCAATATCCCTGATGGTTTGGCAGAAATTGGAAAGGTACGAGAAGGCACTTATGAATCCTTAGCATACGCTTCATTTTCCCCGGCGATTACTACTGAGTTGCATTTCTCTCACAAAGATGGATATTTCTATTTCTCGTATTGGAACGAGAATGAGCTATATGAGCCAGGCATTGTTACTTATGAATGGCAGTACGCTGACGGCCGTATGTCTATGTCGGATGACGAAATTCGTCATGTTGGTTCTTACGGTTATTTAGGTGCTCCATTTTTTGAAATTATGGGATACCAGCAATCCCGATCGAGAGCCTTGGGATTTGCGCCAGGCCAACCGGCATCACGTTGGAATGATTTTCCGGAATCAGGCAGATTGATCATTGGTAAGGATGAGTACGAATATTCTTCTAGAACTGCATTTATGACTCCCAGGGGTCCATTTCAGGTCAGGAATTTTACCAATTGGACAGATTCAGTTTATTGTGTTCCTGCTTACGCAGGTGGATGGGCAATTGAATTCACATGGTTCTATTACACAGGAAAAGGCGTAGACGACTATAATGGTTATCTGATTGCAACCGATACTGGTGATTCATGGATTACCGATAAAGTGTGTTGGCAGCCACGGCGAAGAACATCTGGCGTTTATCATTGGGTAGACGGAGATCGATCAAGGTGGTATTCCGATTCCCTGAGACAATATTACATGGGTAATCAAACAAAAGTGTACGTTCTTCCGTGTTTTGATGGGATGAAGATCATTGATGGAGAAAATACGAGATTTCATTCAAGCGGAAGTATTGCTACGCTCAAAACAAATGATTCCATTATTCTGAAACAATTTGCCGCAAGTGGCGGATATCGAGATATCAGTCTGGAAAGTATTTTGACTTCTCTTACAGCATATGCTGGCGCAAAAGCAGATTTTCCAGGAAATTACGAAATAGCAAGCTACTCCGTTTCGGCGGGTATGCCTTACGAGATCTAATATGTCTTACACATTGATTTACGGAACCGGCTTCGGAATGGATGACTTGCCACTGGCGACTATTAGTGGTGATGTTACTATTGAAGATACAGAAGTAAAGACTGCTCCGCACTCAGTCAAATGCGTGAGCAGCGGATCTTATGTGTATGCACAATGGCAACCGTGCGAAAACAGGAGATCCTATGTTATTGGCGTTCACATATATCCGGAAGCTGGAGCAGAAATCTACTTTACTCGTGATGACACCGCTGCTTATATCTATTCTTTGAGATATAACGCTTCTGCAGAGACCTGGGACTTGTATCAGGCAGAGGATTTGATCCAGGAGGGCAAAGAGAGGGTCACAGCGGGCGAATGGAGCCTGGTGGAGATCATAGCATACCTTGGTACAGATCCTTTCTCTGGTCACTCATTTAATCATGTTGAAATCAACACCAGGGTAGATCTGGTTTCGGATATTTATTACACTGCAGAAGAAGATCGCAGTCCGGAATTGATACAAAGTTCTGGTTACATGAGAGTTGGTGTAACGGATAGTGAAACAATTTATTTTGATGATCTAACACTCGGATATAATCCAACCCTGACTGTTGGCAATAGAATTACATCGTCTTATTTCCCTGGGGATATTCGATATACACCCCTGGATATTTCGGCAGAAGATACAATTGAGTGGACTCCCTCAACTGGCGCTGATAATGCAGCGTTGATTGACGAACAGCCGTTTTCAGAAACGGATTATAACTCTACTGGTACAGATGAACACCAGGATCTTTTTACTGTGGAGGATCTTGATAGCACCCTCAGAGATATACAATTCCTTGGGGCTTGGTTCCAGGTGTGGTCTGATAATACAGACGATATGATCAAAGCGTTGGTTGAGTCTGATGGAGTCCAGCAAACAGTTTCACTTGGAGCCCCCGGTGTTACTGAGGTATATAAATTTGCTTCTTTTGCAACGGATCCAGGAAATGATGCAGTATGGACCAATACCAGTGTCAATGCAGCAACGGTTGGATACGAGGCTGATATTACAACTGGAAATGTCTACGTTGGCGCCATGCTGATTGAGATAGGATGGACTCCGAAGGTTTTATCGACATATTCCAGGGCTGGTGGTTTTGATGTCAGGATGACCATTCCAGTTATCACAGACACAAAATGGGTTGGATTATTGACGGATGTTGCAATGGTGGAAGATGCAAATATCACGGGATCTGCCGTTGTGTTTGAGAGGAATGGAAATAATCTATACATTGAATTGCTAGAATATCCCGGATATGCAATAACTAAAAAAATAACTTCTGGAGTAGACGGCACAAAAGCACATGATGTCCGTGTCATATTTCACGATAATTTTATTAGTGTATATATTGATGAATCGTGGATCGTCACTTTTTCAGCTAATTTGGCGGATTACGATACTGAGAATACGATTTCTTTGATTTCCGATCCAACTTATGGTGGCAGCGCAACCATTACGAATATTGTCAAGAGTGAACTTTATGTCTGGAGAGAAGGAATTTATATCGAGATGGAAACTAGCGGTATGTCTGCAATTCAATCTGCAATACAGGAAAGGCCGTTGATTATCACTGCGGATTCTGATGGTAAAATTGTCTTTACATACGACATATCGAGAGATTCGTTCAATACTGGCAGCCCTAGAGTTGTCAAACAAATTGTGCAAGAATCACCTCAAGCGGCTTCTGATGCACTCGTTTACGCAGACGAAGTGTTTGCTATCCCAAATGCTCAATACGGAGCAGATGTCGGGTGGCAAACTCGAGTATTCCGTTTATTTACTCTTGGTGGGGACGCCAGATTCGCGGCTCAAATGATCAACAGAGCAGCCATTGAGCGCCAAACAATGTACGATTTGACACTCAGACCAGATTTGAGAGCTCAAATCACCGATGAAATGACATTTTCAGAGAATGTAGTATCACACTCTGGAGAATCTGTTGGTGATACAATTATTATTGAAAGCATTTCAGGCCAGATGCAAGACGGAGCCGCATCTCAGTCTGTTACCGGACGAAAAAAGGTGTTTTAGATGGCAATTCTCAAGGACCTAATCAATCAGCTTGCAAATAACAAAGTCGTTTACGCAAAGATTATTGATGTCTCTCGTGGACAGGCGAGTGTAAAACTCGTTGGCAGTGATGCCAGATTATCTAATCTGAATGTTGTTGGCGGAACTGTAGTCGCTGGTCAAAGAGTTGTTATTCTTTGGGATGGTAAAAAACCATACGTCCATATAGGTGCAAATGCAGAATCCGCAGTATCTATAGTTGCGGCGGGGGAACAAGAACAGGGTGGCGCGCTGGAAGAAGTTTACAACCAGGAAGATGTTACCAATACTATTTTGTTATTTGATCTGAGTGGAACTCAGATAATGAAGTATCCGATTACATCAGACGGATTCGATAATTGTCTTTCCGATTCTGAGCCAGGTGATATTATTTCTATTCCTCCCGCTGAAATCTCTGGTGATCACACGATTGGCGATGATGTTAGAGTGGTGGGGAGATCTAGGTACGCGTCTATTTTTACGGGGAAGATTACCGGCGGTGATGGAGCCAGCATTGAAAATTTGAGCGTAATTCGAACTGCAAACGACTCGGGTACACTAATTGGTGTTGCCAGTCCTGCGACCGGGACATTTTTTATCAATGATTGCGACATAGAAGTAACTCAATCCGGAGTCGGCGCTGCCTACGCACTAAGCGCGGATATTACAGACACCATTATTGAAGTATGGAATAGTTTTCTTTCTGGAGAATCTACCGGCGGGACCGGATACGGAGCTTACAGGAACGGAACTTCCGCATCTGCTTATATTTATGGTGGTCGAGTTTACGGATCATCGGGATCGGTGAGCGAATGAATGAGTTTTCCTTTGACACTGGCCCGGGTAATTGGGTATCCGGAAACATAGATGGCGCTGTCGCAAATTGTTATTGGTCTGCCGGCGATTTGCGTATGGACGGCGCAGGTTGGGGTAATAATTATTGGAGATATCAAGTACCATCTGGCGTGTGTGCCGTGTGGGATACCACCACTATTCATATACACTGGACCAATGCTGCGAACTGTTTCGCTAATGTAGCTTTATGGGATTGGAATGATTATCAATTCTGGTATGGACAGTTATACGGGACAACTAGCCCACAAGATGTACTATTTCATAAATCAGGTTCCGCTGGTAAATATCCCATAAAACATATCGGTATTCGAAATAACATCAATGGTGGTGGATATAAACTACATGAGTTTCAGATTAGTGGTTTATACAGTTGTGATTACCCTGGTCCGGGATATGGCCCCGAATTTGATTTACAAGAATCAAAATTGCATTTTTCAAATGTGCAATTTGGCAGCAGACTAGGATCTGGCGTGTATGTCTCAGGAGTATCATTCGATGACGAGCCTGCTGGAATCATACAAACAAGTAACGTGAGGTTAGGATAATGGCCAATAATGAAGGAACCCCATTACACGGCGATAGATCTGCCTGGAACACCACCGACCATGCAGGTGAACACGCTCGAGACATTGACGAAAGCGCGTTATTGCGCCATCTTCCTGCGCCTTCCGTAGCGAATAACTTTCCTGTAGATAATGGTACCAATTGGGTAACTAAAACATTGGCTCAAGTTGTGGCTCTTATTGAGTCTCTTTTGGATCACGGAAATATTCAAGGACTCAGTGACGGATCTGATCATTCATTTATCAACCAGAATGTTACTACAACAGGAACACCTACATTTGGTATTACTACCCTGGCTGATGGTTCTAAATTAGTGACTGCCGCTGCCCCCGTTGCCGATGTTGATATTGCCAATAAGAAATATGTAGATGATGGTGTAGCAGGAGCAACGAGTGACTTAGTAGACGATCTTACACCACAGTTAGGCGGCGATCTGGATATGAATGGGCACGGCATTGATTTCCCCACCACTCCTAATATTACAGATGTATTGGACGAAGATGATATGGCGTCCGATAGTGCAACCAAATTGGCTACGCAGCAATCTATCAAGAAATATGTTGATGATAACGTAGGTGGCGGGGGCGGCTCTGGTAGTATTGCCGTGAGCGGAGCCTTTACTGCTGAGTGGAAAGCAGACGGCATCTTATCCGCTGTTACAGAAGTCGATGGTTCATTTATTGCTCCAGAGGATGGCACAATTCAATCAGTTTCCGTACATGCTCAAATTCCTGGCAGTGCAGGCAGCACTATTCTTGATGTAAACATCAATGGTACAACCGCTTACACAACTCAGGGAAACAGGCCCACTTTAGCATACGATGATGCTGATGGGATTCTTATTGCAACGGCTCCAGATGTCACAAGCGTTTCTGCTGGTGATATAATTACTGTAGATATTGATCAGGTAGCGACTGGCGCTTCTAGCTTATCAGTAACAATTTTATTGACTGGCACCGAGACAGTCACTCACGCACTAATTTCCGACACCGATGCCGATACAGATGTCACTGGTTTGGAGCTTGAGGAATTGACAGATGGCAGCGAAACCACACTGCACTCTCACGCAGATAGCGATACAGTTACAGCTAAAGTTTATCACAATGCCGCTCAAGCAGTAGCCAGTGGTGCAGGACCATATCTTGCTTTCAATTCAGAGCGGTGGGACACCGATAGTTTTCATGATACTGTAACAAATAACTCAAGATTGACTATACCAGCAAATGGCTACTATCTGATTACCACGAATATTGAGTTTTCTGGACATAGTACCGGAGTTCGAGTTGTAAATATTGTAGTAAATCGTACAACAGCAATAGCCAGTATAACGTTTAATCCAAGTCATGGAGGAAGCCAGAATTCGATGGTTACTACTATTCACTATCTAACTGCAGGTCAATATGTAGAAACGCAAGTTTATCAGAATTCAGGAATATCTTTGAATATAGCCTCAGCTGGGGATTACACTCCCGAATTTTCAATAGTCAAATTAGGATAAGTGAGGACATTATGAGACATAAAGATCAACAATTAGGATATCCGCACTTCCTGTATACCAACGGGAAAGCTGCAATTGAGGCTTTGAGCGGCTTGGTAGATGGAGCTGTTGCCTATGCAACTGACACTTATGAATTTGGATCTTACGGCAACTCTGCCTGGCTATGGGGGCAGGGCAGCAAACTAAATCAAATTGATGACAGCGGAACATATCGTTCATTCGTTCAGTTTGCTCAAGCTACTATGTCGTCCGGGCTGATTTCTGGTGGAGTTATCACAGATAATGGGGACGGAACTATTGATATTTCTGCTGGTGAAGGATATTTACGCGAAAGCTCCAGCTTTACATCTGAACTCAAAACCTTTACTTTTAGCGCAGTTGAGGACATGGAACCAACCGTAGATACACTGAATTATATCTACGCTGATTACAATTTTGGATCTCCAACACTGGACTTTACTACTGCGCTTTCCGATATTGATCATGCTTCGCAATTCGTCGTTGGATTAGTGTTCCCGGAAAGCGACCATGCTCACATTTCTTCGGCTGGACAAAGGCTCGACAATTTTGTTCATGATGTTTATCATTATATGTTGGAAGTCCGAGGCAAAGAGAGAGCCAGTGGTCTTGTTCTCACCGAGGATGCGACAGAGGCACTTGCGATCAACGTAAGTTCGGGAGTCTTGTATTGGGCTCTAGATCGCATCGAGGTAGATAGTGTAGACACCTCTACAGATGGCGACAACGATAACATCACATTGTTTTATCGGGATGGACTTGACGGATGGACAGAGAACAATGTTCATTCTCTGAATACAGATTATTACGATGACGGATCTGGCACTTTAGATGATCTGACGGTAAATAAATACGGTGTATTTTGGGCATACATGACTATTGACGGATATCTTTATGTTCAATATGGTCAAACTGATGGATCTTTAGCCGAGGCCGAAGCCGCGTCTATTCCAGAAACGATGCCTGAAATAACGGCTGCCGCTATATTTATCGGAAAAATTATTATCCAGGAAGGAGAATCTGAATTTTTGGAGATTCTTGCCCCGTGGGTGTATGATCTTGGCGTTGAGCCAGCGACTTCTCACTCGTCTTTGAGTGACCTGGGAACAGGGTCCGACCATTCTTATATCGATCAAGACGTTACTAGCGGGGCCTCTCCAGTGTTTGATGGCTCTAACTTTACTGGAATCTCAGTAGATCCGGATTATTCTGATATATCTGGTAATGACGCAGGAACAGATATTTCCGCGGCGGAACTGGAAGAACTTAGTGACGGGAGTGAAACAACACTTCATAGTCACGCAGGAGGTGGCGGTGATGTAGTAGACGATCTTGCCCCACAACTAGGCGGCGATCTGGATCTGAATGGTCATGGTATAGATTTTCCAACCACGCCTAACATTACGGATGTGCTAGATGAAGATAGCATGGTGTCTGATAGTGCTACTAAATTGGCTACTCAGCAGTCTATCAAAAAATATATAGACGATGGACTTGCTGCATTGTTTTATAATAATGTTATTACCTGGGCGCAAGAGTTTGACGAAGAACTGACCGATTTCGATGTGGTAACTCCTGCTTGGGATGCAGAAGTGGATGAAGTCGCAGACTTTGACAGCGAGACAGATGCAGACGGTGACTTGAACGATGCCGCTGGTTTAGGGCATGATGGGGGAAACGCCTTAGAGGTTACGTTTGATAATAATACTGCCGCCTATGGGGTTATGAACGCTGATGCGGTAAACCAAACTTCTGGTGTATTCTCTTTCTGGCTAAACAAAAATACTATTGCAATAGAAGCAGGAAAGTCGGTGGCTTTAATCCAGGCAAGGGATGGCGCAGGTCTAAACTCATGGATGTTATACCTGGGAAATACCGCAGGCACTTATTATCTTCGTATGGCTTATTATACCGATGCTCCGGCTTTCGCTTATGTTGGTGTTGCACAGACCTTAACGGCTGGCTACCATAATATTAAGATCATGTTTGCCCGTTCAACCGGGGCTGGAAATAATGACGGCTGGATGCGTTTATACATTGATGATGTTCTGGTTGTAAATAACACAGGCCACGATAATGATACTAAAGATTGGGATTACGCAAGGTTTGGAGTAATCACCACAAGCTCAACAACCTTTGCCGGTTCATTCTACCTGGACACCATCAAGGTAGACCCAGTTGGCGGCCCGATGCTTGACACGCTGGCAGTTCAGAACGGTACTTATGGTATTAGTATTCCGGTGATGGATACGACTGCAAGATATGTAAGTTTCACTGACCCAACAGCAGAAACGGCGGTGACGATAGAAACAGGTTTTGACCCGAATGTACTTACAATGGCGGATAATGACGAGTGGGTATTCATGGATAGTACGGCTTTCTATGCACGCCTATTGAAGTCAGGGACTAGTTATAAAGTAAGCGCAGTAGTTCAAACTGATACAGGAACAACGGAAACCGCTGACTACACTATTACTGATGCGTACCACACTTTCAGGATTGTCGGGCAAGTATCTAGCGGTGTCGGTGCTGACGATGGGTACTTAAAACTATATAGTGATGATGTTCTACTTGAAACGTTATCAGGGGTAGACAACGATACCAGAAGCGTTGGTACAATTTCTTTTGGTGCTTGTTCAGGCTTAGACGCTGGCACTTACGGTATCTTCTACATGGATGATTGTAAGTGGAGCAGCGATGTGTTTAAAAAGTAGAGATGGTTTTATAATAAAAAATGTGGTAAAATTACACTAATGTTTCAATCGTTGGAGGTTTTTATGCCTTTGTTTTATAGAGACACGGAGAAGCGTATGCACCCATGGCCTGTATCCGATTTAGATTTTAGTACTGGCGCCAAGATTGGCGGTGAAATTTCCGTTATTGAAAATGCTATAGAATCTGTCAAGCAATCGCTTGGTATTTTTGCATCCGGAACTCCGGAAGCAGAGTGGTTCGATCGTGAGGCCAGCGCAAACATTGTTGATATCTCAAAGTGGAATGGAGATATTTTCTGGCAAAGGTTATGGGAAAGATCTGATGGGTGCATTGGACGATTAGGGTATGGAGCTGTAACCGATCAGCGATATCTCAACAGTACCGTGCCTGGTTTCCAAATAGAAAATGAGGATCCCAAATATAAAGGGCTCTATCATTACATGAATACTGGAGTCAATCTCCAGGCTCAGATCGATTGTGTATTGAAGAACATTGACATTCTCGCCAATACAGACGATGTCCACGCCTTCTGGTCAGACATCGAAGGATTCTATAACGACCAGACCAGCCCCCTCTATCGCAGCAACCCCCTGGCAATTATGAGAGCAGTACGCCAGGAATTCCCTCACCTCAAAGTAGGTTTCTACACAAACAAATCAAGTTGGATCGCACTCGGGATGCCAAAGGAATGGCTCCAGGAATTTTTGTTCTGGTTTGCCTGGTATCCCTACGATTCTAACCTGAGATTCCCAAGCCCCCCGCAGGGTCTAACAATAGCAGATATTTACCTCTGGCAGTATTGGGCAGACGGTAACTATCAAGGATCCGTGTATGGGGCAGACGGTGCTCACATGGATATCAACTGCTCCCGCGATCAATTAGCCGAAGTATTACTAGAAAACCTTCCAGAGTACAACGAAGGTGGAGAGATAATCATGCCTGATCCCAACAAAGAGTTACAGATGCGAAACGAACAAGAAATTTTGCTGGCGAATGTCAAGGCCAGCAGCGATAAAATCATTCAGATTGCTATGAGTATTGAAACTCCAACGCCTGTGCCTGATCCCAAGCCTTTGTATGAGGCAAAGGTGACGTCAGCCCTCAAGGTAAGGACTGGTCCCGGTACCGGTTATCCTCAGATAGACACCCTTGCCGCAGGAACGAAAGTTTCTGTCTGGAAAGAACAAGACGGCAGTGGTTA
>Ga0307376_10001461_pt1 | contig 25477 bp, 32 predicted proteins | sample TR2MG_FD_202536 | JGI IMG/M metagenome (GOLD analysis project Ga0307376, IMG submission 202536) | Soil microbial communities from Risofladan, Vaasa, Finland - TR-2 | ecosystem: Environmental > Terrestrial > Soil > Coastal area > Acid sulfate soil | place: Finland: Risofladan, Vaasa | collected...
CTTCATGATGGAATCAACACCACCATCCACTAAAACTATAGCATCAATTTTTAAATACTCTATAAGTCTTTCAAATGATTTTTTAAGCTCCTTTATTGAGGCCCTATTAATCATCCAAACTATATTTTCTTGATTAAGTGCTGCATGGAAAAATTGGCTTAAATAACCTTCAACGTAATTTTGAGAAGGAACTTTAATAATAGAATTTGCCCCCATCAAATTGGCATCCAACTTAATTGGGTCCGCATGTTCCAAGATTGTTTTAAAATCTGTGTGTGTAAGATTTGCAAGATGAGCTTTCTTTCCTTGTTTCAAAAAAGTATAATATAAAGGCAATCCACATAGAACATCACTTCCACCTCCAGCTCCAACAATAAGAATATTGTTGCAGTTCTCTAGTTTTTTATTTACAGATAAAGGTATATTAAGCATTTTCTAATTTTTCTAAATATTTTCTGAGTTTTTTTGCTTTTTGCTTAACGCTCAAACTATCATCATCTGATATATCTCTTAAAAAGTCATCAAATTTGCTTTCTGGAGTTTCTGGCTCTGGAGGATTAAATGTATAATAATGGTCGCTACTGAAATCAAATTGATATCCACACATTTCATTATAATATCCACCTATTGCTGTACCACGATATTCTCCTTTGTCATCGTACAAATCAATTTGAAAATCTACCATAGAACTTTTACTAGATTCAAAATCTCCAGTATCTCTATCAGCATTAACATACCAATTTTCAAAACCTTTTACATCTTTACTGTCATTTTCTGGCTTTCCATCTTCATCAAAACCGTCTTCATGGACGAGTAATTTTTCTACATCGCTACCATGTAGTTTTATATTTTTTAATTTTTCTGTTTTCATACTTTTTCTTCTTTTAAAATGTGACCCAATTTCTTTAATTCAAAAAATGATTTTGCGCAAGCTTTAACGTCATCAAGAGCATCGTGAGCACCCTTAAACTCTTCACCAAATAACTTAACGTGCAATTCAGTTAATGTAGGCCATTTATAGCCTCTAAAACTTGGTATTTTACAATAACTAGTACCTTCAGTCATTGTACATATTTTTTGTGTCTTATTGGCCGCTTTTACTTTTAATCTCAAAAGTTCTGCCCCAAGAACATTGATGTCGAACTTCATATTATGAGCAATCATATATTGACTCTTCTCAATATCTTTAATCAAATCAGCAATAACATCATTTAATGGAATTCCGCCAGCCTCACACCTCTCAGTTGACATATTATTATCAATGAAGAATTTTTCTTTAGGAATTTCCCAACCATCTGGCTTTACAAGCTCACACCTTTCATTAATAAGATTCCCATCTTTATCATAAAGCTGCCATCCCAACTGGGTAATTCTCGGCCAGTTGTTTAAATCTGTTACTGGCGCATTAAATGATAATGCCTTTCCGTTTGTTTCTGTGTCAAAAAATAAATACATAGTTTATGTTTGTTTGTTTTAGTTATTTAATTATCTGAATTTTTTATTAAATTTGCTCCATCATCATAAAACAGCGGTTTGCCATTACAATATACAGCTGAAGTTTTATTAAAATCCCATCCAGAATTTTCCATTTTATCATCCTTAGATTCAAATATACAAATCTTATATGTTCTATCAAAATTATTATCAATAAATTTATTAAAAACAAAAGGGTCACTCTCAAACGGAAATTCAACCTTTACAAATTCATATGTTTTTGTTTTTTCTACAATTAACTGTTTTGCCTCTTTGTATAAATCTTCATTTAAAATAACATCAAGATATTCTAAGAATGTAACTCCTATATTCATCTCAAGCAAATCTTTAAAAGTAGATGGGTTCATCTCATTAAAAATTACATAGCAAAAGTGGTGGTTTGTTAGTTTTTTCTTTTCCATTAGTCGAATTTTAAACTTTTCTTCATTTCTTCTGCTCTTTTTTTAGCATCAGCAATTTGTCTTTTACTGTATCCCCATCTCGGAAACCACATTTGATGTTGTGAGTCAATATATCTATTAGAATACATCAATCGAAATGGAAGATTTTTTAGCATCCAATCATATTGAGCATCAGACAATATTCTTCTTATAAAAGGTATTTTACTCATATAACAATCGCACCAATTACATGTGGAACAACTGGAACTGTTACAGGATGGAGTTGATTATTTTTTTTGTCCTCAGCTAAAATAATCATTCCATGTGACTCTATTTTAGCAATTTCTCTTGGCGCTAAATTTAACACAAACAACATTGTTTTCCAAAGCAATTCTTCTGGCTTAAATAAATGAGCGATTGAACTTACAACGATTCTCTTGTCAATACCAGTATCTATTTGAAGTTTGTAAAGTCTATCTTTCTTTTCAACTTTCTCTACAGAAATAATTTGACAAAGACGGATATCTAATTTCTCATAATCTTCGAAAGAAATGTTTGGTTTAATTGGCGGTAGCAAATTATGCTCTACCATTTTTTTTAAATCCTTAGTTTTTAGGTCTTCTCTTAGTTTTGTAAGAGTTTCTCCCAACCAATTTGTTCCCTGCCAAGTTTCTTTATTTTGGGCTCTTGGGTCATCTTCAGCCAATCCAATTCCCCATATTTTATCTTCTGGACTAGCTTCTACAATTTCTGTATCTCCAGTGTCCATCAGACCTGTTAGCAACATAAAGTTTTGAGTAAACTTTGCATAGTTAGCATCGTAAACATATTGTTTACAATTTGCTTCCCATAAATCTTTATCAAAGTTAGCTACTTTTCTACCAAGAGCCTTTTGCTCTCTTGGGCTTGCTGCAGCCATTATTTTTGTAGCAGTTTCTGTATCAGAAAACAACATTGCTTTCTTGTACATCATATATTGTTCTGCATGAGAGAATTTAATCCCATCTATTGTAAATTCAGAAGGTGCCCATTGGCTGAATATTCCTCCCCAGAAGAATGTAAATTTTTGTTTTGTTGCTGTTTCCATAATTATAATTTAGTTACATTTTTATTTTCGTCAATTTCAAATATGTGTGGCTTATTTTGCAATTGGTATCTTAAATTCAAAACAGAGGCATTCACAAAATGAACACCATCTTTAAATACATATCCATAATCCTCATGTATATGTCCAAATTGACAGAGTTTTAAGTTTTTTAACTCCTTAATTCTATTTAATAAATCTTCACAACCAACCACACCTCCATTCATACACATATCAAGAATTTCATATGGAGGACCGTGTGTCACAAGTATGTCTACATCATCAGGAATTGCGTCCCAATATTTTTTTATTGCTTCCCCACGATTTACATTAAATGCCCAGTTATGGAACCAAGGTTGTCTTGGTTCTCCATATATTTTTATTCCTTCTATGATAACCTCAGAACTTTCTAAATATATAATATCTGGATATTTTGCCAACAATTCTTGTGCGATTGTTCTTTGATTCTCGAAAATAAAATCATGATTACCACTTATTAGAATCTTGTGTTTATATGGAAGTTTAGAATACCAGTCAAGAAATTTTTCAACCTCATGTTCAGTTCCTCTCATAGAAACATCGCCACTATGTATAATCATATCGGCTTCAGCAGGAAGAAATACCCCTCCAGTTATATTATAAAGCGTCTCTTGATTATCAAGACTGTCACCAGGCTTCATAACATATATATTCTCATGACGAGAATGTGTATCTGATATAAGTACTACTTTCATTTTTTCTTAAGTTCTTTCCAAATCCACGGAGCGTTATATCTCTTAACAAATACACCACCGCTAGTAGTGTCTTTTTCAAAAGTTAATTGACACTCGGCTTCATTAATTGATAATAGTGTCCACTGTTCTCTATCATATGATATTACTTTATTAAAATCGTAATCAGACTCTTTAAATTCCTCATATGGATTTTCTTTTATCCAGTTGTTACACTCTGATTTTGTTCCTTTAAATACTTTTAATCTTTGGTGTAAATATTCATAATTTTTAGGAGCATCTACCATTAAAGCATAACTATCAAAACTTTTAAAATCTACTATAACAATATAATTTGGTTCTGATTCTTTTGCTAAATACTTATGTCCAGCACCCTCTCTCACTTTCTCAAGAGCTCGATATGCACTTGAAGATACATGCTCATATTGTTTATCGCAAACTAAATATAAAACTTTTACATCTAGCTTCATCTCTTCCATAAATCTTAATTGATTCACTTCATAATCTAAATCATCTCCGTTTCTAAGCCCTTTTACGACTGTAACGTCAAAGCCTTCTGCTTCTTTTTCCCATATGTAATCAGTTAAAAACCCACAGAATCCTTCTACTTTTTTTGATGGTAGATTAAGTTCTATTGTTTTAATTCTTGGGTCTGAAGACCTAATAAATGTACCAGAAGTAGTATATGCAACAGATACTTTATCTGGATTTACCCCAACAACAATAATCACATTTTCTTTTCCAAAAATAGCTTCTGCTTTTTCCAAAATATTCAGGTGCCCAATCGTAAACGGATTGAAGCTACCTGGATATATTGCTATTTTTTGTTTTGTCATTTTATTTTTTTGCCTTATTCTTTTTTGGTCCTATTACACTATCAATTAATCCATAGTCTTTTGTTTCAGTAGCTGTCAACCACTTATCTCTTGATGCATCTTCCATAACTTGCTTTGCAGACTTTCCACAATATGAACCAAGTAAATCAAATAATTCCTTATTATATTTCTCCCACTCTTCCATCATAATTCTGGCATCTTGGATGTTCCCAACAGCACCACCACTACTCTGATGAATCATTGTTTTGCTGTGCTTTAAGCTAGACCTTTTACCTTTAGTTCCAGCGCCCAAAATAACAGAACCCATTGATGCTGCCATACCAGTATTTATAGTACAAACATCGCAACTGATATAATCCATAATATCAAGAACCTTTAAGCCAGCAATAACGCTTCCACCTGGACTATCAACATGAATGCTAATATCCTTATTCTCATCAACACTATTTAAGAACATTAACTGCGCCTGTATAACTGTTGAATTAAAATCTTCAATTCCTCCTGATAGCCAAATTATTCTTTCCATCATCAAACGAGAGAAAACGTCCATTTGTGCAACGTTTAACTGACGCTCTTCAATGATGTACGGAGTCATTGTACTACGTGTTTCAAAGGTTTTTTTGTAGTCATGCATTCCAATGCTACTAATACCCATATGCTTTGTCGCATATTTTTCAAATTCTTTTGCTGTCTTTTGGTTCATATTTATTTTTTTGTTTTTTTGTTTTTCAAATATACGATTTTATTTCATTATGCAAGTTAATTTTTGCTCTTTTTTCTCTTCTTTTAAATTCTTTTGTTAAATATATTTTTTCTTTTTTAAGAAACGCTTCAAGAAAAGACTTTCGTCCATTATTATAAATTTTGTTTGAGTACATTTTATACTCCTTTCTAACTCCAGATTTATACCAGTCATATACATCTAAATGTTCTGTTCCTAAAATTTCAAGGTCAAAGTCAAGTAAAAATGCACAATCTTTGCTATCACTCATAAGTACTGAAAGTTTCTCTCCATGTTTTGTGGCAACAATTAAAGAACACACTTTAGTCAAAAATGACAGGTCTGATTTAAAGCTTTTTTTTGTAGCTAGCTTATGAAAAAACATTGCACTAGCCTCTTCATTGTTTTTTTTCTTTGGATTGTAAATAATGTCATGATAAATTATAGCAAAAAACACAGCGTCTGGGTCTGACATTTTATTTTTATACTTTAGCCACAATTTACACATTCTATATATGTGTCTTATATTATGATAGTGTCTATCTTTAGCTGTATATCTTTTAAAAACATCAGTAAATAAAGTAGAAACCACTATTGGGTCGTCCGCATATTTAGAAACAACCTTATGAAATAAAAGCTGGACATATGAAACATGAAGGTCTGGAGATAGGTATTTAATATTATTCGTCTTTGCCATAATCTTTATTTAATTCAATAAATCCTTTATCGTTTAGAGTGTTTATATATTCTGAATGAGATATATTTTTCTCATTTACAAGCCCTATTGTCATATGCAATCCAAAGAATGGCTTTCCCAATCCTAACTCAGCCCTAATTGAATGCAATTCCTCTCTGTATTTGTGGTCTACAATTAACCACCAGTGTTTATTATCGCTGAATGGCTTTAAATTAAGAGTAATTTCAATTTCTTTACCCTCCCATTTGTTTTTAACTTTCTCCCAAAGTAGTTCAACCTCTTGTTCGGTTTTTTCTCCTTTGTTGGATAAGTCATTCATACTATCATTGATAAATGAAATATGAGCTCCTCTTAGAGGCTTGTTTAATTCAAGATTAAATCTCTTATTAATAAACCAAGAATAATAACTCGTTAAATCCCCTTCAAATAATACCATCGCTACTTTTTTCCAAGAAGCTTGCGCTAAGTGTTTTTTGGTAACATTTTCAGGTTCAAAAACTATTTTCCCAACATAAGAAACAGTGCTTGACATAAGTGCTTTTTATTTTCTTTTTACCTTCCAAATTCCACTTTTATCAACATAAAAAACAATATCACTTGTTTCATCTGATAATATAAAACCATTTTCTAGTTTAAAGCTCATAGAAAAATCTTTTCCAAAAACAGTAAAAACATCTGTTTTTCTATCTGGCTGTGCTTCAAATTTCATATCAAGAATCTTTGTAGTTTTTCCTTTTGCGTTTACCAATTCGCCACCAATAAACTCATTTTTCTTTGAGATATAATATTGTAAAATTGGCGCTGGTGCCTTTGATACGATTTTTGTAGAAGTAGCATCGACAGTGCGAGTAATTACACTATATCCAGCAACCTTTGTGGTTCCTGTAATATATATAATTTGACCTTTATCATTAAACTCTTCGCTTTGTGCACTACACATCAATGATGCGGAGCACATAAGTAACATTAGGATTTTTTTCATATTTTTTTGTTTTTTTTAGTTTATATTTGTTAGTAATTCTTTTGCTATAATAGAAACAGTTTTATTGTCTGCTTTACCAGAAAACTTTGCATTAAACCCACCCATAACCTTTCCTATTTCTCCTGGGGATTTAGCGCCAGTTTCAGATATGATTTGCTCAACCACACTTCTGATTTCAGATTCAGTTAATTGTGTTGGCAAATAAGCTTCAATAATAGATAATTCAACCCTAGAACTTTCATCTTCTGTTTGGGCCAGAGTTTCTTTTAGGTTTTTAGAAAATTTATTTAAAATTTTAATAACGTCAGCATCAGATAAATTTTCTGTATTTATATTTTTTTCAATCGTTGTTATTTCTGACTTAACAACTCCTAATAAATTCTTTTTAATTTTATCTCCTGACTTAAATGCTTCAAGGTAGTTTTTTGATATTAATTCTTTCAGTGTTTCCATTTTGTATTTTTATTGTGGAACAAAGATATATATTTTTTTTAATATACAAAATTTATTTTTATAAATTTATTCATCATTCCAACAAACACATCCCAACTCAGCATCCATGCACGATTTGCAGGTATTGCTTAGCAATTCTAAAAGCCTTCTTTTTTCTTCATTTAATAATCCTGGCAATATTTCATCCATCTTATTCCATAAATAAGGATATTCCTCACTTACCTGTTCTTCACTAAGAGTTAATTTTGGCTTATTATAGTGAGGTATTCTATTGTTTTTTGACTTATCTACCTGTACAACCCACTTACATAACTCTCCATCGTTAAAATAAACTAAATCTTTATCTTCAGGCTCTTCATTTAAAATATATTGTTTAAAATACATATAGAATTTGTTTCCTGGAACTCCGTGAAGTGTTTTATATTCTTCTTTGAGATAATATTTATCATCAGTATTAAATTCTTTGTGGCCTAACAATATAGAATAAATGCTTTTTACAAATACGTTTTTTCTTATTTTTTTCATTGAGAAAATTGTAGACCTTAATGGCATACAATTAGCAGCCACAGAAAGCAAATCGGACATTTCAATTAACTCAAGAATTTTAGATATACTTGGAGTTTTAAGAACAATTTCGTCATGAGATATAAATACAAAATCTTCTTCTTTATATCCGTTTTGTAATAAATACTCAACAATTTTAATTATATTTTCATGTTGAAATGTCTGCAGACGTTTAGGGTTTGTATTTCCAAATACAATTTGCCTAAAAGACTTAGATTGCGCTAAACAATCACTAATACCTAATGATACACATAGATTGTGCCAGCTATATGGAATCTCAGGAAGGTGTTCAGAATCAAAAGTTTTTAAAATACTAAAATTAGCGCTTTGAAAATCTAAAGACAATAAAATTTCATTATCCTCTATTTGATTAAATAAATCTTTTGTATATAGTTTTACTTTAGGCAATTCAGATTCCATTAACCTTTTATATGCATTTGTATTTTGTAAAAACGCCACAATTCTGTCAAGTTCTTGCATTTTATATTTACTCAAGCTTTCAAAATTGTTATCTTTTACAAATTGTTCTAATCTAATAAAAGACTGAATGTTTCTATCTAAATTAGAAGAGGGTCCAAATTCATTAGACTTTTTTAAAGTATTAATATAATAGTCAAAATCCTCATTAACTGGGATATTAATCTTAAAGAGTTTACAAAACCCTTCTATGTCATTTATTTTTTTAATCTTCGTCTGACTCATCTTCTACTTCTAATCCTAATTTTGTTAATACTTCTTCTCTCTCAATTCCTTCATTCCAATCTTCTACAAACTTGACGTTTATTGCAGCTAATGTATCATCCCAAACGACAATATCAAATTGGATTGGGTCTTGCCAATCTCCGCCTGCCATCACAGAAATTTTATCTCTTGTCATTCTAATTACAGAAAAATTCTCAATATCAACCTTTTCTAGCTTTCCAGTATTTGTATTTCTGGTTCTTGGCCATCTATTGCTATTGTAAACAAATCCATCCATTAAAATTGATGGTTCTGCGTCTTCTGTGTATGACTCGAAATCTCCACCAAAACTATCAGTAACAACCTCAGCAATTCTATTTTTAATAAAATGATAAAGCTCAGAATCGCCACCATATGTTTTTATCATAAAAAGATTTGTATCCTCTTTATTTGAAATATAAGAAGCAAAATCAATTATTTGCTCATGATGTTTATAAAAATTCTTTCTAATTTGAACTAGTAATTCATGTAAAAATTTCTCAGAAACCTCATCTGGCAAATCAGAATTTTGAAATAATTTTTTCATGTCACTCAAAATAGAATCAGATGTGTCAAATAACTCCTGTAAAGAAACCTCTCCTCTTCTAATCTTTAAAAGCTCCTTAGCATCTGGTCTTCTAATTTGAATTCCTTTACCTTCAGCAATTTCTCTTCCGATAATAACCAGACGCATAAAATGCATCATATTCTTACCGTCAATTGATTGGCCGTGACCCTTGATTTCAACCCACCTGTTCTCGTTTCTATTTTCAAGCCACTTTTGGTATTTATTAAAATCATCACAATGCTTTCTGTAGCCATCCTTGTTGTATGATAGGTGGCAAATAGATTTCTTTCTTTCTTCCATAGGAATATTAGAAAGTCTTATATCATTTGAGTCTTCAAAAGCAATTCCTTTATATCCAAGACCCATGGTTTCAAATACAGATTTTTTTCTCGCTTTAGTAGCTTCTCTTACATCAAGTGGAATACGTTCAGAAAAACAGTTGTGGGCTTCATAATCGTAAAATACAGCAAAGAGGTCTCTACAATGATTTACTGCTGTTAGAGCGCAAAATAATTGGTCTAGACCTCTATTATCAAGCCAGTTTTTAACTGGGATTGCATCATAACCTTCTACAACATAGCAAAAGTCCAACGGACCCTTTTTAGTTACTCTATTAACTTCCCAATTCTTAAGCTTTTCAAGACCCTCAGCCTTTGTTCTTTGTTGTTTAGCATATCCATAGAATGCGTTTTCGCAAACTTTGGTCACAAACTTTTCTTTTTGATTTAAAAGAATATCAAACGCTGGGTGTTTTACTAAAATACAATCCTCTGGAGAATTTAACAATTCCAATACGGTTGGATTACCCTTTCTTAATAGTTCAAGAAATCGCCTGATTTCATAGCCCATGTAATCCTTGTGTATTTTTAGCTGTTCTTTATATTCAGTACCAAGAATATCATCTTCTGGTAATATATAAACAAAAGCCTTGTCCACATCACTTGTTTCTGTGCTTGTTCCATGAGCCTGAGAACCAGTGATTGTTTCAAAAAGAATGAAACCATTCTCTTTAAGAAAATGGTATCTTTCTAAATTTATAATTTGTTCCTGCTCTTGTTTGAGTGCTAACTCATCAAGGTCTTTTTCTATTAATTCTCTTTCTGACATATTTATTTATACTGTAAAATCAAAAAAAAGTTTCAATTAAATCAATCGAATATTGATTCATCTTCAGCTAATTTTCTAGCATCTTTCATAGAAAGTCTATTATATGTTTTTCTATCTTCTTTTTCTACTATATCTGGATAATGGTCAAAATCAGCTTCATCTTCTTCGTGTGAACCAAATCCAATAGAACCACTTGATGAGCCACTTAACTTGTCGCTTAAATAATCGGCCTTTCTAATTTTTTCTATTGTTTTTATTTCCTTTGTGATTTCTTCATAAATAACATCTATTGTTGTATTTATTTTTAATAAATCCAATCTCATTTTGAGCATTTTAATGTTATTAAAAATATGAGCACCAGTTACTTTGTAATCATACAATAACTTTATTATTTTTTTGTCAGTAAATAACTTTGTTATACTTGCAGTTGACGATATATTAAAATTATACCTTAAAGATTTAAGTATAATGTTTTTAATGTTTTCTGGAGTAAGTTCATCAAACGATAATACTTTATCAAAACGACCTGGCCTTTGAGCTGCCATATCTAAAAGAGCTACTGAGTTTGTTGTGGCAATCATACCTACATTATCCATTAACTTATCAGTTCCATCAAGAACATCTAAGAAATCTTGAAGCCTTTCCGAATAAGCTCCAGACTTTCTAGAGCCAAGCGATAAGTCAATATCATCAAAAATAATTAATGACGGAGCGAGCAAGGATGCTAATTCTACCTTTTCCTTAATCATCGAACAAACTGGGGTTTTAATTATTGTTACTCCCATTTTATTTAATTCATTAGCAAGAACAAGTGTTGATTCTGTTTTTCCCGTTCCAGGATTTCCCACCATAAGATATCTCATCATCTTGCCCATTTCCGTATTAGTGGCAACATACAACTTTAAATCCTCTATAGTAGATTTAGGTAAAAAAATATCAGAGAATGTTCTCTTTTCTATTTTCTTCTTTGACCACAATATTTCATCACGTTGCATTGTAAAATAACCGCCTTTTAAATCACTCACATCAACCGCATTTGACCAAACTTTTTCATAAAATAAACTTCCATCAATGTAAGTTTTTTCATTAGATGATATACAAAGATAAAAATGAATCTCATTGCTTTGTTTATATACATCAAAGAAAAAACTTACAACTAAACCTTTATAACTTAATAGAACTTCTTTTTTACCAAAATTATCATATAAGTTTATAGTGTCTTTAAATTCGTTGTCACGAATCATTCCAACAACTTTAACGCCATGCTTCTTTTGAAGTTCTTCGTTTTCTCTAAGTATATTAAAGTAGTCAGATAGAATTTTAAAAATTGGTCTATTTAAATTAACATCAAATGAAAATCTAGATTGAAACTTGTTTAACATATCAGATTGAGATGAAATATCATTTATTTCTTTTATGTTTTTGTTTGTATCTGTCATTCCTTTTATTAATTTTTTAATAGACACTTGGTTATTCGGTGTTATTTTTCCCATTTTTTTATTTGACATAGTTCTTTAATATTAGATTATTATAGGCTTCTTTCTGTTGAAAAACCCGACTCAGATTCTGTTGGTGTGTTGTCAATTTCTATAGCAACCTCAGATTTATTATTTACTTCACTAAGGCTAAATCCAGCAGTTGCTTTTTCAGTAACAGGCTCTTCAATATCACAACTTTCTTCGTCATCTTCAATATCATTTCTCATAGGGAAATTAACATCTATAGAACTTCCTGGAAGAGTAGCTTGTAAGTAATCGGTTTTTCTAATTCTATTTAACTGGTCTATTTCTGATGTAATTTCTTTTACAATCCACTCAGAAGTAATATTGTCTAACTCTAAAGTTTGAACTCTTAATCTCAACATTTTTATTGTGTTGTAAATATGAGCTCCAGTTACTTTTGAAGTGTGTAACCTTTTAATAACCGATTCATCAATGAATGGTTTTATTTCTGCAGCAGACTCATAATTTGGAGTCCCATCTTCATTTGTTAAGCTCAAATCAAAGTTTCTATATAAAGACTTTAAAATGATATTTTTAATGTTTGATAACGTTAAACTATCAAATGATAACAATTTATCAAAACGTCCTGGTCTTTGAGCTGCCATGTCCAATAACTCTAATGAATTGGTTGTAGCAATTATACCAACGTCCTTTCTAATTTTATCAGTCCCATCAAGAACATCAAGAAACTGAGCAAGACCATGAGATACTCCACCCTTCTTTCTTGAGCCTAATGAAAGGTCAATATCGTCAAAAATAATAATTGATGGTGCTAATAATTCGGCCAATTCAATTTTTTCTTTTAATGAATCACACACCATTGTTTTTATAATTGTTACCTTTTCGTCTTTCAGATAGTTAGCAATTGCAATGGTAGATTCTGTTTTTCCAGTTCCAGGATTTCCAATCATTAAATATCTTAACAACTTACCAGTTTTGTCAAATAAAGTAGTGTACAACCTAAGGTCTTGCATAATACTTGTTGGTAAAAATATATCCTCAAACCCTCTTCTTTCAAGTTTTGATTGTGTCCACATAATTGATTGTGGTGGTAATGTAATATACGTACCCTTAACTTTGCTGTGAGCGATAGCGTTAAATAGAATCTTCTTAGAAACGTAATCTGGATTTAAATTCGTTTTTCCTTCAGAAAAGAAAGAGAGCCTATAATGAAATTCTTTGTTTTCAAAAAACTTTCTTAAAGTAACAATAATTCTAATAGAGCCTTTGAAATCTAACAATACACTTCCTTTAAAGTATTCCATGTTAGCGTTGTGAGGGAAATTTGAGGTGAATACTCCATTGTCCGATAAAAAACAATCAATAAGCAATTTTGATTTGTCTTGACTTTCTTTATTGTCATTTAAATAATTGAAGTAGTCAAAAACCATTTTCATTAATGGCGCATTAATTGATACTGCGTGATTTATTTCTTTTGCATAATCCAAAGTAACATCTTCTTTTGGTTCTGTCTTCAAGTCTTCATAATCCAATTCTAACTCTTGTTCATTTTTTTCAAGCATCTCTATACTTTCTTTTAGTTGCTTTTTTTCTTGTTCAAGATATTCTTTATAACTTTTCTTGTCTTCTTCTGACAATAAATCTGGTTCTTCAGAAACTACTTTGTCATAATCCTCCTCTGCTTCTTTCACGTTTTCGACAAGAGCTTTTTTTGCAGTATCTTTTTTTGTTCTTATTTCTTTCTTTTGAGAATAGTATTTTTTTTCTAATTCTTCTTTTTCAATTTTTTCGCTGTTACTGTTCATATGATATTTGTTTATTTGTTTTTTTTAATTTATTGTTACGAAATTAGTTTTTTTATTTTATTAAAGCAAGAAAAGTTATTCACTTTTTTTATTTTTATTTGTCATATTATATACGGAAGGCATTACCTTACCATAACTCTCCATAAATTTTTTAAAATCTGGAGACTTGTCCAATAAGTCATTTAATATCTTTTTATCAATATCTTCTGCTATTCCATTAACCATTAGGTCTATTATTTTTTTATCATAATCTTCGTCATTTGGGTCTGGCGCTCTTTGCTCCCAAGATTCTGGCAATCTTTTTATGGTATCACCATATTCGTTAGAGCCAGGAATTGGCCCGTTCATTACAGCATCAATAAACTCTTGAGGTGGCAAATATTTATGTGATTCAATATAATGAATTAACATTTTTGGAGAAGCATAAACTTTATTATCACTTCCAACTACTCTTATCTCGCAACTACTAAGTTCGGCTTTAATTTTATCATCCGAAATTTGTTCCTTACAAAACTCACAAATATGAAAGCCTCTAGTGTTGTGAATGGAAAATTTACTATCATTATATACTCTTAATTTTTCTAAAAATTCTTTAGATACTTCACCAGTATTAAATTCTTTATCTTTTTGTAACCAACCTATATTTAGCTCTCTCTTAGAGTGAGCTCTATAATTATAAGGAGATAAGTCTTCGTAATATGCCATTGGTTAATTTTAGAAAAACAAATATAGTAATTTTTTTTAATTAAAAAACTTTTTATACATCCATTGCACAATCTTTACATAAACTAAATTGTACACAATCTGGATTAGATAAATCTATAGGATTTCCGCAATAGCAAGACAATCTCTTTTTAGATGTGATTTTATTTAAAATCATAATCGCAAATTTAGTTAACTCCTCAACAGAAGACTCTCTATCTTCAGGTTCGGCCTTAAGCCAATAAGGTGCTGCTTTATCAATATAGTTCTCAGCCTCTTTTTCTATTTCTTCTTTAGTCATAATTTATTTTTTATTTAACAGCCACGCTTTACCATTATCGAATAATACAAGTCCAGCATTAGTATTTTTAAGCATTGATTCTGTGGAAACTAAATCGCATTTCAATTCTGATATTTCCGAGAAATCTTGAGACCTTACAATTTTTATACAATCATCTTTTGGGACAAATAAAAACCCCTCTCCATAACCATCTCCTTTAAATGCAAAGTTAGCCCATCCAGATATTTCATTTTGAGATACATTCATTTTTAAGTTTTTAATCTTAAAGAATTTGTATTTAATTTCTTTTTTATCTACGTACTGAATAACACCTAGATTTTTATTTTGATACAAATCCTCTATCTTAACTGGCATGTTTACAATAGATATTTCTTTTCCAGATTCATTATATAATACATTTTGGCTTCCTCCAGAATTATACATTAAACTTTGATAGCTCTGGAAGCCCTTTCCGAATACTCCAACCGTAGTCATCTTTATAACACTTCCGATAGTATCATCTAAAAACAGCTTATACATATTATCATAATCAATTACAACCAATATATCTTCAAATTGTTTTACTATATAACTATCAGGAAGGACAAATGATGTTATTTTTGTAGCTTTTCCATTTCCATTATAAATAAAAAGGTTTTTATCTTTTTTTAATATAACATTTTTATTTCCAATAAATATCTGCTCATAATCCTGTTTAGAAATAGTGTCTAACAAGTTAACATAACCTTTATTTTTAGCGTCATAAATCAAGAAATCTTTTTCTGTTTCAACTACCAATTTGGTATCAGTACATAAAACATTTCTTACTGGTTCATCTCCAGAAATATATGTTATTATTAAATCATCCTGCTCATATTTTTTAACAAGAGAAGGCTGATTCATTGTAACAACTATCAAATTAGCATTTACAGAACTTAATGACATTAGAAATCTCTCTCCATTAATGTAAAACCTATTAAATTGACCCATTAAATTGGTGTCATTTATAGGCTCAAAGCATTTTGGCACCTTTAAGTCTGGGTCGTTTTTAAATACTGGTATTTTATGAATCATCCTATCGGATAATTTCATATACTGTTTATGAATTCCTTTAAAAGGATGTGTAAACGACAAAAGATTAAATGCAAGTACTGAGAGAGCAAAACAATCACTTTTATCGTCTATTCTGCCTTGATAATAATAATCTCTTATTTCATCTAACAAACGGCCAGAATGAGTAAATCCTGGTGTTTGATAAGAGTCTGTATCAATAAATTTAATATCGCCATTATTACTTACCATTATATTGAAACAATTAAGGTCCCCAATAACAACATTCATCTTATGAGCATACTCAACAGCCTTAATTAAATTGCCTATTACTTTAAGTTTAACTTTTTTATCTACACCATGAGCGGTACAAAAAGACTTGGTAAATAAATTTGAAATTGGGTAAAAATCAGAAGGTAAATATTCCATTGAGAATCCAATAACTTTTGATTGTGAGTTATAAAGTAATTCTTGTGGTGCAACAAATAGTTTTTTGTCAAGCTTTTTTAAGAATTCAAACTTCTTTTGTTCTAACGTTTCTATTCCAGGATGATAAATTTTAGCTACTGTATCAGTGCCTAATTCATAAATAGTACCTTCACCTCCACGAGCTATTTCTTTTGAATCATTGATTTTATACTTCTTGCCAGACTGATTAACTACGTTTATATAACCCATTTTTATTTTTTTATAAGTAAATCATTAAATTGAGTAAATATTTTTAAAAACTTTTCACTAGTTCCAATTTTATCAAAAGCATATTCTTCTATCGAAGTAGGAATAACTCCATAATAAGCCTCGGCTATTGCTCCAGACATAGATGCAATCGTATCGCTATCTCCGCCAATTGAAATTGCCGTTCTAATACAATCTTCAAAGTCAATTGATTCTAAAAAACAAATTATAGCTTCTGGAACTGAACCCTGACAAGAAACATCAAACTCATACGTCTCAACTAAACTCTTTACAGTTCTATTTAAATTATAACCAAATTGATTTTCAATATAATCTTTAATAAATGTCTTATCTTTTTTTGACCTTGCTAATAACACTGCAGCTGCTATGGCTTGAGCACCTTTAACTCCTTCTGGGTGATTATGAGTAACATCAGCACTCTTCTTAGCCTCATACATCAATATGGCCATATCATCTATTAGCCACGACAGTGCACTAACTCTCATAGCAGAACCATTACCCCAACTGTTATATGGTTTTGAGTCTGGGCTATCTAGCCACCCCACAAAAGAACCTCCATATCCAGCTAATGGATTTTCTCTTCCATATTCTTTTATTGCCACAGCATAGTCTCTATTGTTCATATAGGCATCAGCAACAGCTAATGTTAATATTGAATCATCTGTCATTTTGCAGGACTCATGAAATAGTTCAAAATTCTTTCCTTTATAATTAAATCTCTCGAAACGAGAGCCTATAATATCTCCAATAATTGCTCCTAACATATTTACTAAAATTTAATTCTTATCATACCCAAATCATCAGTGTTAACCATACAATATATTTTATTTAATATATTGTATTTTCTTTCTAACATATTTTTTGTCGAAATCAATCCTTCGTCTTTTGATAAAAAATCTATAGGATTGGTAACGCTGTCAGATGCTTTAAAGTTTTTAAATGTACAAATACCATCGCTAGCAATTACAACTTCACTTACATCTTGAAACCTGTGGATTTCGTTTTGTTTAGAGAACCAAACCTCAAAATCTTCATATGTTATAATTTTATCTAAATCATAAGCAATATAATCTGGCATATTGTCACCATTTTCCTTGTCTGCAAATCTAGTGTTCTTAATAACTCTTTCAACATCATCTACCCTAAAATAACCATCACCAAAAGCACATATAATACACTCTCTAGTTTCTTTGTTTATAGAACACATTACAATGGTCGACAAAAGTTCAATCGTTTCTAAATGAAGTACATGTTTTACTTCATTTATCTTTCTTGTCATCATGTAAAGTATAAATTTAGAATTGTTTTCTAAAGACATTCCTCCTACATTTAATGTAGATGAAAAATTTGAAAGTATTTCATCAAATGCTTTGCTAAATAATGTAGAGGCAAAATGAGAATCTTTACCGCCAGAACACCCATCAAAAACACATAGGTAAATACATTTTTCAGTTTCGCCTATTGCGATGGCATCTTGACAAAAATCTGCATGGTCTGAGCCACGTCTTAATACTTTGTGTAAAATCATATTATTTTTGTGTAAAGTCTAATCTCTTTTCTGCTTCATCAAACGATAAACTATATCTACCATCATCTCCGTATTTTTGTAACCACCAAGAATGTTGTTGTTCGCTACCAGTACTTGCTCCAAATGTTTTATCTAACACAACAAAGCCAGCTTCGCTAATTTTTTCTACACGAACCGAAACTTCAAAATGACTGTCAAATACTTTACTTCCTTCAATTATATCTTGTAAAATCATAAACTTAATTTTTTACCCTCCCAGGAGTGGTTACAATCGTTACAGAAATGCTTTTCAAATTTATATCCATAAGACATCCTTTTGCCAGGAACTACTGGCCCACTAGTTCTTTTGTACGTTGGTATCGTATTGGTTATAGAAGATTTGCAAATTGGACATTTTATTAGATTATCTACATCTTCATTTTTTTTAATATATTCTTTCATTTGTTTTTTTAAAACATAAGCCCCACCAAATAAATCGCTCAAAAGAAAATAAAATCCTGGCAATTTATCTGCCACTTTTTCTACAGCTTTATTTATAGCCGATAATTCATTCAAAAAAGGAGGTACCTCCCTAATAAGATTTTGAGTATGTTGACATACTTTAAAACAAACATATTCTTGTCTGATTCTCAGTTTTCTATGTAATTTAATTGCTTTTATTAATTTCATTTTTAAAATAAAAAAGGAGAGGCGTTTTACCTCCCCTTTTATTAGGTTTTTAATTTAAAGTTTTAGAAATTTGGAGCAGAGAAACCTTGGCCAGTTGACACCGAAGTCACTGAAGAAGAAATAAAGTTAATCATCTTTCTTATTTCATCGGCAGTTGTACCAACTTTTGCAAGATGCTTGATACCCATGTCTTTTTGAGCAGACTCAAAATCAGCTTGATTTCCAATGCCAAATAAGATTGACTCGAAGCTAAAGAAATTTCTCTCTTCTTTAAGAAGGTTGTCAATCATGTCCTTAACCTCAGATGGGTTTGAGCTTGATTGATTGTCTTCACCGTCAGTCATTACAAAGAATAAAGTTTTACAATTAACTCCAGCATTTTCAAGGTCCTTACGATAATCTAATGCATTCTTTAATCCTAACTTACAAGCATCATACATTGCTGTCATTCCGCCAATTCTAGACATCAAATCAATTGGTTGTATTTCTGTGATTGGTCTAAATCCACTTGTAACTGTTACAGTGCTATTAAATTCAATTACAGAAACAAATAATTGAGGTGCTGCATGAGATTTTGACATACGAGAAACAAACTCATTAAATGCATTGCTAAGGTCTCCTGCATAAGAAGAAACAGACCCTGATGTGTCAATCACAACTACAACATTAATTGTCTCTGCAACTTCTACATCATTCGGATTGTAGTTTCCAAAATTATAATCATAATTAACGTCCTGATTAAGACTACTTACTGAATCCATATATTTATTTTTAAATTATTATTAATTAAGCTAAAGCGTGAGTTCCAGAATTTTGATTAAGTCTTTCTTGAGCTGTTGTACTGAAACGTACACCAGCCTTTTTTGCATCATCATAAATTCCGTCTGCAATATTCTCAAAACCTGGTACGTTTGACATACAGTCTTCTAAGATAATAAATTTCTTAGCTAATTCTGGTGTATATTGAAGAGCTTGCTTTAAAGTATTTGCAACACAATGTGATTTAGCCTGACCTGCTAAATATACATTTTGATATTCTGCTAACTTCTTCAATAAATCCATATTGATATCAGTTACTGGGACTCCTGGGATTGGAACTTGAGCACGGAAAGCGCCAAAGTGCTCAGTTAAAGGATGAGTTCCTTTTGTTACGAAATTACATGACTTACCAGTAACTTCATATGCTTTAATAGCATCAAAAATAATCTCATCAAGAGAATGTCCTTTTGAGCCTATTAAACAATGATGTGGCCAAATAACGTGTGCATACTCACCTTGTTTTTCTAATTCATCAAGGTAGTTTAAAACCGTTTGAATTGGAGTGAAACGTGGAGTCCAATTTCCATCACGTACATCCTTAGCTGTGATTACAGAAAATGGAGATGGGGCATTACCGTCTTTGTTTTTCCAAAATGATGGATGGGCAATGTCGTTAATGTGATGTGAATCAAGAGTGGCTGCCATGTAATCAATTTCATTTACATTGTTTAGCATGAAGTTGGCTAATCTTTTATTGTCTTCTTCTGAGCCTGGAACAAATAAAGCTCCTTTTGGGTTACAGAAATCATATTGTGCATCAATAATTAGTAATGCGTTCTTTTTTCTCATGGTATTTATTTTTTTAAGTTAATATTCAATTGTTATACGTTTATTTCTAAGCAAAGTTACTACTTTTTCTTAACTCTTCCAAAAGTTTTTTCTCTTCTTCTGAAACTTGTGTCGGCACTGTTATTCCAACAACAATAATCAAATCTCCAAAATGTCCTCTATTTGATATTGATGGCATTCCACAACCAGTTAATTTAAACATCTTGCCTAATGGTGTGTTTGGAGGCATATCAAAAGAAATGTTTTTTGAAAGTGTTTTAATGTCTATTTTTTTTCCTAAAACTGCATCTGGAAATGATACCATAGTTTTACAAATCAAATTATCTCCCTGTCTTTCAAAAACTTCATGTGGCTTTTCTTTTATTATTAAAAACAAATCTCCTGGAATACCGTTTTCATAAAAAGAATCGTGTCCATTTCCTACTCCAACTTTTGTTTTCCATCCTTCAAAAACACCAGGAGGTATTGATACGTCTAATTCTACATTACTATGACTAATTCCAGAGCCCAAGCATCCATCGCAAATATCTGTAATAAACTTTCCATTGCCACCACAATGATTACATGGCATTTGAATTAACATTGAGCCGAATTGTCGATTTGACATTCCAGAACCTAAACAGCTTGAGCATACACTTAAACTGTTTCCGAATTTAGAGCCATTTCCGCTACACGGTTTACATGGTGAGTTTTTTTTGTATTTTAAAGTTTTTGAAGCTCCGTTATAAATTTCTTCTAATGTTAGCAATAAATAAAGAGGTATACTTTCTCCTCTAGGAATTCCACTGCTTCTATTGGTAAACATATCTCTAAACTGACTATGAATATCTCCAAAACTTTCAGGCCTTCCCTTTGGGTCTCCATAGTTATCGTAGTTGTTCTTTTTTTGTTCATCAGAAAGAACTTCATAGGCTTCAGCAATTTCTTTAAACTTATCAGTAGCAGCAGCATCATCTCCAGCCTTATCTGGATGATACATTTTACTTAACCTTCTAAATGATTTTTTAATCTCATCTTTACTGGCTGTCTTTTCTACTTCTAATATTTTATAATAGTCCTTTGACATTTTTATCTTTCTTTGAATAATATTTGACCGTCTTTTTCTATATACAAAACTGGAATATCTTTAAACAAAATAGTTTTTATATTTGAGTCTTTTGGTATAGAGCCGTACTTTACTTTTTCTTTTCCAGTCTGTTCTTTTAAGAATAGAATTATTTTTTTAATCTTTGCCTCATTTAGATTAAACCCAATTTTGCACCCAGTCATAAAACTGCTTATAATTTCTAATCTTTCCTCATTCTTTGGGCTTGTCTTTTTTGCTTGCAATTCAATTTTTTCCATCTGAAGCTCTACCCACCTTTTTTCAGATTTTATGTTTTTAAATTCTATTTTTGATGACATAAATTTTTTTTTACAAAGATACAAAAATTTTTTTAAAACTTAATATATTTTTTTGGAACAAAATCGGTTAAATAAACTCCATTATCTGAAATATAAAATTTAACCCAATCATCTTGCATTGCTTTAGCGTCTATCTCAAGAATAATTGGCTTGCCACGTCTTTCTCCTACTTTTGTTGCAGTTTCAATATCTTTTGATAAGTGGACATGATGTCTTTTTCCTGGAATTAAACCTTTCTTTTTTATAGAATCAATAAATTGGCCCACAGTTCCATGATAAAGAACTGGAGGGGCAGTAATCTCTTTAAAATTTATTTTTACATCAACAGAATGTCCTTGATTTGCTCTTATTTTAGAAAAATCATCTGATAATTTAAATCTTTGTTTATCACAATTCTTTACAACTTCTTTTAAATCATCTAGTGAAAATTCAATTTCACTCTTTGCCTTTTCAATTAATTCATTTACATTGGTCCAACCATCTTTTTCTAATGTTATCCCAATAGATTCTGGCCTATGTCTAAGCCAATAAGAAAGTGATTTGCTTATTTTTTTATGTTTATCTTTATCCATCTATTGCTTTTTCGTTTTCTAATCTTAAACTTTCCATAGGCAAATCATTTGGGTCGCCCCTAAAAGGATTCTCTATTTCATTACTTATTATTTCTATTCCAGCAATAATAAAAAATAAAACCATAACCAGTGGAATTGCCCATATACCCATTCCAAAAAACAAACTAAATGGTAATATGGTCAAATAAGCAAATAGAGAAAGTTTAATGTGCAACGAATATGACAATGGAATTGGGGTGTCTTTTATTCTTTCTAAAGAACAAAAATGCTCCATTATATCCATCATTTTTCTCTCTACATTAAGGCTTAGTTTTTCTGATTTTACAAATTTCATGATTGAAATATATTCTTTTAAAAACTCATCCCTTGTTTCATCGCTTAAATTTAGTTCGCTTTCAGATAAAAACTTAAACATGTGATTGTTCATTTTTTTTAAAGAACTTATTAGAGAGTCGCCACTATTATCTCCCAAATTAGTTCTGACTAATATAAATGCGGCATGTATTGAGCCAAATAATTTTCTAGCTTCCCACCATCTATCATAAGCCGTATTTGTCCTAAAAACTAATAACAAGCCAATTACAAGGCCAACAATGCCATGAAATGTGGTAGGCATAGCCTCGTGCGTTATATCAAAACTGGTTAGTATCTCATATAAAGCAAATAAAAAGACTCCCATCATTATAGTCCTTCTTATTAAGCTATTAAGGTAAACGCTTGGCTGAGTAACAAGAATAACAAACCAATTATTTTTCTTCTCCTCTCTTTCTAGCCATTGAATTATCCTACTTTTTCTTGTTTCCATTTTTTCCTAATTCTTTTAATATGTCACCCATTATCTTATCTCTACTTTTATTTCCAATTCCTTTTATAATTTGGTATTTAATTTTATGGTCGTTCATGAATTTTTTCACCTTCTTATCAACTTCTTTAGCTCCTTTTAAATCTTGATACCTCCCCTCTTGTTCATATTCAACTTCTTCATCTCTATCAATAAAATATGTTAAGTTTTTATATACAGAAAACTCTTTTAAAATCAAGGCCTTTAAATGAGGGCAATTTGTTTTATCATAAATGGCTGAAAGGATAATTGGAGAATCTGTTATAATGACTTCAACCTCATCCTTCATTGTAAACAACTGAAATTGCTGTTTTCCAAAAATATAAATTTGACTCTCTATAACTTTTAATGCTTTTTCTCTCAATTTTCTTTTAATATATTCCATTGATATGTCGCAAGAAATATATTTCAGCTTTAATTTTTCAAATAATTTAGCAGCCATGATACTTTTGCCACAACCAGGTCCACCAATTAAATTTATTACAATTGCCTCTTTATTTTTTTTTCCTTTTTTCATAAATTATTTTTTAGCTGAGAATACAAAATAAGCATCATAACTTTCTCTATAGCCTGGGCCATCATATTTTACGTCCCATCCAGCTTTTTTAAATATATGCTCAAAGTCCATCCATTTTTTATCAAATATTTCATTTTGAGTAATTTCTGGACAAAGAGTTAAGGCTCTGCTGATAATATCTTTTTGTTTAATTGTTGCAGAATTTCCTCTATACTGTTCTTTAAGAATTTCATTAACTGCTGTTATTATGGCAGGATGAATAACATCACTCAAATTATCCATAATATCTTTTGGCTTTATTGGCTCTACTCGTTCTGTTCTATTCATAGTGTTACTTCTTTATTTTTGTTGCTAAACTTAAATTACTGAACTGCTTCATACCAGTAACATCCATTATCACTTCTTCGTGCAATCCTTCTGGATATTCAAAGTGATGATTAATTGAAGGGAGTTCAATTTCTAATGTTATAATTGACAAGTTTGAATATACATCTATCTCAAACTTGAAACCTTTGTATTTAATGACGTATCTTTCCTTTTTTATAACTGCATAGTTTTTGTTATTGTTTTTAAATACTTCTTTGAACTTTTTTTCACTTACAGTTTTTTCATCTTCTGGACAAACGCCTAAACTTATAGACTTTCCTTTAATAGTGTGAATATATTTTGTTTTTTTACCCTCAGACTCTACCACTCTATATCTCTGCCAAATACCATCAATAAAAAAATAATATTGTATTATATCAAGAACTTGTAGGTTATTTTTATATTTTTCAATCACATACTTAGGAAATCTTTTTAACAAGAGCTTTCTCTCTATTTCAATAGGAATGACTTTTTTATTATTTTTTACCTTTTTATTTTTTTGCATTTTAATTATTTTTAAATTTATCTTTTTTAATAGCCTCTTTTTCTAATGCATCTGTCTTTATTTTAAAAACCTCTTCTTTTAAGCTTTTTTCAGTTAAATAATCCATCCCAGCAAAACCAATACGAGTTTTATCGTATTCATAGATTAAAGATAGTGATTTTGGAGTATTTGAATCTCTGGTGTTAATACTGATATCTTTCATTTCAATTTGGCACGGATGTTCATATCCACAAGCATGAGTTATTTCTAAAATATCTTTTCTAAGTGCAGATATGAAATTAGCAACTCTTATTTTTTTATCTTCTATATTATATAAATGTTGTTTATCTGCTCTTGCTATCATCGTAGGACATCCACCAGTATGACATTTTTGAGCTTGTATACAACCACCTGCAATCAAAATCTCTCTAGCCATACTAATCATATCAGCGCCCATTGCAAATGCTTTAATTGCCTCAGATGGTAAACCCAATTTTGCAGATGCTGCAAATGTAACTCTTTTTTCAATACCATATGTCTGCATAATTTTATATACAGTAGTAAAAGCACTATCAAAAGGTAAACTTACATTATCAGCAAAGGCAGCTGGGGCTGCTCCAGTTCCTCCCTCACCACCATCAATACTAATAAAGTCTGGTCCGCCCTTTAATTCCTCCATATAAAATGCAAGTTCATACCAAAATTCAACTTGACCAACTGCAGATTTAATTCCAACTGGAAGCCCTGTTCTTTCGGCAACCAATTCAATAAATTGCACAAGCTCTTTTGCGTTTGAAAACATTGTATGATATGCAGGAGAAATAGAGGCCTCCCCAACCTTAATCTTACGAATTAGAGCTATTTCTTTTGTAACTTTCTCAGCAGGTAATATACCACCCTTTCCAGGCTTGGCACCTTGAGATAACTTAATCTCAATCATTTTTATGTTTGGGTTAGAATCAGTTAATTTAACTAACTCATCCATTGAGAATTTTCCCTTATCATCACGACAACCATAATAAGCTGTACCAATTTGAAAAACAACATCAGCACCAGTATTGTGATAAGGAGAAAAACCTCCCTCTCCAGTATTATGATAAGCTCCTGCTATTGCAGCTCCCATATTATTTGCAGTTGTTGCTCCAGAACCCAAAG
>Ga0307376_10001463_pt1 | contig 25453 bp, 34 predicted proteins | sample TR2MG_FD_202536 | JGI IMG/M metagenome (GOLD analysis project Ga0307376, IMG submission 202536) | Soil microbial communities from Risofladan, Vaasa, Finland - TR-2 | ecosystem: Environmental > Terrestrial > Soil > Coastal area > Acid sulfate soil | place: Finland: Risofladan, Vaasa | collected...
TACCTCAGCAGCACTAGAAGGAGTTTGCCCCAAGCCTCTAATACCACGTTTACCAGCAGTGGTAAAATCCATTACTCCAAAAGGTCTAGGTAATCCACTCAACAGTCCGCTAAATCGGGCAATCATATTACTACTTACCTCCTTTTCGAGTCATCAACATTAGAACACCAAAGACTCCAACGCCGATCAACAACCACTGAATTGTAGCTCCATTCGTACCAAAATCAGGCATGGTAGTTAGTCCAATAGTTGCTTGCGTAGTGGGTAGTCTATATGTGATTCCACCTTCCGCTGTTCTCACATAAGTTCCTGGTTGTGCTCCACCGTACTTAGACTCGAAAACTCTAGCCGTGGTTTGAATACCTGTATTGATACCATCAATAAGCACACTTGTCAGATTCAAACTACCGGCAGGTGGCGCAACCTGTTGCAAAGCAAGTTCACCAGCATACAATTGCCCCAGACCATGCAAGGGACTACGATTTCTGTTATCACTACGCTTATCACTAAATCTTGCTGTTCGCATTTCTCTTGGCATAACAACCCATTCCTGTTGTGTATAGATTTCTCTTGTTTCCCAACCCAAGTAAGGACCATGACTCGTATCCATCACGATACGTTCACTGTCAGATAAATATACCACTACGTAAACATGGCTGAAGTTTTCAGGTTCTATTCTCTCTGCTGCAATGGTACTGAACGCCACGCCAACACCTTCACCTAAGCCAATCACCATCGCTGCCGTAAGCGTGCTGAAATCATCGCAGTCACCAGCAGGTATCGGCATGGTAAGCAATCGTTCAGGAGTAATCAGCAGTTCTTTATCAACATCTACTCCAAAGACATTCGCTAAGGTTGCTTCGTCTTCTACAAATCTAACATTACTCTTTACATATTGAAAGATTGCTTGCAGCTTTACGGTAACACTAGCATCCAGTGGTATATCGCTTAGGGCTATGTCTAATGCTTGCTGAACGATTGGGCTAAATGCTTGCGCTCGCGCCAACTCAATCATTCTCCGTATGGTGTCTATCGTGCTAACGATATTGTTGGTGGGATTAGTAGCAACTGACTGAAAGGTGGAAGGCAAGGCACCAAAATAGTGATGCTCGAAAGTACGGCTGCTAGGGCTACGAAGGTCCATAGGCTTACCAGTGATCCTGCTGTACCAGTCCTACCTCTCCTGCCTCTCCTACCTCTCGCGTGTGCGTGCGCCCGCGTGCGCGGTCCTTTATAAGAAGGATCCACGTGTGGATGTAAGGGGGTGTCAACTTCCAGGTGACCACGCGATAACGCGCTGACGCTGTGCCAGAAAGGCCGACCTGTGCCGAAGGGTGACACCCCACGAAACAATTTTGGCCGGACAATATAAGATAAGTCAAGAAAGCTTGCATTGTCTTTTCACGATAGAGTAAAATAGACCCGAGTTTAGCTACATACTACTAGAAAGGTAACTACGCAATGCCAAGACCGAAGAAACCAAGGGATTTGCAGGGTTCAGCAGACGTTTCAGATGATGAAACCGATGTTTTTGAAGAGTTGGATTTGAACGAATCCAGCAAACAATCGGTTTCAGAGACTCCAGACGATTCAGAGGAGTTAGATAACAAATCAAATAGTATTGCTACTAGCGAAAGAGTATTTAAGCCTGTAGATATACTACCTAGAGAATGGGTACCCCCTCCAGGACGTACTCTAACATGGGATCAGTTAACCAATTGGTTAGGCAAGTTCAATACTGAGCAATGGTCACACTGTTCTATCTATGTGTATAGACAATGGCCCTTAGTCTACCGCGAGCCAAAGTATATAGATATTATCACTGACTCAACACAATTAACTTTAGACTACTTTATCAGTCAATTTGGTGGTGGTAAGTATAAGCTGATAATAACCGATACTGATACACGTGGTTCTAAAAATCTAGCTGAGTGCTATCTAAAAATCAGCCATATCGAATACGAGCCTATCATTGACTTAGAAGGACTAGACAAAGGACACAAAGATAACAAGACCTTTGTAGAACGGCTAAAGGCTAAAGGGATATTAGACTCAGAGGGAAACGATGTGAGTAAACAACCAACGACACAACAAGTACAGCAAGCCAGTGGAGATTTAGCAGTGCTAAGTACCACAATGCAAAACGTAGTTAATCAACTACTTAGAGAACGTACCCAATCAATGAATCAGGGTAAAAGTGGCTTAGATGAACAGGTTATTACTCGATCAATGGATCTAATGAGTGGTGCATATAAAACCGCTTTAGACACTGCCGTAAAGCAAGGTAACACTAGCGAAGTGGACCAAATCACTAAGGTCATGGCTATGTTTACTCAATTAGTTCAGCTAATGAAACCGGACAAAGCAGAAGGTGGAGTATGGGAAAAACTGCTTACTATTCAAGCCGAAAGCCATAAAGCACAGATGGAACTGATGAAGGAAATGATACGCAATACCACTACTCAAAAGGATCAGGGAAACCAACTCGAAGGCTTACTAGGAGTGCTAAGTAAAGTAAAGGATATTTTTGGCTTTGAAGCGCCTCATGGTAGCAGTCACAGGCCAAGTACCTTAGAAACGATACTAGAAAAAGCACCAGTGATTTTAGACCCACTAGCACGGATCACCGAAAACATTATCAATGCTACCCAACTGCGTCGTGGTCTTACTGCTGTGCCCACTGCAAGTAGAGAAATGATACCAGCAGCAACAGCAGCGACAGCAGAAGCGAATCCACCACAAAGGGGTAATCTTTCCACGCAAGATATTGTCAACAAGGAACAGCAGAGGCAAGCAAACATGACTCAGGAAGACTACAACAACTTAGTGCGAGAGTTAGGCTTTGATCCAAAAGCTTTTGTAAATCAGTATGGACCTATTATTTTACAATGGCTAAATAATGGACGTACTGGTGATGAATTAGCAGAATGGGTAGAAAACGGTTTTGGTACGGCAACTTATTTGAGTATCAAGAACATTGGTACTGAGAAGATTGTTAAAGCACTGAAGATTGTGCCTGAGTTTTGGAACAATGTAGCATCATTTGAGCCACAGGTAGTAGAGTTTGTAGATCAGTTTGTAGCGTATGGTGAAAGTGGAACTGGTTTGATTGGTGAAGATTTAAATGAAGGCGAAGCTGATGGAAGTAGTGAAGTACATATAGCAGCTACTACTGAAGGGAGTAAACTAAAATGAAACTTCGCTGTTCACTTTGCAAGTCAGTGATTTTCAAATCACTGCACGTTAGTAGAGAAAAGGCTGTAGAAGAAGTATTGCTAAAATTTGGTCCACATATTCAACGCTTCCACAATCAGGATACTTTTCTACTTAGTGCTGCACAACACAAACTAACAGGGCTAATCGGTACAATTATGCTAGCAGACTTGCTAGAGCCAGTTGAAGGTGATACCGATTGCGAACGCTTTACAGAAGCAGTAGACAAGGCAATAGATAGTGTATTGGAAGCACTCGGTATTGAAACAGTAGAAACAGAGGAAACAAGCGAAGAAATCGAAACAGGCGAAGAAATACTTGAAGGTGATGATACTATTATCACTAAACCTGACGAAACTGCTAGTGAATCTAATGAACCTAGTGAACCTGCTGACGAAACTGCTACTTAACTGATCCTAGGGCTTTGAGGGGGTAGATTCACACCAGTCTACCCCCTAGAATCAACGCTAGGCCATCGAAAAAAGTGTCTATCGAATTTCTGGACGGTTCCTAGTGGTACCCACTAGGTTGGTAGGTGAAGGCCCTTGTAGACACTTTGGCCCTTCGTATGCGCGGCTTTTGTCCCAAAAGTGGGATTTTTTTGCGTAACTGCTTTAGAATCTAGGTAGTCCAATCTATACATAAACTTCCTAAAATTTGCCTTACCCAGTGTGTGCACCACCTTCGTGTATAGTCTCTGAGGTGTCGTCTTTACCAGCTCTTCTATAGAAGAATATATATATATATAAAGGTAAAGGACTTACAGCTTAAGCCTGTGGAAAACCCTAGGCCGACTATACACGAAGGTGGTGCACACACTGGGTAGGCTAGATGGAGGTGTATAGATTGGGTAGGCTAGATGCTACGCTACTAAAAAATCAGGAGTCCAGCGCACCCACTGGACTCCTGATTAACCCTTAGAATCATTGAAAGAACTAAAACAACTCAATTCAACAAGTAATTCTAGTCTATACCATCGGAGTATACCATGTCAAGACAATTCTTTGTGGCGTTTTCCCAAAGCTCTGAAAACTCTGGAGTAGCTGTTACAGTGATAGTAGCATTATCGTTTACTTGTACTGTGATGATCTTTAGGTAACGTAGATCCTCTAATAGCCGCGCATATGTTGAATGTGGGATTTCTAGTGGCCCATTTATGGTAGCAGTGCTAGCAGTCCTGCTAGAATATGCCATTAATGCACGTATAAACAAAAACCGATTATGTGGTATTGTGTCAAATGCTAGTCTGTACACTAAACGTAGATCTTGTATATCTGTCTGTGGTTTGCGCCATAAGCCTGCACTAGCTCGAAGGAAATTAGTAAGAGATTTCATTACTCGTGTTGGAAATTCACGAGTAGCAGCGCCAACAATAACTTGCTTTCTACCTTCTGCTGTTCTGTTAACAGCAGTACGCAGCGTAGTAATGAGTATTGCCAAATCTTCTATCTGTTTACTATCTGCCATCACGCTGCTAGCATCAACTCCAAAAGGGTCTTCAGGTTCTACGAAGTTCCCAACTAAACGCTTAAATTCTGTTTGAATATGATGCTCTATCCCTACATGCTTTCTTACACAACTCATAGCTTCCCGTTGTCCTGCCATACTAGTATCACAACGCCATCGTAAAGTCAAAAAGCGTTCACCCAATTCTCTGTGTACCATCCAATGCCGTTCAAGTGCTGGTGTGCAAGCAGCAATACACGTTAACTTACCTTTCCATACCATTTGGCTTTTTCGGTTGCCAACATCTTTTTCGTAGCTACCATCGTAGAGTCTTCGTATGATACCAATGATTTTTGCTTTGACTTCTGGCCGCTCGTTTAGAAATGGCGTCATATCACTGAATACTAAAATTCCATTGCCACCTTGCTGTTTCATTAGCCTGTTTAACAAACCGTTGTCTTCACCATAACCACTTAGGAATGTTGCAGGTGTTAACTCTGTGACAGTAGTAGTGATAGGTAAATGCTCCAGTGCTCGAATACCAATAGCACTTTTTCCACTAGAGCTAGCGCCTAGTAAAAATGTCCAGATTGGGTGATCCTCTATGAAAAAATGGCTAACGTAAATTGTAAGCAGTATTTTTATTGCTTCCAGGTCTGGTTTGTGCCATATCCGTTGTAGGAAGTCTGCTAGCTCCTGCCACTGCTGGAGCTTCCTAGTTGATGCATCATTATCTATGGGGGGTTTTGGTGATCGTGGTACGTTACTTGATGACTCCATATTCTAGCTCTTTCTATGTAACTGCTTCAAATTCCAAGGGTTGCAGGGAATTTCCTGCCGCAAGTCGAGTATACGCCCAAAGGCTCCCGCAGTCAAGGAATCGTGACCATGGGTTTCATGTAAAAAAGTGTAAAAAAAGTGTTGACATGGCCGCGCCTTGGGGTGTATCCTCTATCTGGCACCAGTTTTCCCATGCCGAAGGGAGCTAAATTGAATTGTCATGAAAGCACCAACAAAACCTACTAAGTGGCGTACAAACCCATTTTTAGACGATGTAGTACCAACAGTTAGACGTTTCAAATCACGTGTTACACGTACAGATAGTAATGATCCCGCCAAGGCAACAGCAGTAGACAAAATTCTAGAGAAGTATAAACAAAGACAAGCATACTAAGTAAGCTGGTGGTGTAGTTGGGCTTAGTGTGCTTTAGTATGTAAGGAAAACTATATTTATGAGGAAAGCGAAAGCAAATATAAATACGAATAAATACATTGGTGTTAGGCTTAGTGCAAAGCAGTATACAAATCTAGGCATCATACAAGGCTATTTTAGATCACCGAGTATTAGCCATACGGTAAAACTGCTGATTGCGGATAGGCTTGCACTGATAAACAGAAGGGAAAGGGTAGTTAAATGAACTATACCAGCAGATCAGCAGTAGAAACTTTCCAGCGTTGTAATCGCAGGCGGTATATCGAGTATTTCTGGCATGGTAAGGGTATTACACCAACGCGCAAAGCTATACCCTTGATGACTGGTAGTGCTGTACATGAAGGGCTAAGTTGCTTGCATTTGCAATGGATGGCAAAGAGTAAACTAAGTGTTGAGGATGCGGCTATTAAAGCAAGACAACTGTTGGGTTCTCTATGGGGCGAACCCCAAAGCGAAATAGATCAATTCCATTGTAACCAGCAGCAGGCACTAGCCGAAGCACAGATACACGCTTATGTGAAATGGCTGCTATCTAGGTTAATGAGACGGCATTTACCACTAGCAGTAGAAAAGGAAATCAGTTTCGAGTTAGGTACTAATTTGACTTTTGAGGCTAGACCAGATCTACTATTGCTAGACACTAAAGACAACAGTTTAATTGTCGTGGACTACAAAACCCTAGCTCAGTACGATCAGCGGAGAGAACGCCAAGTAAGCAGTGACCTACAAGGATTAACAGAAGCGGTAGCTACTCAGGAATGGTTGAACCAATCACGATCAGATTTCAGCATAGCATTGGAAACGCTAGGCCAGCATGTGCAAAATGTTACATTTCGTGAAAAGGTGCTGCCATTCCTAGATGAACAGTTGCGCGCTTTACCAGTAAACGTTACTGGCACTAAAATGATCTTTATATTAAAAGGTAAGGAAACGGAGGAAAAGCGAAGAGGTATTAGAACTGGTAGATACTTAGTGAATAGTCCTCTGATTAGTGGTTATCGACAACTAACGCCTAGCGGCTATGTTTACTCGCATAGTTGGTTTTACCCCAATGAGGCTAATGACAGCGGAGTTAGCGCATTAGGCCGGAGTTGGGAAAAGTTTTTCGTTTGGGAACAATTTCCTGGTGGTGTGAAAGAATGGATAGAACTACTAGATAGCAAGGTGATGGATCACCAAACAGGTAAGCCAATGCCAGAAATACAGCCTGAATGTGGCGATATTTTGGAGCAACAGTTTTGGTTGCCCGTGATGCGAAGTAGGAATCTGGATCAAAATGATAGTGCTTTGCTTCAGATGCAACAGCAAGAGGAAAGTGTTTTTAATAATTTCTTGCACATAAAAACAGTAATATCACGAGCATCTAATGTACAAGCAGTTTTCAAAAATCAATTAGATGTTTATTTCCCGATGTTCCGCCACAGTTGCGACTATCCTACTAGTTGCCCTTATAAGGATATCTGCTACAAAAAGGAAACCTTTGAAGGTTGTTTTGAGAATCCTATACCTTGGGGATATATGTACCGAGTACCAAATCACGAGCTAGAGCGAAAACAGTTTACTGAACGATATGGAGAGGAAAGCACTAAGGGAGAATCACATGCTGGAGAGGGATTGGAGATACTAGACTAATGGCACAAAAACCACGATCAATAATTCTCTACGCCGAATCAGGTGATACCAAAACCTCTCAGTGCTACCACTTTGCAAAATGGGTTTACGAGAAAACTGGTAAAACCACACGCTACATCTGCTCTGACGGCGGAGGCTATGAGCCACTAGAAAAAGGTGGTTTGATCGACATGGGCATTGTTGAGGTTTTCGATGTTACCAACAGAGCTAGAGCGATTGGCGATCTGAACAGGTTATCAGAGGGATTTTGGCCTAGGATAATCAAACAGCAGGGAAAGTTAGTACGCTTGTTTGACAATTCGGAAGTATGTAAATCAACGCCTCAAGAGTGGGCAAAGATCGGAGCCTACATTGGCGATGGCATTACTGGTATGGCACAAGTGCTGCTCGATCATATACGCAGCAGCGAAGAAACCATAGGTTTCAAAGCTAGTTATAAGTATATAGAAGATAATTACTTGGTCCAAGGTTTACAGGAAGGACATTATGGTATTGTACAACAGCAGATTTATAAAATGATCGTGCAGGGATACGAGAACTTACCAGTAGACTACGTGATGTTTACTGCACGAGTAGGGAAAGGAGAACGAAAACGTACCAAAGAATCATGTTATGGGCCACAGGTCTGTGGCAGTGCTGTTACACCAGATGTACCTAGCTGGTTCAAAGACTGTTTACACCTTAGCAGAGAACGTACACAGATAGAACGCAATAATGAGTTAGTTGCTATTGAGCAGGTAGTAGCATGGTTCCAAAACCACCCAGATTTGAGCACTGATGTAGAGTACCTATGCAAAAGCAGACTAACACCTGAAGTTTTTCCCACTTTACTGAAGGCTTTTCCTGCTGGTTATATCCCAATGGATACCACTAGCGGCATTGTAAGGTATATGAACGCTATTGAGAAATTGGAGGGTAGAGTAAGACAGAGCAATTTAGAATGGAAAGCTAAAGTTGATGCAGCACGTACAGAACGAGCAATCAAATGATGTTAACGTTAACAATTGTAGTTGAAAAATCGACAAGTCGAAAAAGGAGAATCGAGTATGGCAGTAATCGAGAGAGGTAACACACCGCAGTCCGCAGCAGGTATAGGACAGGGAAAAGACCAAGTATCAAAAATGGTCTTTCACAAAGTTGTGGATCTGAATGATCCAACTATCCCTGAAGGCGAAACGACAGAACTAGACAAAACTGCCGATGCTTACAGTTTTGCCAAGCCCGTACCACATGGTATTTATCAGCTAGGACTATTTCTAGCACCTGATGGTTTACGATGGGGCCAGAGTGACGCTAACGACCCCACCACGTTGTTTTTTACGGCTAGTCTCGATTGTCGCATTATCAGCGACAACAAGGAACACCAAGGACTAGTTGTACAAGAGGATGTAACCACTACCATATTTCGTGGCCAGCGTATCAGCCAAATGGCTACGCTGATTGTGAAAGCTGGTTATAGTGATAAATTGCCAGCAAGCACTTCATCGAAGTTTCAGGCGAAGTTTTTGCTAGCAATGCTCAAAAAGGAGCCAAAAGTCTTTGCTGAGGTTGACTGGAGAGCATGGACACGAAACGAAGTAAACCCACGTACAGGCAAATCTGGGCGCTGGTTACTTCGTGGCATGGAAAAGTTCCCACAGTTGGAAGATGGGACTTATGAACACGCTACCGAAGACAAAACAGGCGAATTGTGCTATGCACGTCTATATGTGCAGCGATGGCTAACTCGGGATGAAGCCAAGGCTGCTAGTATTACACCAGCGAAAAAGGCTGTACGAATAGAGCAAGCAATTGTAGCTGGCGTAAGTAGCGTAAGTAGTGATTTGGACATTAGCGGTATCGGTGGAAGTGGGGCAGGATCAGCAGTGGATAATCTTGCTGATTTGGAGCTTTAGGGAAAGGGGAAAGGGAGTAACAAAGGGGTAAGGGTAGGGAGTAGGAATACTCCCTACCCGATTTTACTAAGTAAAATTAGGTGGAAAATGTATCTACGCGACGATGAAGTTGAGCTTATCAGAAGCAAGATCAACAAGCTATCTAACGAGACAATAGTAAAAATTGCAGCAGGTAAGGTGAAAGCACTATTAGATGGCGAAATTGAAACAATTGAACGGCAGAGAGAAAAAATTATTGACTTGCAAGAGCAAATAACAGAGTTGCAAGAGAAGGTAAATGATTTAGAAAAAGAGTTAGATTATAACATTTGATGTTAGAGCTATTCAAGCAATTTCTGCTCGAATGTCTAAACTGGTTTAGTATCAAATGCTACTTCTGTTCAGCAAGAAAATGGCCCTTTAGCCCATGCCATAACTGGGATAGGACTAATATGGAGTCAGAGAAGGAAATGTATAATGAACCTCACGATGGGTTTGGTGGTTGGGAAAGCAAATGACAAACTACACAGAACCGCGATACCAGATATATTGTAGGGAAAATGGAAACTCGCACTGGCAACTAGCCTTAGTGTGGATACTAGATGCCGAAGAAGCGAAAGCACTACTAGCTGTATACCGAATCGTGCTAGGGAAGCGATTTAAGTTTAGATTATTTGCGACACATAAACATGGTTGGGAAAGATGGTAAACATCATAAAGCGGTAAGGTAAAGTAAAATGGCGATACTAACAAAAGTAGTAGACATAGACAATTTCGAGTCTGATGAAGTAGTAGAAGGATCAGAGAAACTTGTACCTAATGCTGAATTTATCACTGGTTCAGCAGGTACGGGAAAGACCACTAACATTAAACAGCGAATCACCGAAGACCGAAAATGGGGCATTTTATGCGCTACTACTGGTATTGCAGCAGTGAACCTAGCCAGTGAAGGTGACACGCAGCCAATTACTACTATAAATTCACTGCTCAAGTATTTTGATACTGAGTCACTACGAGAAAATTACGCTACACGAAAACTGCATAGAATCATGTATAACGTAGCGTTACGGTATCGCAACATCGTAATAGATGAAGTAAGCATGATGGATGCGCGGCAGTTGGATCATTTGTACGATGCTACTTATGAGATAAACAAGTTAAAAGCTATACAAGCACGTGGTGGTTTTGGCTTAGTGCTTACAGGTGATTTCTGCCAGCTACCACCTGTGAAAGCTGACTACTGTTTCAATGCTATCAACTGGCCCAACTTCGCAGAACATATCACTAGGTTAACAAAGATTTGGCGGCAAAGTAATCCCACCTTTTTAGAAGGTCTGAACGCTGCCAGACGTGGTGATGGTGAAGGTTGCGCCATAGCACTACAGAGTATACCAGCAGTAACGTTTAGATCTAACCTAGATACGCATTTTGAAGGTACCACTGTTTTTAGTAAAAACGCTGATGTAGATAGGCTAAATAAAGTGCGTATTGATGATTTGATCTATGCTGGAAATACACTATTTAGTATATCTAGCGAACGATGGGGGATACAACGAAAAGAATGGTCACTAATACCAGACGAGATTACGCTTTGTGAAAATGCTTATATAATGATTCTTAGCAATGATACACCACAGTTTACTTACGCAAACGGTAGTTGCGGACATATAGTTGATTTTGACACTGAGTTAAATTGTGTTACCGTGAAACTGGTTAAAAACGAAGCTGATGTTACAATTAAGCGAATCACCAGACAACATACTACTAAAGAAACACCAAACGGTTTGGAAAAACCACAGATACCTACTAGAGCTGAGTATACTAGCAAAGCAACTCATTTAGTGGCAATGATAGAATTAACTGCTGAGTCAAGACGAAGTAGAGTAAGTCCTAGTCAACCCTATTTTGACTTTTTGGAACAGCGGTGGGTTATGGGTGAGATAACATATCTGCCGGTACGCGCTGCTTATGCTGCTACTATTCATAAAACTCAAGGGCTAACGCTGGATAGGGTACAGGTAGATATGAGTAATCCGTTTTTTGGCTCACCTAGTATGGCTTATGTTGCGCTAAGTAGAGTAAGGGAACCGGAAGGATTATTTATTGTGGGTAGTCCTAAGATGTTGGCTTTCCGATGTAACATCCTAGCAGACGTACTCCCTTGGATTTAAAGGCAGTGAAGGAAAAATAGCTATGAAACTATTTGGTGATGATTTACAAGATAGACGTGGTGGGCGTCCACCGAAAGGCAATAGACACTTAAGATATGAAGTGAATGGCGATGTTGCTACTATTTACATAGAGTCAAAAGCGCGTGGTACACAAAAGGTTCTTGTAGATGCAGAAGATTTAGACCATGTATTGGACCATCCTTATAGCTGGTGTTGTAATAAACAGGTTACTAAATCTAGAGTCTGGTACTATGTACTTTGTGCTGGCAGGTGTAAAAACGGAAAACAAGGGCCAATGGTGTTATTACATAGATTCCTGTTGGGGCTGACTAATAGTGCTGCTGAAGTTGACCATATTAACGGTAATGATCTAGACAACAGAAGAGCCAATTTGCGAGTTACAACTCACGTTGGTAATTGCTTAAATAAAATAGGGCTTCGTAGTGATAATACTAGTGGAACTGTTGGTGTCTACTTTGACAAGCGGTGTGGGAAATGGGTGGCGCAAATAAGCGAAAATGGTAAACGCACCTACTTAGGTGTCTTTGGTACTAAAGCTGAGGCTATAGCTGTTGTCGAGAAAAGACGTGCAGAACTGATACAGTTCCACGTAGACATTACAGAGTTACCATAATGCTAAAACCACAAGCTTGCTACAACCCTGATCCTACTCCATGCCCCTTAGCCGCTTACACGCGCAAAGACGGCGTTACAGTAGAACTAGGCACCAGCTTCAGCGTACCTGACGGTAAGGGCACATTAGGGGTAGTGCTCATTGGTGAGGGGTTAGGACATGAAGAGGCTGTTGATGGTCTTCCCTTTCGTCCAAAGGCGCAAGCAGGTAGTAAGCTTGAAGATACCTTTAGACGATTAGGTGTGAAGCGTGATCAATTTTTCATATGGAACATTTTAGGTTGTCAACCACCAGGGAATTTACTAGAAGATATGTGGTATGCCAATGGCGCTATTGAACACTGCATGAAAACTCATTTTGATCGAGTGGTACAAGGCTTTCATACACCACATATCAAAACTCTAGTAGCACTAGGCAACACTGCTTTACGTGTTTTGACTGGCGTTAGCGGTGATGCTTCTAGTAAAGAATCTATTAGCCATTTAAGAGGGTATGTTTTTCCCTCTAAATGGGGTTGGGTTGTCCCTGCTTATCATCCATCTTATTTACGCAGGGGCAACCCACAACTAACGCCAACACTAGTGGAGGATTTGCGAAAAGCGGTAGCGATAGCACAAGGTAAGTATTGGGACTTTAGGGGTAATTCTCATTGGGAGAAACCAACCTATATTACTACGCCTAGTTTAGACGATGCTTGGAGTTATTACTATCGAGCACTAGAGAACGAGAAGTTGGTTATCAGTTACGACATAGAAACTTCTAGCTCACCTGAAGTTGAAGAGGATGAACGCGAAGAAATAGCGCATGAACCTATTGAGAGTATACAATTTAGCCTAGCAGCAGGTGAAGGGATATACTTACCTTATAAGGACGAATATATCACTATAGCGCATAAAATGATGTTGTTACCTAACAGAAAAATTGGTTGGAACAACTGGTTTTTCGATGATCCCATTATGAAAAATGCTGGTTTCAAATTCGGTGGTGGGCTACCAATTGATCTTATGTGGATGTTCAAGCACTGGCATCCAAGATTAGAACGCGCGTTACAAAAAGCAGCAAGTTTGTTTAATTTCCCGTTTCCTTGGAAACATCTTTACGGTACTAATATGGGCTTATATGGCTGTGCTGATGTTGATGCCCCACAGCGAATACTACCGAAACTAGTAGCAGCAATGAAAGGGATAGCGAATCCCGAAAATGGTGTTACAGTGTGGGACGGTTTCGTTGAACAAATATATCAAGTACATCCTTGTTTGACACGAGCTAGTGATAGGGGCATACCTGTTAGCGAAGTTAGGCACGCGCAGTTAGGTAAAGATCTAGGAGAGAAGTTGAAGGAACTGTATGGAGAGTTACAGGTTTTAGTACCTGATGAATTGAAAAACGTTACACCAAAGAGAAAGGTAAATTAAAATGGAAGCTCCTGCTGGTGGATCAACATTAGATTCAGTGAACGATAGAATTATTGCTCACGTAACTGCTAACTATGAGCACGATGCTGAAAACAATCGGTATTCATGTAAGACCTGTAAAGCAGCTATACAACAGACAACATGCTTTGTATCCGTGCATACAAAGCTATTTGGAATGGCTTGCGCTGGTAGTGGTGAAGTTAGACAAGTACCATTACCATATTGCCTTAATTGTGAAGGTAAACCAAAAAGAGTATCTACTTGTATACATGAATAGGAAAGGAAAGTAAAATGGATAACACTAAAGTTTTCTGTGAAGATTGTAAGCATTGCAAACCAGAGAAAGGTATAGATAGCTGGTTTGGTTTAAATAAATTTCTCAAATATCATTTTGCTAAGTGTACCGTTTCTCTTCGTAGTAGGGCACCTGAATTTGTACAGAAATCTAAACCTATTAAGAATAAGAGTTTATGGTATTGCTCTACCACAAACTATATAGGAACTTGTGTCAAGTTTGAACCAAAGACAAATAGTAAACCAAAATGAAAAAACCATACACTAGGCGGAAATCAATGGACATAGAAATAGCAGTTAAGGTAGCTGAAAGACAACCAGCTTTTCTAGCTACCCATCCCTGGTTAGTTTATGCAAACGGCAAAATAGAATGTTATTGTAGCAATTTCAGACTAGCTAGCTACACTGCACGTAGAATACATAGCAGACTGGAATGGGACCGACAACGAAAACACCCTGGAGTGCGTCTTAAGCCCATAACGTACACAACATGGATAGTTCACTATAACACAGGAGAAGTTATGCCCGTGCTAGGTAAACTGTCAGAAAGGCTTTATACATTTGACTATAAGAAGGGTATTGTAGTTGGGCCTAGTAACGGTAATGGCAATGGACTTAGTGTTGAATCTAGTACTGAGCCTAATGTTAAACCTGATGGTGAGTTTGAGGGACTGCTTTAGGGAGTAAGATTATGATTACATTAGACACGATCTTAGTAGTTATAGTTGGTATCTGTTTTGGTGGCATGGTACACGATACTTGGAAATCGAAGAGAAGATCAGAAACCGTTCTCTGTATCGTTGGGTTTTTAGCGTTCCTATTACTGTTAATTAGGAGCTAAGATTATGACTACTGGATTCTTGTTAGTGACAATTGGTATACTGTTGATACTCGTTCCTATAGTAAATCTCTATCTCACAACTTTCAAGTTACAAGACGATGTAGATAAATGGCAATTTCTAGCAGCAGCAGTGATTTATGTATGGCTAGCAATTGCCACAATAATACTTGGTATCGCTATATTGCTTGAAAAAGCTTGTAAGCACTAAACCATGTTTGAAACATCAACATCAGCGGTAATATTGCCAGTATATGACTATGGCTATATCCGTGAACCAAAGGAAGTACGTATTCTGCAGGCGCACTATGAGCAGCTAGTACAAGTATACACTGCTAGAGGCGAAGCAGAGAAACTGATATCCTTCGAGATATTTATTCAACGCAAACTAGGCTTAGTGCTACGTACTTTCCAACTGCTTAACCAAACTACTTTAGAGTTTGAAGAAGTTCAACGATGGTGTAAAATACAACCATTCAAACCAAGCAAAGAGCAGATCGTAAAGTACCTGAAGTGGAAGCAGAAGCGATGTACCACTAAGCGGGAAGCAGCATATTACGAAGTACCACTAACACTGAGAACGAAAAAGGAAACCACAGGCAAAAAGGAGCTTGAACGTATCGCGGAAAACACAGGCGATGAAACTATTACTAAGTGTTTGGAGTATCGCTCGGTACTGAAGCTAATAAAGAATGATTTGAAAAACTGGACGCCACATCCTGACGGCAGAGTACATACCACTTTTCGCTATGTACCACCAACAGGCCAGTTAAATAGCAGTAGGCCAAATGTTACAAACGCTAGTAAACATAGCGAATTAGGCCAACTATTTAGGGGCATTGTTGAGGCACCACCAGGATATTGCATAGTAGAACTTGATTACCAACGTTTTCATATCTGTACTATGGGCAGATTGGCAAATGATCCTAACTATATCAGGTTTGGGCAACTGGACAGCCATACTATTTTCACTAGCTATGTAATAGGTAGACCTATACCTTTTACTAAAATGAGTGATGCAGATGTAAAGCTAGCAGTGAAGGAAATACGCAAAGTAGTTGAATGGGAACGCGAACGTAACGAGCGATGCAAACATACTGTACTAGGTAATCAGTTGGGCATGGGACCGCGCAAACTGTGGTGGATGAATCGGAAGTTTATTGAAAGTATAAAAGATGCTGAATTTCTACAAAGATTACTGGTAGACCTGTTCCCGAAAGTAGAACAGTTCAAAAGTTGGATTTGTGACAAAGCACATGAGCAGCAATATCTAATCAATGCTTGGGGAGTAATACAACATTTCTATGATGTTTACCAAACACACTATAACAAGCGATATAATACTTGGGAAAAACTGAATGGTAGTGAACATGAGCAGGCGATTGCATGTTTGGTACAAGGTGATGCTTTTGGTGTGGTTAAGGAGAAAATGAAAACACTGGAAATTCAGGGAGTAAACGAAGAACATAGCTTTGTTAACACGGTACATGACTCACTAATGTTTATCCCTGAACTTGGTAAACGAGATAAATGTATTGAAGCTGTATATAGTGTAATGAGTGCTCCATGCAAACGTCTAAATGGGCCTAGTTGCCCTAATGGATTGGTAGTAGGTGTAGATGTTACGTGGGGTAAGGTGTGGCGTAAGTATGATAAGGAAAGGAACCCTGATGGGATGAGAGAGATAACGATATGATACTTAGACAAATAGACAACAAATTCTCGATTGAAACAGACAGTTTAGAAATGGTGAAAACTAGAATAATCAAGAGTGGTACTGGTGAAGCCATACCAGACGACGAGCCTTTATTTCTACTAAGGGCTAGAGACAAACTCGCTATACCACTTTTGTTAATGTACAAGATACTTTGTGAACAGGACAACTGTACAATGTATCAAATGGATATGTTAGAGCAGTCTATTAATAAGTTTGCACTGTTTAAGAAGTATTTTCCTGAAAGGATGAAACAACCAGGAATTACTAGAGGTTTATAGAAAGGAAAAGAGAGGTAACGATATGAAAGTTAAATTAAGGGATAACAAGTTCTCGGTTGATACAGATAGTTCAGGAAGGGTGAAGAGAGGTGACAATATGAGCAGAAACTACGAGTTGGACTCCAGAATTACGGTAGCAACAGATGAAGCACTGCAAGCTAAAGAAAACGATGAACTAGCTAGCGCGAATGTAAATGTAGCTGAATTACATTTTAAACTCGTTAGCGTAATGGCTCTACGTGCTAGAGAAGTAACAGAAGCGCAAATTGCCTACAATGTTGCTGCTTCTAAGTATGAGCTACATAAGGCAAAGCAGCATGAAGCATGTACAGGCCGTATTTTAGTTCAAATGAATGATACACTCACAACGCTGATGTTGGAAAAGGAAAAGTTGAGAAAGGGTTAGATATGAAAACACTAGAAATGTACAACAACATCATAGCTGCTCTTTGCACGTGGCGAGAGGCTAGAGGCGAATCAGCAACAGTCCAGTTTCTAGTAGCTGTGAGTATTGTAAATCGTGCAAAAGACGCTTTAGAGCGGTGGCCCAAAACACTAGCAGGAGTAGTATTACAACCGAAACAGTTCAGTTCATTTAATATTGGCGACCCAAACGCTAGTAAAGTACCAGCATTAAATGATGCAAGCTTTATTAACTGTTGTGCTGCTGTAGATGCTGCAATAAATGTAGGTAGGTTGGGTCCAATGCCACCAGAAGCTAAATATGGACCACTGCTAGAAGCTAATCACTACCACGATGATAGCATTGCACCACCAAGCTGGACAAAGAACATGCAGTATTTAGGTAAGATGGGAAAATTACTTTTCTACAAAGGATAGTAAAACTATGGCAGAACAAACTGATAACACTGGAACTGAACAAAGCAAACTAGACTTTTCGGGAGTAGTAAAGCTATGTAACGGTGATTTTGCTCTAGTGGTGCCAGAAGAAGGTACAACTGGTTATTTTGGGTATAGAATCATTGGACACAGATTGCTATTCGATATTGCAGGCAATTCAATAATAAATCCCATAGAGGATATCGTACAGTGCCTCAGAGAGCGTTGTGACGTGCCTATAGAGATACCACTACAGGAGCAAACTCATACCTATGAACCCAAACCAGCACGATACAAACCAAACGGGTGAACCAGACGAAGACGATGGGATAGAGGAAGCACTGTCACTACCAATCTAGCAATCTAGCGAGCCAACAAAAAGCCCCTGATAGGTAATGAGCCTATCAGGGGCATCATTTTGCGGTCTGTGCTGTGTCGTAGAGTGCTGATTTTCGCTTGTCTCAGACCCTCAGCGTGCTTCAGAGTTCGATATCGGTATCAACTGCCTCCGGTGCCACTGGAGCAGCAGCAGGGGCAGCAGGAGCCTTGTTTGCCTTGGCTGTGCGGGGCTTCCGTGCCACCTTCGGCTTCGGCGTCAGCTTGCCCTTCGGTACCTCGAACTGGAACACCTTTTTCTCTTCGTTCGACTTGACCTTGAGGATGCTCTGATTGCCGCTGCCTTTGTAGTCGTAGTCCTGGAAATACTGCTTCATCAGCCCCGCCGCACTGATTGTACAGCCGACACCCTTTTTCGGCCACGCTACATTGAGGCAGGATTTCTCCTTACCAGCAGGAACGCTGTCGATACCCTGCATTTGCACTTGACGGCCCTCGTAGTCCACTCGAACGTAGACCTTGGGGCAGTCTTTCACAATGTCTGCCAGTGCAGCACTAAGGGCCAACTGCCCGTTTTCGCGGATGGTGACGCTAGGCGCACCACGTTGTTTTCTAGTGGGGAACCCGCTAGAGTCAATCTCCTTGAACGCCATGAGAATTTTCTCCCTTCGGCTATATGCCGTTTGGTTTAGATTGGGTGAATACTACCCTCTGCAAGTATACATCAGAGGATGGAGTGTTTGCAAGAGTTATTCAACAGTGTTGTCGAAACTAAAATTCCACCAAAGCCAGCGGTAGATCGCTGGATTGCAGGAAAGTGTCAGGCGTCGTGGTAGTAGATATTTCCACCAGACTTTTTTGCCCCAAGATGCTCTACCTATCTTAAAGGTTGGTTTAGCTAGAAGATTGTATAGAGCAGCTCCGCTGTAGGTACGTGCAACTGGTACGTTAAGCTCTTCGTCTACCCATGCTGCTACTACACAGCGTTGCTTGTTGTCAACACTGAGGATGATACGCCTGTTGGGCCTATCACCTAGGTCAATTGCTACCAGTTCCGTTTCTGGTTGTGTTGTTGTTGGTTCAGGTTTGGTTAAACTACTAAGGATCTTGCTGAGTTTTACTTGTGTAGGTACTTTGCAATCCTCGAACGTGATCCACCGTTGTTCATCCAAGTTGTAATATACAGCAGTAGCGGGTGCATTATGTACGGCTGCCTGTTCCTGTTGAGCTTGAATTTCATACTCAAGCGATTTTTGTATTATACCCCATGCATGAATGTGTTGGTAGTCTCTTGGTGACAATTTCATGGTGATCTTAGCCCTTTCGCGCGCCGATCTTGAATCCCCAATAGAATCGCTTCAGTGCCTCTATTGGTAGATCCAGATTTTGCACCTTCGGTAGTACTTCTACTGGAAAATCTCGTATCAGCAGTTCGAGTTCATGCTGTGCTTGCGCTACGTCTCGCATGGCGTTAGCGATCTTGTCCAGTGAACGCGATGCAGACTCGATCACGTGTGCTGCTCCTTTGGTGCTGAGGCTCTCAGTGAGAGCTAGGGGTGTTAATTCCATTGCTAGTTATCCTCTGCTAAATCGACTACGACACATACAATATGCCAGGATTGCAAGCATGGTTATAATAACAAGCGTGGCTGTGTCGTGACCAACCGCTGACCATACTACTTCTAGTTCTGTGATGAATTGTTGTTTTGTCATTGGTTTTGCTCTACCACCACACTACCACAACCCCAACAGTATTGCAAGCATTATCTTTCGTTTGTTTTCAACACTTTAGCTATACTGTTACGTTATGTAGTGCTGCTACCCCTTTCGTTTGCGCTCCAGCAATGCTTTCACTTCTTCAACATCAAAACCGCCTTCCACCAGCCGATTCGTTAGCGTTGTTATCGAGCAACCAAAAATCTTCGCTGCTTTAGTAATGCTACCATACTGTACCACTGCATCATGTACCTGCTCTGCATCAATAGGTAGCTTAGGTCTGCCAAGTTTACCACCACCAGACTGTTTGGCGTTAGCCGCCAGTTTTCGGATAAAACTACCACGATGGTTGCAATAGTGTTGCAATATATTGACTGCGCTAGTATTAATACTGATATTGTCTAACTTTGGTGTGTGGATTAGTACTCCCCACTGCGCGAATAGCCGTAAATCGTTCATTACTGCTATTGCATCACGTAAAAACAAGTGGTTGAGTGTTAAGGTAATTACATGCTTAATATCATTGATTTCACTAGTACTAAGCAAGTCTAGCAATTCGCGGTATCGCGGTTGTGGACTGCTTCTATGATATTCGCTAGATTGCTCAATTATAACACATGGTATAGTTAGCTTGTGGTTTGCTGCTACTTGGTGTAGTACTGCCAGTTCCTTATCGGAAAGTGGTAGCACTGAGTAGATTACTGCGTTTTTGTTAATATTATGGTTATCGAGCATTTTTTATCTTCCAGTTTCTCACTGCTACTGCTCCAATTGCAGCACTCATAGCCACATTCTGCGCAGCAAACACCTTAGCACTCTTTGGGTGACGCCTGATAATGTGTCGCTGCAATAGCACGATACCAACAGTAACACCTATCTTAATAGGCACCGCACGAGCAGACGAAAACCTACCGCTGCTATTTCGTGCTAGTGGATTGGCTTCATAGGCACCCACACTAGATGCTACATCCATAGACTGTGCAGCACCAAGTATAGGTATGGTGATCTTCCATATTGTTTGCGCTAGGCAATGATTAGTTATCATTGGTAATAGCGCGAGAAGTACTGGTGTTGTTAGTTTGCTCATGGTTTCTCCTTATTCCAATTCCTTCAGCAGCTTATTCGCTACCGCTTTCAACAAAACTTCTGCTTGCTGTTTGGCTATTTCTACATCACTGAAGTACTTTTTCTTATCCCTACTCCAGTAGAAGCAACCTATGACTATTTCCCATGCGAAATAAGCATCTTGATGCCATTGGTCAGCGCGACGAATTACCACACTCACTGCGCTATTTACAGCGTGAGCACTATGGAACCCATACTGTTCATGCCATTGTAATTTAAGTGGTGCTGTTGGTGCTGTTTGTGGTACTGGCATTTTGTTCCTTTCCTTTTGGTTCTAGCTTTACTTTTTATCTCCCATTCCCATTTCCATAATGTGCATCTAAATCTATAGCTGTAATATGGAATATATCAGTTTTGTACATTCCAGTCCATGCCATTAGCATTAAATCCTCTTCAGGATGGAACATATTCAATAGACTATCTTTACCTGCTCTAGTTCTCTCATAGTAAACACTACCATCACTTTTAATTAGTATTAGCGTAAGAAACGCGCTATTTCTAATGGACAACGAAAAATCTGATTCTATTTTCCTAAAGTTCATTGGTTTGAACTTCATTTTTACCCCTTTCCTTTCATAGCTTCATAGAGCTTATCAACTGTTTCGTCCCTAACTGCATCAGTAAGCTTGACATAGACTAAAGTGCTTCGTATGTCCTTATGCCCCAACAAGTCCTTAACCTGCATAATATTCCGAGTAGCTTCTAGCGCCAATGTACCAGCAGTATGCTTCAATATGTGAGGAAAACATTTTTCTACTGGTAACTTCGCTTTCTCACCATACTTTTGCATCAGATAATAAACCATTTTTCTGCTGATACCAGTGCCACGATTACTGGGAAACAAAGCTCCAGGACCATCACCACGTTCTTTGATCCATGCTTTGAATATTCTCACTTCGTCTGGATTAAGCTTGTATTCAGCACTCACACTGCCCTTTAGCCTAGGTATAAAAATTCTCTTATCATCCAACCTCAAATGCATAAGCTGTATGTTTCCTATTTCGCTAGCGCGTAGTCCCTTGCTAACAGCTAATGTAAAAATTGCTTTGTCGCGCTTGCTATCTATTACTGCCAGCAGTCTACTCACTTCATCCTTAGTCAAATAACCTCTTGGCGTCCAGTCTTTACGATTTGCCATTTTTCGTGTCCTTTTTAGTCGGTAGAAGAATACTGACCAATTTTATGATACTGAAAACAAAGGGATTATGCAATAGAGAGGGTAAAAAGGGGAAGTTTTGGACAGTACAACCAGGATTTTGCTGTGTTTGCGGCGCCGGTGCCAGTGGCTTTAGTTTGGTTTCCCTGATCGGCTTCAGGGCCCAAGGGTGCATAGCAGAAGCCTACCACGACTCCAACAATTCGTCAAGCACTTTCTTTGAGGGGGGTTTTCATGCTCGTTTGCCGGCAAATGAGAGTGATCGCCAAGTCTGGCCGAATTTCCTTGGTTTGCGCCTTCCGGAAGCGTATAATGATCTTGGCACCTGCCACATAGGGCAACAGGTATTTTAATCATACAACCGAAGGAAATAACAGTATGGCAAAGGAAAAGCAGAAGCAGAAGCAGGAACCTAAACCTAAACCTATTGGGCTAGATCAGCTATTGGCTCCGCTATTGGCTCCGCTATTTGACCAATTAGAATTAGCTGATTCAGACGAGCAGGAATTTGATCCTTGCTTAGATAACATTGCTATGCAAGCATTACAGAACGCTGTTGAAACTGCTAATATGATTGGCAAACTTACAGTTGCTAGCATAGCACAATCATTAGCTGGTAAGAAAGTTTAAGAAAGGGGGTAGATATATAGAAGGATTACTCAAGAGCCTACAAAACATTACGATGTAGAGGGACAGAATAGAACGGATCACATACCAAGGGGGTAGTTACTAGCAATGGTAGCTACCCCCAAGGTTTTTCTGGTGGTTTTTCTGGTGGTTTTACAATTAGTCCATGAATTGATCTGCAAGCAATACACCAGCGAGAATCACTACTAGCCAAGGAATATACTTTGCACCATAACCAGTGACACTAAAGGTTGGAATACCAGCGGTCATTACAGGTTGTTCGCCAACTAGTTTAGCTAGTTCAGGTGGTAGTCCAAGTGGAAAGTCTTCACTGACACCATAAGTACCATAACTGCTAAGACCAGCACTAGTTAGAACATCCCTAGCATAAGCTTGTGAACTAGCTGGTACTTTTCCTGCTAATACTTTTGGACTACCAGCATTGTAAGCTTGTAGTGCTTGTTCCCAATTACCGAATCGGTTGTATTCAATTACTAGTAGTGATAGCCCACCAGTAATGTTTTGGTGAATGTTGTAAGGATCGGATATACCTAAATCTCTAGCTGTAGCTGGCATCAGTTGGAATAAGCCTATTTCGCCACTACTGCCTATGGCATTAGGATTGAAGTTGGATTCCTTGCGAGCTACAGCAAGGGCAAGAGTAGATGGTACACCCATCGCTGCTGCTTGTGTAATGATTTCGGATTGGATATCGGCGGTAGTCATTACTATTAGTACTTAACCTATAAAGTTACGTGTAGTATATTGTGATAAAGCCTCAAGTGCAAAGAGTCCAATTAGAAATAGTACCAATGCTAGTACATACCAAGCTAGATTTAATCTTTTCATATAGCCTCTAATCAAAATTGCTAATTACCTTCTCGACATATCTAAATCAACATGGCTTATCGTTACACTAGTTGTATCAGAATTAGATGTTACCCGCAAGTCTACAATATCACCAGCAGCTAAAGCGACTAAACCTGATGCAGAAGTGCTACCAACATCAGAGGATGCACCAATTTTTCGCATACTTCCTATGTTTACTGCTATGTTATTGTTAACGAAAACATGCCAATGATAAACAGTATTGACTGTGCCTTCAAAGGAAACGTTATAATTCACAACATACAGACCAGCACCAGTAGCATCTATTGTAATGTTGTCTGTTGCTGCTGAAGGTGTGGTAAGACTATAACTGCCAACTATAGCCGTAGTCCATTGGTAGTAGTCACCAGCGGTAGTTATGTCGATAACTGAAGCAGCATCGCCTTCGTAAAGTTCACCATAGGCAGCAGGTACACCTGTAGCTGTCCATACATTTGCTGCTGTGCAAGTATATGTTATCAGGGTGTCGCTAGCATAAAGACTATCCCCAATGGTACAAGTACCAGGGAGTACACCACTACCTAAGCTTTCGCTGAAATTACGTGTAGTATAATCTGCTACAACTGTAATAGTGAATAATGTAGCTATGACTAGAACTAGAGCTAACGAAAATAGGATAGTTCTTTTCATGTTATTGTATTGGATACCTCCAATCGTCAGGTAGTCCACCGTCCCGCCGAATGGTCACATATTTTTCGATAATGTCTTTAATAGGTATATCAAGCTTCTGACTTAATCGCTCCGCTGCCCATCGTAGATCCGATCGGATTGTACCTACATTATCTTCAGTAAATGGATGACAGAACGCCATGCGACGGTTAGTGACACCTTCACGTTCAACAACTGGATGCCCAAAATGCAGTCCGCTGTCAGTAGCATGAGATTGACCCATATCGTTACGTTGCAACCATGTTAGCACGTCTACTCGATAGGGTACAACTAAAGTCAAATGTTGCCCATAGACTGGTAAACAAAGTAGAACGAAGAGTAGTAGTTTCTTCATGGTAGTATCACCCCGCTTGGTGCCAGCATCCGGCGCAACTCCCGGCGCGTGCGTTCGTATTCTTCGTTGGATATCGCGCGTTTCCAGCGGATGAGGGCAGGGATGGTGCCGGTGAGGAAATTCACATAGGTATTTCGTCCCAATGCGCCAATCGTGGCCTTATCTAACGTAGTCGTTCCACGAGCATAAACCCCACGTTCCAATGCCCCATCTATGAACAATGTATAGTTCCCAGTGTCTTCCCGGATACCTATTAACTGCCATGTGCCCGCAAACGCAACGGCGGCAGATTCAACGGTCAACAGCGCCCCGGAAGCATCATTCGTAATCGCTACCCGTAATTTTGATGTATCCGTGAACCCTGAGCCTATCAACATTCTGGGATTGGCTGTGGTACTGCGACCCTCACCATAGACTACCGCTTGGCTCTGCGCTGCCCCCTTAACCACCACCAGCACCGTGTAACCAGTCGTCGTGTTGTACACCGGCCCGCTGGCGTCGAGGATCACATAGTCATCCGTCGTGTAGTAATTCCCGTCTGGGTCCCATCGCGGATCATTCGTATCTACTCCAGCAGTGCTACCAAGTTGACCATGAAAGTTGTATCCACTACGATCATATAGTATCTGCTTGGCTACTGTTGGGTTGTAGGGTTGAAGCCCACCAATATTCACTTGCCAATCAGTAATCTCGATCTGACCAAAGCCCGCTGCGTTCTGATCCTGAATACCAAAGTTGACCAAGCCGCTACCTGCTCTACCTAAGACAGATATACTATACTGTGTTAATGTCCCATTAACGACAAGTGCTGTGCTATTACCTGTTGCTGAATTTGTGTGCAGAAAGTGAAGTGCTGTGTTTCCAGTAATGGCCCTAGCTCTAAACGATAATGTGTAAGTCGTTCCTGCTACAGTTGTAATGGCTTGGTAAACATTGCCATTCAATGCTGTAAATGTAAGTAATGTCGCTGCGTCTTTTGTAGCACCAGCAGCTACCCACAACGCATTTGTTAAATCTGCACTCCATGCTAATAGGTT
>Ga0307376_10001467_pt1 | contig 25421 bp, 23 predicted proteins | sample TR2MG_FD_202536 | JGI IMG/M metagenome (GOLD analysis project Ga0307376, IMG submission 202536) | Soil microbial communities from Risofladan, Vaasa, Finland - TR-2 | ecosystem: Environmental > Terrestrial > Soil > Coastal area > Acid sulfate soil | place: Finland: Risofladan, Vaasa | collected...
GACATGGTTTTCAAATCTTTTGGGTAAAGGTCCCCATAACCTCTTCAGGATAGGATTTTGGTATACGATTTGGTTCTGTTGGATGATGCAAATACCAACCGGTGAACTTTCTACTAGCGTACGGAAGCGGTTTTCGCTTTCTCGAAGCGCTACCTCCGTCTGCTCGTGCTCTATTATTTCTTGCTTCAGTTTCTCGTTCGACGCCTCCAGTTCGGCAGTTTGCTCTTTAACCCGCTGCTCCAAGTCGTCGCGGGTTTTTCGGAGCTCCTCCTCTGTTTTCTTGCGACGGGTTATATCAAGTACCGTAAAGGTTACACCCACCGACAAATCGTTAGGGTCAATAGCGGCCGAACTTAAAAGGACATCAATCACTTTGCCGTCTTTGCGCTGCAAACGTGTTTCGGCAATCCCGGCTCCTTGTTCAATGATCTGTGCGTATTTCTTAATCCCAACATATTTAAAGTCCTCATCGGTCAGGTATAGCATTCTTGCATTTTTTCCTAATAGCTCTTCTTGGGAATAACTCAGTATTTCACATAAACGATCATTCGCTTGTTTGATAACTCTATCGCATACCAAACCAATACCTGCCGGCACAGCTCGAAAGATGCTTCTTAAAGTGGCCTCGCTTTCTCTAAATGCTCCCGCCGTCTGCTTGTGCTCAAGAGCTTCTTTCTCCAGCTCTTTGACCCTTTTGACCAGTTCTTTATTGGTTGGTTTTCCGGCCATCATTAAATTCTCCAGCTACATAAAAACAAAAAGGTCCAAACTATTGAATCGTTTAAAATTGTTCTTAATAATCCTATAGGATAATGCATCTTGTATGTCAAATAAAAAAATAACACAATATATAGTAGTTAAAAGCGATAAAATTATGGATAAGGCGGTTAAAAACAACATCTGATGACAGCATTTCAAAATATTGTGATAAAGATTATCACAAGCGTTCACAGGTTCAGCGTTCATCCCGTTAAATTTCCCAAAGGGAACCCTTCTAAACTTATCGGCCCTTTAATGACCAGATTCAGAATCTTCCACCGATTTCTCAATAGACCCATTTGATACAATTGTTTTGAATCTTGTTGAAAAGATTTATCTTTTTTGTTACATCATTCATTACTGTTTTTGATTCCTTAAGTTCGAGTCACAATTTAGACTTTGGAAAATGTTATCGCCTGAAAAGACTAAATTATTACCCGTCCAAAAGTTTTATACAAAAACCGTTTTACGAGTTCATTTATTTTTAACAATTACCAAATAGACAGGAGACAGGACATGTCGGACAAAAAAGATTTTATCGTCAAAGACAGACGGACATTCGCGAAAGGGGATGAAGAGACGGAGATAAAAGAAGAAAAGGCTGAACCTGTCAAGGAGGAAGCCAAGCCCGAAGAACCGGAAAAGGCTGCTGAGCCGGATAAGGATACAGAAGAGTTTCAGCTGCCGGAAATAAATTTTCCAACCTTTATTTTTTCTTTAAACTCTTCTGCGCTGATGCACCTGGGCGTGATAGAAGATCCGGGCACCGGTAAAACGGTTAAAAACCTCTCCATCGCAAAACAAACCATAGATATTCTGGGTATGCTGAAAGAAAAAACCCAAGGGAATTTAACAGAAGATGAAGCGAATATGCTTAAACATATACTGTATGATCTGAGGATGATCTATGTGAAAGAGAAGGGTTGATCCGGGCATTTCATGAAAATTCTTTCTCCTGCCAAAATAAACCTTTTTCTACAGATTACCGGGAAAAGGCCCGACGGCTACCATGATCTCTTCTCGCTGATGTGTTGTATCGGACTTTACGACACGGTATCACTGGACATCGGCGTTGAAGGGACGGCGGTTTCGTGCGATCATCCCCATGTCCCGGAAGATGAAACAAACCTTGCTTTTGCTGCGGCCGATCTTTTTTATAAAAATTTGAAGAAAAATGAAGGGGTAAAAATTTCTATACAAAAACAGATACCGGTGGCAGCGGGTCTCGGCGGGGGAAGCAGCAATGCCGCGGCTGTTTTTTTAGGATTAAATCGATATTACGGTGATCCCTTTTCCACGGACGAACTGATGTCCATGGGACTTTCAATCGGAGCGGACGTCCCTTTTTTTATTTTCCGAAAACCGGCAACAGCATCGGGAATCGGTGAAAAACTGAAAGTTTACCCAGGGCTTGAAAAGCTAAAGATATTGCTGATTTTTCCAGGGTTTACTGTTTCAACAGCAGCGGTTTATAAAAATCTGAATTTAAGATTGACAAAATGTAAAAAAAAACTTAAAGCTTCTCTTTTGGATCAACGAAGTTTTGATCCAGGATGCCATTTATGCAATGATCTTGAGGCAGTCGTGGCATCAAAATACCCTGTTATAAATACTGTTAAGACGGCTCTTTTAGACCATGGGGCACTGGGAGCTTTAATGTCGGGTAGCGGGCCGACCGTGTTCGGTCTTTTTTCTGATTCAGATAAAGCCTCAACGGCAAAACACGCCCTCGCTCGTTCCAATGATACGTGGCAGCTGTATCTTGCAGATATGATAACGCAGGATGATGGATACAGCATATCAGACACATAAAACCACTCGGCTATTGGCAAAGGGATGTGTATCTTGATCGATTATCAACATTTTCGCTTCTGGGGCGTCGTCAAGCGGTAAGACACAGGACTTTGGTTCCTGCATTCGGAGGTTCGAATCCTCCCGCCCCAGCCAAATAACGTCAATTTTGAAATGATACGGTGAACAGGGAGGCAGCCTTCCTTGCATGCAGCGGAATATACAGGATGTTAATTTAAATGGATGATTTTATAATATTTTCAGGAAATTCAAACCCGGCCCTGTCTAAAAAAGTATGCAGTTACCTCAATGTTACTCTGGGCGGAGAAAAGGTAAAACGGTTCAGTGACGGTGAGATCCAGATAGAAATCGATGAAAACGTAAGATCAAAAGATGTTTTTGTAATTCAGTCAACCTGTTCTCCGGTCAACGAAAATCTAGTTGAATTGCTTCTGATGCTGGATGCATTAAAGCGTGCCTCAGCCGCCAGGATAACAGCGGTAATTCCATATTACGGATATGCACGCCAAGACAAGAAGGTTGCGCCGCGCGTTCCCATCAGCGCCAAACTGGTGGCTGACATGCTGACCATTGCCGGTGCTTCCAGAGTCATCACACTGGATCTCCATGCCGGGCAAATTCAGGGCTTTTTCGATATCCCCGTGGACAATCTTTTTGCCGCTCCGGTTCTTATCGATTATATCCGGAACAATTTTAATAATGATCTTGTGATCGTTTCTCCGGATGCGGGGGGTGTGGAAAGGGCTAGGGCCTTTGCAAAACGCCTCAATGCCGGTCTCGCCATCATCGATAAGCGGAGAGAAGCGCCCAACGAAGCCAAGGCCATGGCCGTGGTCGGTGATGTTGCCGGAAAAGTAGTGGTTATTCTGGACGATATGGTCGATACCGCCGGTACGCTGGTGGAAGCTGCAGGTGCCATCATGAAAAATGGCGCCAGAGAGGTCTATGCTGTTTGTGCACATCCTGTTCTATCGGGGCCTTCAATCGAAAGGATTGAAAATTCACCGCTGAAAGCCTTGGTTGTGACAGACACCATCCCGTTAAGAAATAATGCCATATCCTGTAAAAAAATAAAGGTTCTTTCGATTTCCGCGCTGATCGGCGAGGCGATTGTCCGAAGCTTCAGAGGAGATTCGGTGACATCTCTGTTTGTATAAAAGTGTATTAAGGAGGATAAATATATTTTGGAATTAATAGAACTAAAAACGAATATCAGAACTACGGTGGGCAACGGTCCTGCACGACGCCTCAGACAGACAGGACAGATTCCTGCTGTGCTTTACGGCCCGAAAACAGAATCCGTTCTTCTTTCGGTAAATAAAAATGACCTTGATCTGGTTTTGAAAAAAGGAAGGAGCGGTCAGATCATTTTGAACCTGGTCATTCAAAATAATGGTGAAACCTACACCCGACCCGCCATGATAAAGGAACTCCAAGTCCATCCGGTTTCACGGAATTATTTGCATATCGATTTCTATGAAATCGACATGGATCGCAAGATTACCGTTGGAGTTCAGGTTGTAATCACAGGCACGTCCGTGGGCGTTGAACGTGGCGGCATTCTACAGATTATAAGACGTGAGCTTGAAGTGAAATGCCTGCCGTTTGAGGTTCCGGAATCCATCGAGATCGATGTTACCGATCTGGATATGGGAGATTCCGTCCATGTGAAAGATATTTCCCTGGACGGTGAAGTCGAATTTTTAGGTGAATCCAATCTTACGGTGGTAACCATACTCATGCCGAAGATTGAAGAAGAACCGGAAGCGGAAGAGGAGGCCGAAGAGGAAGACGCTGAAAAAGAAGATGGAGAAACACCCGAAGCTGCTAGGGAAGAATAGTTTTTACAGGTATTGTTGATGCCGCAAAAACGATTACGCTTGGTGGTCGGTCTGGGGAATCCGGGTGAAGCCTATGCAGAAACCCGCCACAATGCCGGTTTCCTGGCGGTGGATAAAGTTTCGGACGCTTTCTCTATTGCTTTTGCACAACGAAAGTTTGATAACCGAATCGGCATCGGATCGGTCAATGGTGTAAAGATTGTTCTGGCTAAACCGATGGTCTTTATGAACAGAAGCGGGCCTCAGGTTCATAAAATTGCAGGATATTTTAGGATATTATGTGAGGACATGTTGGTTGTTCATGACGACATCGACCTTGCTTTTGGAAAATTAAAAATAAAAGAGAAAGGAGGGGATGGGGGACACAGAGGTATAAGATCGTTAATCGATGCCTTTGGCGGAGGTGATTTTGTACGTCTTCGTATCGGCGTCGGGCGACCTGAAGACGGAATCGGTGCTGCTGATTATGTTCTAGGAAAATTTAATTTAGAAGAAAGAAAAAATTTAGACCGGATTATCACAGCAGCAAAGGACGCCGTAGTTACAACCCTTTGTAAAGGTACAAAGGAGGGGATGAACAGATTCAACGACAAAAGAATCTCAATTTTAAGCTAAAGTATCTCAGATGGAGGGAAAATGGAATCTGTATTGAACAATTTACCGTTGTTTTGCACGCTGGTCGGCGCTTTGGGAGTAATTTTTGCGATTTTGCTGGCCGGAGTTGTCAAAAAAGCGCCTGCCGGAAATGAAAAGATGCAGGAGATCGCCGGCGCTATTAAAGAGGGCGCGATTGCATATTTGAACCGCCAGCTCAAAAGTATGGGTATTGCCGGTGCCGTTATTTTTATTATCATTTTTGTCACTCTAGGGGCAAAAACCGCCATTGGATTTCTGATCGGTGCAACGGCATCATTTATTGCAGGGTATATCGGTATGCGGGTGTCGGTAATCGCCAATGTCAGAACAGCAGAGGCTGCAAGAAAAGGGCTTGCGGCCGGACTTTCTATGGCCTTTAAAGGTGGTGCTGTTACCGGTATGATAGTGGCCGGTCTGGCACTAACAGCCGTAGCCGGGTTTTATACCGCAACCCATGACATTATGGCCCTGGTAGCCCTTGGTTTTGGCGGCAGCCTGATTTCGATTTTCGCACGGCTGGGCGGCGGGATCTTCACAAAGGGCGCCGATGTCGGCGCAGACCTGGTCGGTAAGGTTGAGGCCGGTATCCCTGAAGACGACCCCAGAAACCCGGCTACGATTGCCGATAATGTTGGAGACAATGTGGGTGACTGCGCCGGTATGGCCGCCGATCTTTTTGAGACCTATGCAGTTACGGCGGTTGCCGCCATGCTGATCGGTCATCTTCTTTTCCCGAAAAACCCCATGGCAGCAGAATTCCCTCTGGTGCTCGGTGCTATCTCAATCATCGCTTCAATGATCGCCATTTTCTTCGTGAGACTCGGAAAGAGCGAATATATCATGGGTGCATTGTACAAGGGGATGTTCGGCGCTGCCATCATAGCGGCTATCGCGTTCTATTATGCCACCCAAAAGTTTATGGGCGGGTTGGGCGATATTTCCGTCATGAATATTTACTATTGCACACTTATCGGGCTTATTCTTACCGTTGTCATTGTTATCATAACCGAATACTATACAGGCATTTATTCTCCGGTTAAACAGATTGCACAGGCATCTACCACCGGTCACGGCACAAATATCATTGCCGGTCTTGGTGTGAGCATGCAGGCCACGGCTGCTCCGGTTCTTGCTATCTGCCTGGCGATTTATATGGCGTTTCACTTTGCCGGTCTTTACGGAATTGCCATGGCAGCCATGTCCATGCTTTCCATGACCGGAATGGTGATTGCCATTGATGCTTACGGGCCGATTACCGACAATGCCGGTGGAATTGCCGAGATGGCGGACATGGATGAGAGCGTCCGGGCCGTGACCGATCCGCTGGATGCCGTAGGAAATACCACCAAAGCCGTGACCAAAGGGTATGCCATCGGTTCTGCCGGTCTGGCGGCTCTGGTTCTGTTTGCATGCTATGTACAGGAATTTGCCCTGCAGGCCAAAGAGGGTGTTCCTGCCTTGAGATTCGACCTGTCCGATGTAAACGTGATCATCGGTCTTTTTATCGGCGGGCTTTTGCCGTACCTGTTTGCTTCTATCGCCATGAAAGCGGTGGGAAATGCCGGTGGGGCAGTGGTTGAAGAAGTTCGTCGCCAGTTCCGCGAAATTCCGGGCATCATGGAAGGAACCGCAAAACCGGACTACGGCGCATGTGTGGATATTGTCACCAAGTTTGCTTTGAAAGAAATGATCGTTCCCGCACTTCTGCCGGTTGTGGCGCCCCTTGTCGTCGGACTCTTGCTGGGCAAGGTGGCTCTGGGCGGACTTTTGATCGGAAGTATCGTTACCGGTGTTTTTCTTGCTATTTCCATGACCACCGGTGGTGCAGCCTGGGACAATGCCAAGAAATACATCGAAGACGGCCACTTGGGCGGAAAAGGAAGCGATGCTCACAGAGCGGCGGTTACCGGTGACACGGTTGGCGATCCTTACAAGGATACCGCAGGTCCTGCCATTAACCCGATGATCAAGATACTGAACGTTGTTGCACTGCTCATGGTACCTTTCTTGATGTAATGCAACATTCATAAAAACAGATACAATTTAAAAGGATCGGCGCAGCCATGCGCCGGTCCTTTTTTATTGTATTGCTGGTTGATTGTTTATGGATTGTATGGTATACATTTAAAAGATTGTTGGGGCGCATAGCGTAAATTCCGATTTGTCCGGGAAGATTGATTCCAGGTTTTTAAAAAAAGTAAGCCGGTGTTAAAATGAATAAGAAAAATGTTAAAGATAAAACAGAACCCCCCAAACAAGACGTGCGGGAATTCAAAGTCGGGGATCTTGCCGTCTATCCTGCTCATGGTGTTGGGAGAATCAACTCCATCGAGTCCCGGATCATTAACGGCGAAGAACATGATTTTTATATGATGAAAATCCTCGAAAATGAAATGACCATCATGATACCCACATGGAATGTTGAACAGGTCGGGCTTCGGGATGTCATCGACAAGAAAGATATCCCCAACGTATACGAAGTCATGGAAAAACGGGAGGTGTCGACCGGTGAGACCCAGACCTGGAACCGGAGATATCGGGAATATATGGACAAGATCAAAACCGGTTCACTGTATGATGTGGCTGAAGTGTACAGGGATCTTTCCCTGCTGAAATTAACAAAGGATTTATCCTTTGGCGAACGCAAACTTTACGATACCGCCCAAAACCTGCTGGTCATGGAACTTTCGACCGTCAGAAATACCAGCGAAGAGACGATTATAACCGAGATGGAGTTGCTTTTTCCCCCTAAAAAATCTGAAGATACAGATGATTCCGGCGAATAACCCACCTTCTTAAAATATGCACCATCGGAACTCCTTTACCATACGTGTGGATGCAACCGATTCAGGCAAACGCCTCGATCTTTTGGTTGCATCCCGGATTGTGGATTGTTCTCGTTCTTTTGTCGCAACCCTGATTCGCGACGGAAAGATTCGGATTCAGGGGGTGGCAAAGAAGCCCGGTTATCGAGTTAAAGCGGGGGAGGAAGTCCGCGGACACATTCCTTTTCCGGAGCATGTTCTCTTTAAACCCGAACCGATTCCCATCGATATCCTTCACGAGGATGATGACATCATCGTTGTTAACAAGCAGCCGGGACTTGTGGTGCACCCGGCACCGGGCCACTACAGCGGAACGTTGGTGAACGCCCTTTTGTATCATTGCCCCATGCTCGAAGGGATCGGCGGGAAGCTGCGGCCGGGGATTGTACATCGGCTCGACAAAGATACGTCCGGTGTGCTTGTGGTGGCCAAAAATTCCGGAGCACATCATCGTTTGTCCGATCAGTTTAAGCGTCGAACCATCAAGAAAAAATATTTGGCCCTGGTTCATGGTAAAATGAAGGCGGATTCAGGCACAATTTCACTGCCTATCGGCAGGCATCCTGTCGATAGAAAAAAAATGTCCACCCACAGCAAAAAAAGTCGAAATGCTGAAACAACATGGAAAGTAAAAGAACGTTTTATTCTGGCCACTCTGATTGATATTGATCTGAAAACCGGGCGAACGCATCAGATCAGAGTTCACTGTGCTGCCATCAACCATCCGGTCATGGGTGATCCGGTTTACGGCGGCCGCAGGCAAAGGATAAAGATAGAAATAAGCAAGGATCACCCCCTATCCGTCCCAAGGCAGATGCTGCATGCCCGGCGACTCGAACTCACCCATCCTTCGACACATACAATTCTTTGTTTTGAAGCACCGATTCCTTCTGATATGCTGGATACGATAACAGCCTTACGTTCAACAGGTTAGAAGCCGTTTCAAAACCTCCCGGTCTGTTTTTAAAATCCTAAGTGATCTTTAAAAGATTCAAGTGCATCACGCAGCATGCGGCGAATGAAGCTCTCTCTTTCGCTGTGGGGGAGCTGTGCGTAGGCGGGATAATCCGGGTGGGACCCTGCGAGTTCGGGAAAGGTGCCTTTGCATCCTGACTTGACGGTATCGAAACTCTGAACCATCTCCACAAGGCCGTATTTTTCACACGGAAGGTTGATGAGCCATTTCAATCGGCGCATGATTTCAAACCGCACCTGGTCGGCTAAAAATAGGTGGATGTCAACCACCGTTATTTGTTCTCTATTGGGAAGATAATTGAACTTTATGGCCGGCCCGAGGTCCAGAATTCCCATGATCAGTTCATAAAAGGCAACAGAGCTGGTTTCACCGGGCTGGGCCAGAAAATGGAGGGCGGTGTCTGAAAGATCCGAAAGCTTGATGTTGATATGGTATGATTCGCCAAAGCGTTTCTCCCAGGATCCGAAAGCTCTTTGCTCAATGGCTTTGGCTCGATAGGCTTGAATATCGACGACGTTTGTCATTTCGGATAATATTCCGGTGCTGGAATGCGGGCAACCGTGTCCGGTGGAACAAAAGCAAATCCGGACAAGGAAAAAACAGGATATGCTTTATGCAACGTCTTTGTTATAGCAGATCAGACAGCACTCCAGACATCGGCTCGATTCATACAGCGCCTCATCTTCACTGATCACGAGGTCTGCTTCTACAAAGGATTTGATCCGTTCACCCACAGGAAGCTCCGGCATTTTCGTTCTGGGCAGCTGGGTAATTCCCGAAACCGATTCGAAAATCGATACCGGTATATTATTCCTAAACAATGTTTTAGACGGGGGTGTTATGTCTTCGCCGGCCAGGTAAAAGTGGATCGATCGGGCGGCGCGTCGTCCGGCACCGATGGCTGAGACAACGAGATCTGCACCGGTTGCGGCGTCTCCGCCGGAAAAAATATAGGGAATGCTGGACTGAAGGGCGATCTCATCTTCAGAGTCGATGGTATTCCAGCGGGTCAGTTTCAGATCTTCATTGAGCCGTTTGCTTTCATCCTTGAAAAAGACATCCGGTCCCTGTCCGATGGCCGTGATCAGCATGTCGGTATCGATGACGGTTTCCGATCCTTCGATGGGTACCGGACGGCGCCTGCCGCTGGCATCCGGCTCGCCCAGCTCCATTTTCAGATATTCGAGTCCGATGACCTCGCCCGCTTCATCCCCGAGAACCCGTGTGGGGGCAGCCAGAAACGTAAATTTTATGCCTTCATGTTCCGCAGCAACGATTTCAACTTCGTTGGCCGGCATTTCTTTGCGGGTCCGCCGATAGACGATGGTGACCTCGTCCGCTCCCAGACGAACCAGGGTGCGAACACAGTCGATGGCCGTGTTACCGCCGCCGATGACCACACACTTTTTGCCGATAAACGGCCGTTTATCATGGGGTTTTTCCTGCTGCCATACGGCAAAATTGGTGAGAAAATTAATTCCGGTGTAACACCCTTGCAAATTTTCGCCGTCAACGCCGAGGGTGTAATCTTTCCATGCGCCGATGCCCAAGAAAACAGCATCATATCCGGATGCGATCAAGGAGCCGATATCGAAATCACGGCCCAGGGCTACGTTAGGTTTGTGTTCAATCCCCAGGTTCAAAATTCCGTCGGTTTCCCAGGCCAATACCTCCTTGGGGAGCCGATATTCAGGAATTCCGTATCGAATCATACCGCCAAGTTTGGGCATGGCATCGAAAATCGTAACATCATGCCCCAAACGGCGGAGAAAATAAGCACAGCTCAAACCGGCAGGACCGCCGCCGACAACGGCCACTTTTTTACCGGTGGACGGCGCAACGGAAATAGGAAGATGCTTTCCGGTCTTCATTTCATGGTCGGCCACAAAGCGTTTCAATTGGTTGATGGAGACCGGCTCGTCTTCGATACCTCTACGGCACTTGTCTTCACACGGGTGCGGACAGACTCGGCCGCAGGCCAACAGCAAGGGATTACGCTCCCGAATGGTATTGACCGCCCCTTCATAATCTCCGATTTTGGTCTGGTAAATGTATTTGGGTATATCGATTTCTGCCGGACAAGTCTGTTGGCAGGGGGCGATACGATCGTCATGCTGATTGAGATGGAGCAGTCTTTGAGACATGGTTTTGATTTCCATGATATCTTTGGGACAGACTTTCTCACATGCCCCACAGCCGACACATTTCATCTCGTTGACAACAGGATACCCATGTGCCCCAATTTTAATGGCATCAAAAGCACAGGCCTTGACACAATCCCCAAAACCCAGGCAGCCCACCGGACAGACCCGCTGGCCGCCGTGAAGGGTGGCAAGTGCCTGGCAACTTTTAATTCCCATATAAACATATTTTTCAGCCGCCCGGTCTCCGCCGGTACAGGTGTTGTAGGAAAGCAGAGATTCGGCTGTACCCGGATCGAGACCCATAACGCCGGCGATATTCGCAGTGGCTTCAGGTCCGGCCACGATACAGACGCTGGGTGGTGCTGCCCCGGCAACCACGGCAACCGCTGCAGCGGCACATCCGGCATATCCGCACCCCCCGCAATTGGCACCGGCCGTATATCCCTCTACAATGCCAACACGAGGGTCTTCATAGACATAAAAGATTTTGGACGCCGCGCTGAGAACAGCGCCGCAGGTGGCTCCCAGAGCCAACATAAACAAAACAGCTGATAATGATAACACAGTATCCTCCTAAGTTAATTCTAATGGCCGTTGCTATATCATTCCTTTGAAAGCGTAGAACGTTAGGGAGAGAATACCCGCAGTCACCAGGCCGATGGATGTATCCTGGAGCGGTTTCGGGACCCTCGCCAGAATGATGCGTTCACGGACACCTGCAAAAAGAATCAGGGCCAGGCCAAATCCTACGGCATAGGCAAAAGACTGAACCAGGGTTTTCATAAAGTTCAGCTCTTTATCGACGTTTAAGATACACGCACCGAATACTGCACAGTTGGTGGTAATCAACGGCAGAAAGATGCCCAGTCCGGCGTACAGTGCCGGGATGCTCTTTTTTAAAAACATTTCCACAAATTGGACCAAAGATGCAATCACCAAGATAAACGCGATGGTCCGCATGTATACCAGTTTATACGGTACCAGAAAAAATGCATAAAGAACCCAGGTGATAACTCCGGCCAACACCAGGACAAAGACGACGGCCATGGCCATGCCGACGGCGGTTTCCATCTTTTTGGATGTGCCGAGAAAGGGGCAGTTGCCCAAAAACTGGGCCAGCAAAATGTTGTTTACAAAAATGCCGCCGATGATAATTTCCATGTAGCCCATTGATCAACTCCTATTTGCTTCCCATAAGATTCATGAGACAGAGCATTAACCCGAGGCAGACAAAGGCCCCTGGTGCTTGAACCATGAACGTAAACGGTTCAAAATTCGTGCCAAATACTTCTTGAATACCGATAACGGAAGTGGGCGTCGTCCAAATGGTTAAATTGTTGGCACCAAATAACTCACGTACAGAGCCGAGGGCCGCTAAAGAAAGGGTAAAACCGATACCGATACCCAGGCCGTCGGCGATTGAAGGCAGAAGATCGTTTTTGGATGCAAATGCCTCAGCCCGGCCCAGCACAATACAGTTTACCACGATCAGCGGTATGAATACGCCCAGTTTGAGAAACAAGGTATAGGCAAAGGCTTGCATGAGCAGTTCGGTGACCACGACAAAGGTCGCAATGATAATGATAAAACAGGCGATTCGAACTTTGGACGGAATGATATTCCTTAACGAAGCAATCAGGATGTTCGAAAATACCAGAACGAAGGTCGTGGCCAACCCCATGCCAATGCCGTTTTCTATGGTTGTGGTGACACCCAGTACCGGGCACAACCCCAGCACCAGCCGAAACGGCGCTATTTCTTCCCACAGACCTTTGGTAAATTCCTGTGTGAGTGTTTTGGCCATGTTGATCTCCCTATTTGTTAAATTCCTTTAACTTCTCGGAAAGCTGAGGTTTCAGCTTTTGATAAATGCTGCCGGTTTGGGTGGCAGCCGCACAAACCGCTCTGGATGTAATGGTCGCGCCGCTCATTGCGTTGACTTTACCGCCGTCATTGGTGACTTTAAACGTCTCTGCAATTGGCAGACCTTTAAATTGGGACACAAAAGCGGGATTGTCCTTTGCCGTGGCTCCCAGTCCGGGGGTTTCACTGTGGGTGGTCACCCCGGCGCCTACGATGGTGTCGTCTTCCATATTAACGGCGACCATCAGACCCACGTCACCGCCGTATCCCTTTCCCGAACTTTCAAGAACTACCGTGTTGGCCTTGCCGTCGAATTTTCCGACGAAAAATTTCCGTTCCATTTCGCCGTCTTTAAGGGTGAACCGATCGGCGATGGGATCATTGGACACGCCTTGGAGGATCTTTTTAATTGCAGGGCCCTTCACAAATTTCAGCTGCTGCACTTCGATCCGGGCAGCGGTCGCATTTCGAAGCCCCGAAAGCAAACCGCCCGAAAAGGCGCTTAAAACCGTCAGAACCACCACCATTATTAATAAATCTCGCATGTTACACAACCTTTCCCAGCGCTTTAGGTCTGATTTTGTCACAAATTGGATTGATGAGATTCATAAGCAGAATTGCAAACACCACACCATCGACATAGGCGCCGATATTCCGTATCAATACGGTCATTACGCCGGCCCCGGCACCGTAAATGAGCATGGGGATGAAATTGACCGGCGATGATGAATCTTCGGTTGCCAGAAAAAAGGCTCCGATAAGTGTATAGCCGGTTAAAAGGTGAAAAACAGGGCTTGCGTATTGGGATGGATCAGATATATGAAAAAACAGTGCCGTCACAAATACACCGGCTAAAAAAGAGACTGAAATTTCCCATCGGATAAACCCTCTGATAATCAGATATATTCCGCCCAGAATGAGGCCGAGCCCAAAGGTTGCTCCGATGCCGCCCGACTGCTGGCCCAATAAAAGATCTGCCGTGCTAAAGGCTTCGATGCCCGACGTTCCCAGATGTTTGGCGGCGGCCAGAGGATAGACCATGGCAAATCTGAGATCGTAGTTCATCAGGGCTTCATTGAAATCGAAAAAATCTTTCCAGGCCACCATGAGAATGGCGACCCCGATAAGAACGGGATTGAAGGGATTGCCGCCGATGCCGCCGTAGATATGCTTTCCAATAACCACTGCGACGAAAGTGCCGGTGATGACCATCCACCACGGAGATGTTGCCGGCAAAAGCATGGCAAATAAAAGGCCGATGAGCGCTGCATTGCCGTCTCCAATGCCGATGGTCCGCCGGGTCACTTTGTTGATCAACAGTTCCCATATAATTGCAAAGGAAATGGACAGTGAAACAACACCCAAGGCCGGCATGCCGTAGGTGAATATGCCAAATAAGGCAGCAGGCAATGCCGCAAGCATTATGTGATAACTTCGAACCGTTATGCTGCTCCCGTCGTGCCAGAATGGAGCGTGTGATACGATGAGTTTTTTCTGATTAAGCATTCGTTGCCTCCGCGGAAGTGGTCCGGCCGAGTTCATATTTCGCCAGCTTTATATAGTGAAACACCGGCATTTTTGATACACACACATAACTGCAAAGACCGCACTCTATACAGGAATACAGGTCATACTGGTCAGCGGCCTCCTCATATTTTCCGGCTTCAAGAAATCGTACAAGCATATTCACCGGAACGTTGGCCGGACAGGCCCGGACACATTCGCCACAGTTGATGCACGGATAGTCGGAAACAAAAGGAATATTATCTCTATCCTGAACGATAATGGCATCCGTATCCGCTAGAACCGGGAAGTCCTCGGAATAGAGTGTAGCGCCGGTCATGGGACCACCTAAGATTAAACGGTCCTTTTCATTTAAAGTGACCCCAAAAGCGTTTAAAATATCACGGACGGGTGTCCCGATCTTGGCCGATACCAGAGATTTAACGCCATCTTTATTAACAAAGGTAATTGTTTTGGTTGACGGTATGCGGCCCTCTTCAAAGGCTGTGCCGATGGATGCAACCGCTTCGGCGGTCAAAAAGCACACCCCCATGTCTTCACAACTTTGACCTGCAGGCAGTATCTGACCTAAAATACTTCGCATCATCATCGCAGGGAGGGTTGCAGGGTATTCAGAATCGACGGTGGTGACTTGGGCACCGCTGCCGATTGCATCTAACGTCAAGTTGTGGGGCACCGCGATGAGAATATTGTCGATGCCGGTGATCTTTTTAAGAATACGGACGCCGTTTTTTACGGCATCGATATTCGATTTAACAACATACTGGTTTGTGGCAACCAACAAATCGCGATCTATACCGTTGACAATGATAGTATTTATCGGCTTTTCAGGATCAGAAAATATTTCAAACGACGGCTTGCCGGGAACTCCGGACAGAAAATTATTGGCACTGTCGAGGGTCGGTTCTGCCGCCAAGGTTTTGAACTGATCATCGATCTCTTCATTGTCATCAACGTCGATGGACACGGACGTAAAGGTCTTGCCATAATCACCGCTCAATGTTTCAATGGATGAGATTTTTCCTGTAACGGTAGAAATTACATAGGCATCACTGTTTTCAGAAAAAGAAAGCTTTTGGCCGGTTTTGACCTTGTCGCCGATTTTAAACAAAATCGAATCTTTAAAACCATAAGTTTTGTCTAAAAAAAGTGATACTTTTTTAGATTCTTGAATGATGGTGGGTTCCGGCGTTCTCACGTCCAGAGCTTCGTATTTCAGCATGGGTTTTGTCAAACCGATAAAAGATCTTTTTATCATCGTTTAACCTTTTTTAGTGTTATAGGGATAACGGACATAAAAAAACCGTCGTTTGTGCTAAAAGACCGGCGGTTTACATGACATGACACCAACTGCATCGTTCTTCTTCCGGACCGGCTTCAACTTCCTGATGGCAACTTTCACACTGTGAATGGAATGCATCGGATTTTTTCAAGACTTCCGAATCTTCGAGATCTTCAGCTTCGTGGCAGTCAAGACAAGAGTCAGGGAAGGTTTTACCTTCTTCAAGAACTTTATGGCAATTACCGCACGCCACAAGCGCTTCTTCTAATTCTTCGGGTTCTTCAGGATGATGGTGACAGTCCTGGCAGGCGAGGCCGTACCCTGAATCTGATAAATGGGTTTTGTGATCGAATAAAACTTTTCCAGCAACCGTTTTGTACATTAACCTTACCGGTTCATCCGGTGTTTTGGCAGGAAAGGCTGCATAGCTTATAACCCCCACAAAGAAAAAAACAATAATGAGGCTGTAAGCAATCTGCAGTTCTCTTTTTGGAGTCATCTCGATACAATCCTTTCAATATTCGATGTCTTTATATTATAAAGGCGGGCATAAAAAACCAAAGGACACGCCTAACACAATGCAAAAAAGCTTTCAAGTCCTTTTTTGTATAAGTTGGAAAAAATTGGGCTTGCCGAGGGGCATCCAGGTTCGTTTTGAAGGGAATTGAACGGCAGCACGTTTTTGACAGCTGCCATAGAACCTCATTGCAATTTTAATTGTCTTAAGTCATGATAAAGACCCATTAAAAAGGATTTGCCGGGGGAAAAGATTAAAATGAAATTTTTCCCAAAGCGCTTGGCGATTCGGCGCGTAAAATTTGCAGTTGTTTGAGGGCGTTAGCCCGAGTTCTACAAATTTAGTGCCGCGAGTTTAGCGCTTTACAAAAGGCTCAAGCCCACGAATGGGAGGTTTTGAAACGGCTTCTATAAATTTCATCGGGAAACGTCATGCAAAGCAATTATCGTCAAGATATACTACCCTGGGGATCTGGTGCTGCATGGAATGCGGCCAACCGGAATCTCGATTTTCTCATACGACGGAACCGCGTGACGCTGGATCCTGCCCTAATTTTGGCTCAGAAGGTTCAGGCCCGGCTGGTGTCCGTTTTTGCGCTTCTGGACGATCTGTGTCGGGTGACCTGCCCCTGGTGTCCGGATCCCTGCTGCCTGGCCGCCAGGGTCTGGATCGATTTTAAGGACCTGTTGTTCCTTCATCTCGCAGGGCATCCGATTCCCCCTGAACAGCTCCTGTCGGATTTTAAGGAATCCTGCCGATATTGGAGCCCCAGAGGTTGTACGTTGCCCAGGCTATCCAGACCCTGGGTCTGCACCTGGCATCTGTGTCCAACCCAGAAGGTGAATCTTCGCCGGAAGGCACCGCCTGTACAGGAGAAATTCAGACATGCTGTTCAGCGAATAACGGCCGGTCGAAAGGCCATGGAAACTGAATTTATCCGGATTGTTTCATGAACGCAGAAAATGGTAACGGGGTAGACAAATGGGTCTTTAGGGAACTGTCAAAATGAATTTGACATAATAGACCATCGTATTTAAGAATGCAGGTATATGGTTAATCACACAATATGGAGGAGAATATGGCATTTGATCCGGAAAAGGATAAAATTTTAAAAAAATGGGAATGTGAAGAGACCGGACTGGTTGTTACCATCAATCAGTATGGTGACGGTGAGCCGAAGCTCCAGATCGGTCCGAGGATGTTTAAGAGAAAAGACGGCGGGGAGTCCCAGCGCAAGGCCGGCCGTCTCACCATAGAGGATTTGATGTGGTTTTATGACATCATCGATGAGGCGAAAGAGGAACTTTCGAAGCTGGCAAGACCGGTATGATGGTGTGGATGATTCAGGTATGCAAAAAAATATCGATCCTGAAGTCATAAAAAGCGTCACCCAATTAAGAGAGGCCCTTCATCGTCATAGTTATCGATACTATATTCTGGATGATCCGGAAATATCGGATTCCGAGTATGATCGGATGATGCAGGAGCTGATCCGGCTGGAGACGAATTACCCCGATCTTTCGAGTCCGGATTCACCCACTTTACGGGTTGGGGCGCCGCCCCTCGACAAATTTGAAACCGTCGAGCATTCAATTCCCATGCTCAGCCTGGATAATGGATTCAGCGATGCCGATATTTTTGAGTTTGATCTTCGGGTTAAAAGAAGCCTCGATACGGACGATACTATTTTTTATACCGCCGAGCCCAAGTTAGACGGCGTTGCCGTGGAGCTTGTCTACGAAAACGGTCGGCTGATTTCTGCGTCCACCCGCGGTGATGGTTTCAGAGGCGAATTGATCACATCAAACGTCAGAACCATTCGCTCAGTCCCGATGGTGCTTGAAACGGGGAACGGTCGTGAAAACCCTTCACTGCTCGAGGTCAGAGGGGAGGTTTTTATCGGGAAGAAAGGCTTCAAGCGCTTAAACGACCGTCGCCTCGACCAGAATTTGCCCCCCTTTGCCAATCCAAGAAATGCCGCCGCCGGATCCTTGCGGCAGCTCGATTCGAGGGTTACTGCGAAACGCCCTCTGGAGATCTTTTGTTACGGTATCGGTAGCGTTGAAGATCTGGATCTGAAGTCCCACGGGGATACATTGCAAGCCTTGCAAGAACTTGGATTCAGAATCAACCCGAATATCAGATCGAAAATCACCATTGAAGCGGCCATCGACTGTTACAGAGACCTCAGCGAACGGCGGAGTCTGTTGCCGTATGATATTGACGGCATGGTGATCAAGGTGGACAGTCTACGTTTGCAACGCCTTTTGGGGGCGACATCCCGGAGCCCGCGATGGGCCATCGCCTATAAATTCAAAGCTCTTCAGGAGACCACCCAGGTCCTTGACATCGCGGTCCAGGTGGGAAGGACCGGAACCCTGACACCGGTCGCGTATCTTTCCCCTGTGAAAATCTGCGGGGTAACGGTCGGTCGTGCAACACTTCACAACGAAGATGAAATCAGAAGAAAAGATATCAGAATCGGCGATACGGTTTTGGTGCAACGGGCCGGGGATGTGATCCCCGAAATTGTCAAGGTGATTACTTCAAAGAGAACCGGAGAAGAAAGAATCTTCAAGATGCCCCTCAACTGCCCTGTTTGCGGTTCTCCGGTGGTCCGTGCCCAAGACGAGGCGGCTTTAAGATGTATCGACATCTCCTGCTCGGCTCAGATCAAAGAACAGATAAAGCATTTTGCATCAAAGGGCGCTTTCGACATCGACGGCTTGGGGGATAAACTGATTGAACAGCTGGTGGAAAAGGATCTGCTGTTTTCCTATGCGGACATTTTTCGACTGGAAGAAGATACGCTTAAAAACCTGGATCGGATGGGATCAAAATCTGCCGTAAATATTTTAAGTGCTATCGAGGAGAGCAAGCAGATAACGTTAAGCCGTTTTCTTTATGCTCTGGGCATCCGTCATGTGGGAGAGCATGTGGCCGGCATCCTTGCAAGGACCTTCGGTCGCCTGGAGGTACTTATGAATGCAACGCCGGATGAACTGGAAACGATTGAAGGGGTGGGGCCGGTGGTCGCCGAAAGTGTCGGAAGTTTTTTTGGCGCGGAGGAAAACCGGAAGATCGTCGGTGAAATTATCACCAGCGGCGTTCAGATTCTTGGTGAAGGTGTCCAGGAGGCGGGGACGCTTTCGGGCAAGGTTTTTGTCTTGACCGGCACCCTTGCTACTTTGACCAGAGATGAAGCGAGAAAAATCATTGAAAATGCGGGAGGTAAGGTCACCGGCTCTGTAAGCCGGAACACGGACTATCTTGTGGCCGGGGCTTCGCCCGGTTCAAAGCTTGAACGGGCGGAAGCGCTGGGAGTCGATATTATTGATGAACAAACCCTGATGAAATTGATGATAGAAAATAGATGATTGATGCTTTTGTTCACGGGGTACAGGTGCCAGGGTTCAGGGGTAAAATAAAAACTGACTTCCGAACATCGAGCCGTTTGAAAACATTACCGCTTCAGATATAATTCAATTTTTGGCTGAAAGAACTCGTGAATAAGGGCTCGTAATGAAAGAACCTGTTCAGGTTATCCATAAAGGTCTCTGCTTTAACCGGGGGTTTCGTCCATAAAGTTAAATCGCCGATGGTTCTTTCAAAACGATCCCTAATCCACTCAGACAGCTTCCAGCCAAAAATTTAATCACACCTGAAGCTCCTTTGAAATCGACGTGTTTCAAAGAACTAAACTAGTACAATTTTCAATTGAAAATCATCATTCATCAATCAGCAGAGGGGGGCGCCCATGAAAAAAAAAGTCAGAGCCCATGCCGTCATTGCCGGCAGGGTCCAGGGTGTTTTTTTTAGACTGGAGACCCAACGCGCAGCAGAAAGACACGGTGTTTTCGGGTGGGTGAGAAATAAACGAGACGGGAACGTCGAAGCTGTGTTTGAAGGTGATGAGAAGAACGTCCTGTCGGTTCTTGAATGGTGCAAGCAGGGACCTCCCATTGCAAAGGTTACAAATGTGGATGTTGAATGGGAGGATTACGCCGGTGAGTTCAACGGATTTGAAATAACCTATTGATCCGGTTTTATTTAATCTTGAAAAGCCGGGTCCTCCGGACCCGGATTCTTTAATAAAAAAGCGCGTCTACAAACTGAACCGGATCAAATTCTTGCAGATCTTCGATTTTTTCACCAACGCCGATATATTTTAACGGGATTTCAAGGGTGCTGCAAATGCTGACGACGATTCCGCCCTTGGCGGTTCCATCGAGTTTTGTAAGGGCGATTCCCGTGACGTCGATGGCATCGTTGAACAGTTTGGCCTGGGACAAGGCGTTCTGACCGGTGGTGGCGTCGAGAATCAGAAGAACTTCATGGGGGGCGCCGGGAAGTTTTTTTGAAATGGTGCGTTTAATCTTTTTGAGTTCCTCCATCAGATTGACCTTTGTGTGAATTCTGCCTGCAGTATCGACCAGAACCATATCCGCATCTCTGGCAACAGCAGCTTCAATACCGTCATATGAAACAGCGGCCGGGTCCGAATTTTCTTTATGCTTTATGATGTCAACGCCGGCTTTCTGAGACCATATGTCGAGCTGTTCTATTGCCGCCGCCCTGAAAGTGTCGGCGGCGACCAAGATAACTTTCTTCCCCGAAGACGCAGCTCTGGCCGCCAGTTTTCCGATGGTGGTTGTTTTCCCGACACCATTTACACCGATGACCATGATGACATGGGGCTTATCCGTAATTTCTCGAGCGGGCGGTGGTTCCGGACTCAGCAATTCCAGAATCTTTTCTTTAAGCGCCGCTTTGAGCTGATCGGGACCGGATATTTCCGAAGACTTTTTTGAAATGCTTTCGATGAGATCCTGGGTGGTCCGAACTCCAATGTCTGAGGTGATCAGAAGCTCTTCGAGGTCCTCCAGCAGTTGGGCATCGATTTTCCGGTTGCCGGCAAAGAGTTCGTTAATGTCGGTGGAAAGAAGTTTGCGGGTTTTTGAGAGACCGCTTTTAAGGCGTTTAAAAAATCCCCCTGATTTTGCAGGAACATCCGTATCGGTGTCCTGTTCAGTGGGATCCGGCGGCACGGACATCCCGTTTTCTATGTTTCCGGATGCTTTACCGTTGTTCTGTTCAAGGACTTCCTCCCGAGGGTCGTTTTCGGCGTTAAATGCTTCCGAAACGTTGTCGGGCTTCTGTTCGGTGTATGCCGCTTCTTCCTGTTTATCGTTCTTTTTTTTGAACCAGTTCAATGCCATAATTATACATCTCTAAAATTCTACAACTCAAAGATATCAATGCGATTTGTTGAGGATTGGTGTTTCTGCCTAACTCATGGAATACCGGCGTGTAGGAATGTTGATTTTCAAAGGAATAGCGTTATCTGTGAATATTTTGTCTTCCTTGTCAAGAAGAATCTGATCGATCACCTGGTTTTCCAGTTTTCCGTCATACCAGGCGGGGCAAAGGCCCGGCGTTCCCATCAATTTTCTTTGCGCTGAAAGTTCACCGACACAACTTTAGAAATTCCTTTTTTTTCCATGGTTATGCCGAACAGGGTCTCGGCGAATTCCATGGAGCTCTTATTGTGGGTTATCATGATAATCTGGGATTTTTCTCCGATAATTTGTAAAAGAACGTTAAATCGGAAAACATTGGTATCGTCGAGAGAGGCATCGATTTCGTCCATGAGACAAAAACATGCCGGTTTTATTAAAAAGATGGAGAAAATCAAAGCGATGGCGGAAAGGGCCTTTTCGCCGCCGGAAAGGAGGCTCATTCGGGTCAGTTTTTTTCCAGGCGGGTGTATCATAAACTCTACGCCGGTTTCAAGGGAATTCTCAGGCTCTGTTAGGACGAGCAGGGCCGATCCCCCTTCGAACAGACGGGGGAATACTTCCTCCAATTTTTTGTTGATCATATCGAACGTGTTAAGAAATCGCTCTTTGGATATCCTGTTTATTTTACGGATGACCTTGTGAAGGTCTATGACCGCTTTTTCGAGATCCTCACGTTGTTCACTAAGAAAATCAAAGCGCTCTTTAAGCTGTTCGTACTCCTTTATGGCACCGAGATTAACATCATCGAAATATGCAATTTTTTTTCTGAGCCGGTTGAGTTCGCTTTCTTGGTTATCTGTGGATAAATTCGTGTCGATGGAGGTGTCGTCAAATTCTGATTTAAGCACGACCAGGGGCGCGTGGTAACTTTCTTGCAGATGATTCGCAAGATTTTCCCGTTTGACATGTCGCTGGGATTGCTCAAGCTCGAGCAGGCGTGTTTTCTGAAGGGTTCCTTCACGTTCGTTTTGTATCACCGATATGAAATCGCCACTTTCTTTTAGTTTTGCATCGATTTCATGATAATCCGCTTCATCATTTTCAAGTGCTTGCTCGAGTCCTTTCATATCCGCATACAGGTCGAAAAGCTTCTGTTTTAATTCTTTGATTTTTTCTTTTAAACCGGCTTTCTTCTGTTGTTTAAGGGTAAGGTCCCTGGACAGCTGTTCCATTCTGTTTATCCCATCATTTTGGAATTCTTTCAGCCGCCTTAAACTGTTATTGCTGTTTTCCAGTTTGGCATTCAATGTCGTCAGGTCTAGCTTGAGATCCACAACTTTATGATTGAACGCTTCCAGTTCAGATGAAACAACGCTGATTCGTTCCAGTTTTTCCGATACCAGGACCTGTGCATTTTTAACTTGCGCTTCGACCTCGTCCACCGCCGTATTGTATCTTGCAACTTCTTCATCAAGATCGCTCTCTTCATCCAGAAGCTGTTCGTGTTCCAGGCGGACAATTTCAAGATGCCGAAGGGCGTTTTTAAGATCTTCGGTGGCTTTGTAAAGGTCCTTTTCTGCCTCGACTTCATTGTGTGCCGCCTTATTTTTGGATTCTTGAAATTTTTGCAGCGTGCTTTCGATATTCCAAGCTTCAGACTCCAGTTCTTTTTGTTTGCGGCGGGCTGAATCGAGTTTTTGGCTTAAATCTTTAATTTGGGACTTGACATCCTTGAGTTCCTGCTTTTTTGCAAGGATGCCGGATAGTTTGTCTTTGCTGCCGCCGACCATAATTCCCTGGTGAGAGATTAAATCGCCGTTTTTGGTTACAACGGTCTGCAGTGCGCCGTTGCTGTTAAACAGCGCCAAAGCTTCTTCCATGTCGGTGGTCACCGCCACATGTCCCAAAAGTGCTTCTGCGATCTTTTCAAAACCTTGTTTTACGGAAACATGATTCAGAAGTTTTTTTTGTGGATCAGGCCCGGTCTTCGGGCCTGAAGAAGTACTTTTGATCGATGAGACAGGGATAAAACCGCTGCGTCCCGACCGGGTGGTCTGAAGATAATCGATGGCATCGACACCGGCCTTTTGATCCTGGATAAGGATGTACTGCAAGGATTCTCCCAGCGCTGCTTCCACCGCTGTTCCATAGGAAGATTCCGGTTCAACGATATCCGCCATCAGGCCTAAAATACCATCACCGCCGTTATCTTCTATGGTGTTCGATGATACGGCGTCTATATTGAGCCGGTGTCTTTTCATTACGGCCTGAACGCCGTCCTTGTACCACTCGAAATTGTCTTCCATTTTCTTTAAGGTGGTATAGGATGATTTGGCCTTGTTTCGTTCAATATCCAACGTCTGAACAATCTTGATCTGCTCCCCAAGGGCCCTGTTTTTTTCTTGGAGGTGTTTCTGGGTGATGTCGATCTGTTCGTTCAGACCATCGATTTCTGTTTTATATAAATCCAGCTGGGCTTGGGCCTTATTTTTTTTGTTCCTAAGACCGGCAACCTTGTTGCCGGTGGCGGCTTTTTCTTCATCGATCATTTTAAGTCTTCTTTTGAGACTTTCCTTGTTGCTGGTAGCGTTTTGATAGATGTTTTTGTATTGTGCCTCCCGGGCCACCAGATCCATCAAATTTGCCTTGCAGGTTTCAAGTTCTTGATTCAAAGCCAAAAGTTGATCTTTTATATTTTGTTCAACCGATTGTTCTTTGTCGATGGTCGACTTTGCCGTTTTTATTTGATCATAAAGGGTTATATTCTGGCTTTCAACCTGAGCGACTTCGGCCATTAAATCTCTGTTTTTTTCTTCAAGGTTTTTTCGGGCAGATTCGAGTTCCCCAAACTCGTAGGTGAGTCTTTCCACATCTTCGTTGAGGTGGGACAGATCATTTTCTATTCGATCTATATGACGCTGTGTTTCAAATTTTCGGGATTTTCGATCGGTGATTTTCTGATTCTTTTCCGTTCTCTGGAGCTTGATTTTTTCAACCTCTGCATCGAGTTTTTTCAGTCTGGATGAATGCTCAATATCTGTATCTTTCAGACCTGTTAACAGCGCATCGGCTTCATTGATTTCACGCGTAAATTCATCGTAATAACGGAGTGTCAGGTAGATATCGAGCTCTCTGATGCGTCCCTGGTATCTTTTATAACGTTCTGCTTTCCGGGCCTGCCGTTTAAGGCCGGCCATCTGACGGTTTATTTCAGCGATGATATCGGCAACACGCAAAATGTTCTGGTTTGTTGCCCCGACTTTACTCAACGCTTCTTTTTTACGGGATTTATACCGTGTAATTCCGGCAGCCTCTTCAATCAAAACCCGTCTTTCTTCCGGTCCGGCGTCCGTAATTCTGCCGATGTTTCCTTGCTGAATGACGGCGTAGGATTTTGTGCCCATACCGCTTCCCATAAAGATATTATGTATGTCCTTTAGCCGGCAGGGCTGCTTGTTGATGAAGTAGTTGCTTTCTCCGGAGCGGTAAAGACGTCTTGTTAACATGATCTCGGTAAAGTCTTTAAGTTCTTCGGGAGCAGTGCCGTTTTCGTTGGAAAGGGTCAGGGAAACCTCTGCCATGTTCAATGGCGGTTTCCCGTTGGAACCTGAAAAAATTACGTCTTCCATGGATTTTCCGCGGAGCTGCTTTACACTTTGTTCTCCCATAACCCATTTTATTGCATCTACAATATTGCTTTTGCCACAACCATTGGGACCCACAACCGCAGAAATACCCGGAGGAAATTGAACACTGGTTTTTTCAACAAAGGATTTAAATCCGTTTATTTCCAGTTTTTTAAGTTTCATGCAATTAAATCTCCTGTAATATTTTTCTGCCGTTACCCATATTTTGTGTAAAGTTTAATCCCAAAAGAAATAGCAGAAAATCATCTGCTTGTAAAGGAAAAAAACACAATGGAAGGTATGAATTTATTTGTGTGAATACAATATGTGGTGGAATATAGATTTGCGTGTGCGTTTTTTCAAATCATCGTTGATG
>Ga0307376_10001468_pt1 | contig 25355 bp, 21 predicted proteins | sample TR2MG_FD_202536 | JGI IMG/M metagenome (GOLD analysis project Ga0307376, IMG submission 202536) | Soil microbial communities from Risofladan, Vaasa, Finland - TR-2 | ecosystem: Environmental > Terrestrial > Soil > Coastal area > Acid sulfate soil | place: Finland: Risofladan, Vaasa | collected...
CTGTACCAAACTCTCCAGTAGCAGGAGTAATTCTTACTTCTGGATCATTTGTAGTACCACCTGAATCCCATTCAAATGATACCATATTTCCTAAATCGCCCCAAATTTCGAAATAACTATGATAATAGTTCCCCGTAAGAGTGTTACAAGCCCAGAATTCAATAGTGCTATTTCGGCAAATTTCGGAACTTTCCTTTGTAAAGTTGAGCGACCCATGTGCCGTCCCACTACTGGTTCGATCATACATTTTTAACACTTTCTTGTGTGTGTTACCCGCTCCGTCGGTCCAACTATCAATAACTTTCGCATAAGAGCCAGGACCATCAGGAATTGAGCCCCCCGGAGCATAATTACAATAGGATGGTAAAGTACCAGTAATTGTCTCTTCAAATCCAAATGTTGCGGGGTAATATCCACTCATTGGTTCGTTATATGTTTTATTTTCAGGTGTTATGATATGTATTACAGAATCAATAGTAAAATATCTTATACTAGAATTATATAGAAGTCCTAAGGAGTCATTCGCGAAAACTTGAATCGTATGCAGTCCTATATCCGGAAATGGAATAGTAGTATTTCCCATAATTGTTCCATTTGAGTGACCATCTAAAGAATACCCGATCCAGTCTAGTGCTGTTGAATTTTCAAAACTGAGTAATAGTCCTTCATTCAAATTGTTTCCTATATTGTAGTTGGGATCCCATGAATAACTTAGAGCATCAAGCCAAGCGCCATAGTTATTATTGCATCCAGACCAATGAGACCCAATCCCAAATCCCCAGAATTCAGTTGGAGTACCTGTAAAAGGAATGGTGTATCCCGATCCATACCAAGTATTATCAAGCTGAACTTGCCATCCTCCTTGAGATATATTAAAATCAATTCGAATGTGATACCAGGTATTAATCATAAAGACATCAGAAGCAAGTAATACTCTTGAACCGTAATCCCCTCGAAATAGATCTTGATTTTCAATAAGGAGTCGAACATTTCCACCCTCCCCTTTTACATCTATTTTAGTTGCATCAGTAGCTCCATTCGTATCTTTATATAGCCAAAATTCTACAGTACCTGCAGTTGCGTTGTTTTCAAAAATCTTCGTCCCCCCAGAAAATAGTATTCCATCATCAATCTTCCTTACCTCTAGAACTTTATGATGCCCGTCTTTTGTGTCATCAACTTCTACGAAACTAGTACCATCCCAAGTAAATATCCAATCAGTTGGTAAAGCTCCGTCTTTAACATTCTCGAATCCATAAGAGGCAGGATAATATCCACTCATTGGGCTAGTGTATGTTTTATTTTCGGGGGTATGTAAAAGAATTTGATTTCCATTACTATGAATTGGAGTTGGTTTATCTTGAAATTCATAATTATTAAGTAAGTCATTTGGTATAAATACAGTTAAATTTAACATTATGAAAATCCCTAAGACAATTAACATTTTTTTAGTTTTATTCAATTAATTTCACCCAAAATAATCTAAAATTTTTATTTAGATATTAACGATTTACATGTATGTTAAATTAATATTTAAAAGTTTTGTTGTTATTTTTGTGATTTTCTTATAAAAAGAAATTATGAAATTTTTATGATAATAGCGTTATAAAAGTCGAAAAACCAAATGATTTTCAATTTTCAATGGTTAATTCCTTTCTACTGTATTGTGTAATACATGCTATTCATGTTTTCATAACTTTAATAATAATGAGGGGATTATCGTTAAGTATCCTTTGTTCTTCTTTCATAATGATTACACTTTCAGAAAAACTTTCACTTCATATTATATCATTTGCATAAAATCTAACGGCTATTGTCTCATTTGAACTAAATTTTAATTCTATTACCTCAAAATTTCTTCATATAAGTTTTATGGTAAACCTGTCAAAATCATCCCCCGCCATCCCTTCAATTTACCTAATAGATCGAAATGGTAAAATCGTGTAGTATTATATTGTTATTGAAACTTATAGACCTGAAGTTCAAGATATTTTCAATGCGATTGATATTTATTTACAAGATTAGTTACAAAAATAAAAATTGAATGAATCAAGCGTATAAAATATAGATGGTTGAGGACTACCTTGCCCGGGGTCATCTTCTTTTGACTAATATAGATAGGATTAAAAAATTTCTTTCCTATTCTAGCATTTATAAAAGATAATCTCATTAATATGATCATGACAAAAGAAAAAGATATAAATAATTCAGAACAAACAAAGGGCGAGTCTCATTTAACAAAACCTCCTAAATGGCACCTTTATGTTGGAATTATACAAATATTCTTTTCGGTTTTGATAGGTATGGTTGCAGTGCTTTTACTCCTTTTATTTGGAGGTGAATTCTTAATTGTAGACATGATAGATTGGGTGTTGCCAGTATTTGGAATTTTGCTAATTGGAGGGTCAATATGGAGTTTTGTCATGACCATTCATAGCAGAAAGTCAGGACGATTGCGGGGATTATTGCTGGAGAAAATATCAAGTAAAAAACTCAGATTAGTTTGGCTGTTATTTTGGTCAATCTGGAATATTTTTGTTGGATTTCTACTGATCTTCATTTTTCGGTTACTTTACTTCGGAACAGCTGATTCTCTACCAGAAGTTTTAATATTTGTACTTGCCATCCCGTTTTTTGGATATGCTGGGTTATTTATTGTAAGTAGTTTTAAATTTTTCTTGGAAAAATTCTGGTACAAAAGGGATGTAAGATTAATACATGGTGTAACTGCTGCTGGTATTGCATTTCTAATCGTTTTTGGTATTTTTGGTGTAACATTAGCTTTTTGGAATCCACAATGGACTGATGGTGTACAAAGACAACAATTGTTTGTTACGGGAGAACAACCCGGTCGAGGATATCGAATTCCGGCATTAATCAATTTGCCTGGCGATGTTATGCTTGCTTTTTGTGAATCTCGTTTTGAAGCAATGTCTGATTTTGGAGATATCGATATTGTAATGAAACGAAGTACAGATGGAGGAGTAACTTGGAGTGCAATTCAAGTTCTACAAGATAGAGGACAACATACAGTTCATAATCCTTGTCCTTTGTTCGACAACGATACGCAAACCTTATGGTTACCATTCTGTGTTGACTATAATACTGTATTTATTATGAACAGTACTGATTTGGGTGTTACTTGGTCAGAACCTAGAGAATTAACCGAAGAAATAGCCGCCGGAGGATTATATTGCGTAACAGGACCAGGTAATGGGATTCAGATGTCGAACGGGCGATTAATTATTCCTAGCGAAATAGGAGAAGCTTGTGTTATTTATAGTGACGACAATGGTTTTACATGGATTAAAGGTGGATATGTCGGAAATGGTGAAGAACCACAAGTGTTTGAAAGCTCGAATGGTTCATTAGTCATAAATTGTCGATCCGAGAGAGGAGGAAATAGAATAATGGCATGGAGTAATAACGGGGGTGATACATGGGATTCTTGGTATTATGAAGAAGATCTTACAGCTGCTGGCACCCAAGCTTCAATACACCGTTTTACAAATACATCTACTCACACGCGATCTCGCGTTTTATTTTCTAATCCCAACTACTTTTCCCGCGGACACTTAACTATCCGGATGAGCTATGATGAGGGGTTGACATGGAATGTTTCAAGGCAAGTATATGAAGGTCCATCAGCATATTCCTCAATTACACTATTATCCGATTATACTATCGTTATATTATTTGAAACGGGTAAGTATGACTATCGAGAATCACTTACTCTAATAAAAATTGATCTAGATTGGCTAACAAATGGACAGGATGCACTCGTTCCGGTATAAATAGAGAAATCAATTAACTATAGGGAGTAAGGCACTCTCTATGAATAAATTATTTTTATTTTTATTTTCCTCTTCTTTTAATTAACATTACTAGAATTAAAGATTTAATAGAATAAAAGACACAATAAAACATATAAAATAAATTAAAAAGATGAAATAATATGGTTGAAAAGATTCTAGAAGGAAAAGGGGCTTTAATCACAGGAGGAGCTAGCGGTTTTGGAAGAGGTGTTGCTTACGCTTTTGCTGAGAGAGGCGCTGATTTAGTTTTAGTTGACATTAACGAAGATTTATTAGAGGAAACTAGTAAAAAGATTCGAGAAAAAACAAAACGAAAAGTAGTGCCAATTGTCTGCGATGTTTCAAAATCAGACCAAGTAGAAGCAATGGAAAAACAAGCCTTTCAAGAATTAGATAATGTTTTTGTATTATTTAATAATGCAGGTGTCGGATATCCATATGGAGCTGACTTGTTTAGAACAAAAGAAAAAGATTGGGACAGAATTTTGAACATAAATTTGAAAGGGCAATGGTTAGTCTCTAAATTTGTGAGTAAAAGAATGAAAAAACAAACTTTTGAACCGCTAGCAGGTAAGATAATCCACACAGCATCAATAGCGGGAATGAAAGTTGATAATAAAACTCCAGTTTACACTATTAGTAAGGTTGGAATCATTGCTATGGTTCAGATGTTGGCTCAAAGTCTTGCTCCAAAAATTACAGTTAATTCAATATCTCCAGGATATCATATAACTGGCATTTATGATAATAGGGAAGATGCTGTTAAAATGATAATGGATGATGGACACGTCAAAACTCCTTTAAACAGATTAGGAACAGTTGAGGATGTAGTGAATGTTCTCCTATTTTTAGCATCTAATTTATCGGATTTTATAACAGGGCATAATTTCCCTATTGATGGAGGAATAACTGAAGTTGGGGTTCCAGCATATTATTTTAAATCAGATATCTAAAAACCTGCTATACTTTTTACCAGTGTTGAATTACCATCTTTAAAGCTTAAATATTAAGTTTTAAATTGAAATTAATATAAATATAATTGATCTAAAATGGTGAATGAAGAATTAATAGCTCAACAACCCTTTGAAGGAAAGTTCGCGATAATTCCCGGTGGTTCCAAAGGGATGGGGAGAGCTACAGCAAAGTTATTTATTCAATTAGGAGGTAGTATCTGTATTATCGCGAGAGGAATGGATGCGTTAAATAAAACTCAAGAGGAATGTTATAAGCTAAAATCAGAAGAATCACAATTTGTAGAGATTATTTCCTGCGATACTACAGATATGGATAAATTAAAACCACTTATAACAGATGTTATTAATAAACATAAAGTTCCAGATTATTTATTTAATTTCGTAGGTTATGCATACGCGCAATATCTTGAACAATTGACTCTTGAAGACTTTAAAAGAAACATGGATGTAAATTATTATGGTCAGTTAGTTCCTACTCTTATTGTATTACCCTATTTTTTAGAGGGTAAACAAGGATATATTACTTTCACTTCTTCAGTTATGGGATTTATGGCAATTATGGGCTTTACAACTTATTGTCCAAGTAAATACGCTCTTTTTGGCTTAGCAGAAGTTTTACGACACGAATTATTACCCTATAATATCAAAGTCTCAATCCTTTTTCCTGTAGATACCGATACTCCCGGTTTTGCTGAAGAAAATAGGATTAAACCGCAAGAATGTAAATTAATTTCAGATGCAGGTACACTTATGACAGCAGAGGAAGTAGCTAATGAATTTATTCAAAGTATTTTAGCAGGAAGTTTTGAAATTTTACCAGGTGAAGCCGCTATTCAAATAAAAGATATGAGAGAGAACCCAGATGATATACGAGGTGTATTAGATAGACTTTATAAAAGAGCAAGGAGAAAAACAGGAAGAAAAATTTAGTTTCTATTTCTTTTTTTAAAATTTAAAAAGATAACTAAGAAAAAAACATCTAAATTATTGATTAAAGTTTGACAGACACTTTACTTTTTTCTTCGTCGCTTCACTGTTGTTGATATTTCTAATAAAAATCCAAAAGTTTTTTCGGTATCTAAATAAGCAAATTTTTGTTTTCCTACTTGTCCTGTTTGTATCACTTCTATTCCCCTTTTTTTGAATTCTTCAATATATGCATCTAAATCATCGACATATATACCTATACTATGAAGTCCTTCTTTGCCTTGTTCGATGAATTCCTTAAATAAACAATCACCGCTTTTCCATTGCTGGAGTTCAATTTGCACATTAAGTAATCGACTAAATGCATAATCTATAACAATATTTGATTCTTTACCATGAAATGTCGCATCTTGATGAATGATATTCTCCATTAGGGCAAAAGAAGGTACACCATATAGTTCTTCCATGACTTTTATTTGTTTTTTAATATCTTTATAGACATAGCTGAATTGATCAATTTTTAAATTCTCCAAATTAAATTCAAAATTTTCTGCCATTTTTCATCAAATATCTAACTTTAGTTGTTTAATCAATCTATTTCTTTTTTATTTAAAAATCTTTTTGTAAATGTTTTTATTATTTTTTCTGAGCAAAAATATATCTTAGGATATGAGTATGAGGGCCTAATTCTCCATGATTCTCTTTATCTTCCATCAATCCAGTCTCTATTACTGAATATTCCTTAAAATGTTCTTTTAAGTCAATTTCTGTGAAATAATGAGTTGGTCTCCAGGGTTTACTTTCGTAAGTATTTTCTTCAATTCGTTTTCCCTTTCCAAAACTTCTCTCCTTATCGGAAAATACTACAAAAAAGACAAAACCTTTAGCCGTCAATTGCTCATAACATTTCTTCAAGAATGAAATTCGATCGTCTTTTAGAAATAAATGTAAAACATTACAACAATAGATCCCATCGTACTTTTCATCGTCAAAAGGCATATCTAATACTGATCCTTGAAAAAATTGAGTTTTTGGGTTGAAACTTTTCGCGATACTTAAAGCAGATTCAGAAACTTCAATTCCAACAACTTCTAAATTAGCATCTGTAAACAATTTTGTATTTCGACCATAACCGGCGCCTGGAACCAAAATTTTGTTAACATTTTGCCGTTTAAATATCTCAAGAGCGTAAATTGCGGTCTTACTCGGTTTGTCACCCCAAATTTTTCCACCATCTAAAAAACGCTTTTCCCAATATTCCATAAAAAGAATAATTTTCCTTGCTAAATATTTTTTTATTGGTTTAAAAAATCTATATTGACCATTATATTGATTATTCTTCTTTTAATTTTCGCCGATAAAGTTCAATTAAGGCTTTTATTGGCAAGATTGCATTGATATAAGTATACTCTCTTCCCTTAACCTCAGGATCAATATTTTGAACTGCCAATAATTTTATACTCTTTTTTACATGTTCAAGATATCCCTCTGTGAATTGATCATAATAATTTTCGCTAAAGTAAAAATAAGCAAACCAAGGTTCTAATCTGGTAGAATTGAAAAATTTATTATAAATTTCTTTAGCAGTATCAATATCGTCGAGAGATTCTTCGAAATCATCTAATAACGGATTTAGTAAATCAAGTAAGAGTTTATACCTATATATAGTTGCTCGATAGGTTTGAATTTCTTTTTTATAGAATTCAACTAATTCTGAAGGATCTTCGGGGGGTAATTTATTTATAGGGTTATTCTCGACTACTTGAAGTAACTTGTGGTTTATTCTAAATATTTTTGGAGGTATTTTTCCCTGTTGAGCTGTATTATCTTTTCTTGATAAAATAAGACCATCCCTTTCCATAAACTTAAGATGTCTGGCTACTGTTGATTTACTCTGTTTTACCATGTTGCTTATTTGAGTTACATTAGCTTCCTCATATATTTGTAATATATTCCAAATATCGAATCTTAAATTATGTTTACCAAATAAAAGAAACCAATTTTCTATAGTATAAATCTCTCTATCATTAAGATCGACTTTAATCTCTTCCCCACTCGGTAAACTTATTGTATATTGCTTTTTATCGTCTACTTTTAATTTATCAGATCTGACTTCTCGATATTTTTCTTCAGACAAACAAACTTACAACTCAAAAAATTCTATAAGATATTTATGGAATTTTCAAATATCTTCTTTTCTATTAATATATAGGCGTATCAAATATTTAAGTTCTTATATTATGAAACGGCGCATAATATATCAAGAAAGTTAATTAATCTGGATTTAAGCAGCTTTTTAGATGTTTATTGATCATCATATAATTAGAAAGATTTATATGTGAACCGTCCCATAATTATATATTATAGACTCTTTAGTCAGAGATTAATTGTGATTTAAAAAAATAGCACAGAAAGAGGGGGCTAAGGAGACTAAATTAATGAAAAAATTTAATTAAATAGAGGTTGAATTAAAATGGATATTGAAAAATTGACAAAAAATTGGTTCCTTTTTTCCTTTGTTTTACAAGTATTCTTTGGATTAACATTTATTTTTCTTTTAGAAGCATTCTTGGATATGTTGTTTTGGCCTTATCTTGATCTGGGGATTCCTCGGCTTTTTGGAGCATCTCTTCTAGGATTCGCTTTCCTTAACTTACTAGCATACAGGAAAAAGGAATGGGAATGTGTGAAAATTGTTGTATTAACAATGATTGTATGGATTATCATAGAAATAGCAGCTATGATATATATCCACTTTGGCCTTCCCACTCATCCAATTGTTTGGATCAACACAATTATATGGATCGTACAAGTAATAGGTTTTATTTACATATACATCCAACGGAGATAATAATTAGACAGGTTTCTAGGGTACTATGAAAATGATGGGTAGAATGTTTTTAAAAAAGCAAATTTAAATTTTTTTTTTTGATTTTTTTTGGATTTATTTAATATCTAAACTTTTAATAGCTTAGAGTTTTCTAAATTTTATTGTTCTTCATATGAATAAACGTCTAAAAGCAAATCATAAGTGAAAAAATCCCGATTATATTTAAGAGCAAAATATCAATATGAAAAAAATAGGTCTTATAGTAAATCCAATCGCAGGGATGGGCGGTAGTGTAGGGCTAAAAGGAACAGATGGAGATATTATTAAAGATGCTATTAAATTAGGAGCCAAGCCAGTCGTTCCTAGAAGAATGGACACATTTTTAAGTCATATAGAATCGAAGGATGAAATTTATTTATTGGTTGCGCCCGGAAAAATGGGAGAAGAATTAGTAAGTGGTAAGGGGTTTAGATATGAAATTATTGGTCATATCCAACATCAGACGACTGCAAATGATACAAAAAGAATTGCAAAACTAATGGTGGAAGAACAGGTTGAGTTGCTTATTTTTTGTGGGGGCGATGGAACAGCTAGGGATATTTTTGACGCAGTTGAATTAAAAATCCCCGTTGTTGCGATTCCATCGGGAGTAAAAATGTTTAGCTCTGTATTTGCTCTAAACCCTAAAGCTGCAGCTAAAATAGTAGATATGTTTATAGAAGAAACGACAGATACACTCGAAAAAGAGGTATTAGATATCGACGAAGATGCGTTTAGAGATAATCGGCTAGATTCAAAACTATATGGTTATTTAGTGGTTCCAAAAATTCAGAATCTTATTCAGAACGCCAAAGATAGTTCCAAGGTTGGAAGGACTATTGACGAAAACAAGTATGAAATAGCTCAGCAGATCATTGAAACAATGGAAGAAGACATATTATACTTATTAGGTCCGGGCACGACTGTTAAATCGATTACAGACCAGTTAAACCTAGTTAAATCCTTACTTGGTGTTGATGCTATTTACTACAAATCTCTTGTTGGTGAAGACTTAAATGAAAGCGGTATAATTGAACTTCTAGATAAATATCAAAAAGCTAAAATTATTGTAACTCCTATAGGGGGGCAAGGATTCGTGTTTGGGAGGGGCAACAAACAGTTTACCCCTAGAATTTTAAAACGAGTTGGTAAAAATAATATTATAATCATTGGAACTGAAGATAAAATTAAGAGTCTAAAATGTTTGAGAGTTGATACAGGGGACGATGAAACTGATAAGATGCTAGAAGGACTCACTAAAGTAATTATCGGATACAAAGAAGAATTAATTTGTAAAATTGAATGCTAAGTAAATTAAAAATAAGGAAAAAAATAAATTATTGTATATTTAGTTCTTCGAGTTTTTCTTTTAAAGGCCATCCAGTCTCCCAATCCCATCCCCGAATTTTATAGTACTCCTCTAAACTCCCTTCTAAGTCTAGCTTTACGCCCTCTGTTTTACCAGATTTTAATTCTTCTAGAAGATGCTTGGGCAATCTATCGTCTTCTCTAGTTATTCCTAGATTACAGCTTATAAGCCTTTTAAGAGTATTTATTCGTTCTCCTACGAGCATCAAGGTTTTTTTGTTATAATTAAAATCTGTGGCAGCGTTAATATATTTAATAATGTGGTCGAGTGTGGGATTTAGGAAATTACAGTTAACGGCTGAATCATCAATTGCTCGTAAATCTTGTAAACTAATAACTCCTTTTTCTCTCCCCTTAATTGAAATTCTATCACCAGGTTTTACCCGAATCTTTGGATATTTGAAGAGTAATAACTCAGCACCATACCAATCGCATTTAGTGTGGTGTGCCCCCATGTAGCAAGTCATATAGCTTAATGCTTGTCCAGCAAATGCTCTTGGATCGTGCATTGGCATTTCTAAACCTTTTACGTGAGCAGCTAATTCAGGATCAACACTGAACTCCTTAGCCATTGTTCGTACGCCATCAGCGAGAATGTTACCTATATCCTCTCTTTTAGCAATTTTATCGAGTAATATTAAAATTACATCTCCGTTTCCCCATTTTATATCTTCGATTTCAATATCTTTTAAATGTTGCTTAATCTTCTCAATTCCTAATTTATTTTCTATTAAATAAATTAAAAATGCGATAGAAACTCCACTTGAAATTGTATCAAAACCGTAGACGTTACACTTATGATTGGAAAGAATCACTTTCTTGGAATCAAATAAACCACATAAAGGTCCAAAAGCAGCGACTGATTCGTATTCTGGACCGTCTACTTTAATCTCTTTACCTTCGTGCTCTACAATGGTTGTTTTACCACATCTCATAGTACAACCCGCGCAACCGTAATCCAAAACGGGATATTCTTCCCTCAATGTTTTTCCCGTGAGTTTATCTGCAAAAAATTCGTTTCTAGTAAAATAATATCCTGGCGTGTCACCCAAAGCCATTCCCATGTCTAAATAGCAGTTTGTACCATATAACGTGAAGAGAAAAGGTACCAATGTTTTAAGAAGGTCTTTCCGGTTAACATCTGCTTCTTCCTTTAATAACTGTTTGCCAATAGTATTATCTGCGATTTGAATTCTATTAGTTCCATGTATTGCTATTGCTTTCAAGTTTTTTGATCCCATTATAGCACCCATTCCAGATCGCCCTATAGCGCGTCCTTCGTCGTTAATTATTCCTGCGTACTTTACAAGATTTTCACCTGCAATACCGATAGTAGCAACCCGAATCTTATCGTTATTTAGCTTTTCTTTCAAATATGATTGACTTTCGTATGTATCTTTACCCCAAATGTCATCAGCATCTTTAAATTCAATAGTTTCGTCGTGGATGTAGAGATATATAGGTTTTTTTGATTTACCTGTTATAACTATCGCATCGAAACCACTGTTTCGCAATGAAATAGGGAAATAGCCCCCAGAAGTGCCTTCCCCCCAAATCCCTGTAAGAGGAGATATTGCGGTCACTGTATATCTTCCTGAAGATGGTCTTATCGTTCCTGTTACAGGACCAGTAGCAAAAATCAGAGGATTTATTTCAGAATATGGATTGTTTTTTAAAGTTCCGTAATCATTCTCTGATAATAGATCATACGTTATTTTCGCGCTTAATCCCGTACCTCCAAGATAATCTTTAGCAATTTGAGGATCTAAATCTTTAACATCAACCGCTTGATCAGTTAAATTAACATATGCTATTTTTCCATTATAACCAATTAAATTTTCACTCATCTTTTTCCCTCATACCTTATGTTTTTAAAAATCTATATTCTTTCCATCCCACGCATATTCAAAAATGGTCTTAAATAGTTTTTCACTCATTGAGCGAAAAGAAGTTAGAGACACTGCATCGTCAGCAGCATAATTTATCAATAAATCAAGTTTATCGAAGTATTCTTCTTTAGTAATTACAGGATTTTTCATATCTTTAACACATACCGGTGCATCAAGAGACTGTATAAAATTTCTTATAGCTTGAAGAAATTCGTCAAGTAATTCTTCTCTACTCTTGTTTTCAACATGAACATTGAAAATGGGGCATAATAATTGCCACCTATCTGTCACTTTTGCTTGAAAGGCAACAGAATAAACCGTGAACAACCCAACACTAAGTCCGTGATGAATATTAAAAATTTTACCAAAACTATGACCTAATGCATGATCTATTCCCGGTGTTGTATTACCAATTCCTATTCCTGCCATTAGTGAAGCCATTTGCATGTGTTCCCTCGCTTCTATATCTTTCGCACCGTATTTATATGCTCGCGGTAGGTATTTTAGTATTTCTGTTATCGCGGTTGAATTCATCGCATCAGCATAGGGACTGCCCCAATTCGATACAAAACTTCCAAGGGCATGGGAAAGGGCATCTAATCCGGTAGCCATAGTCAGAAAGGGGGGCAAATCCTTTACGAAATCTGTAAATAAAATAGTTATATCCGAACATAACTCATCGCTTAGCACTTCAAGTTTTTTTGGAGGGTCTCGATCCGTATCAGTAATTACAGCACCTTGAGTTACCTCCGAACCAGTCCCTGATGTTGTAGGTATTGCTATGAAATATTTCATCTTCTTTCGCAGACCTACAGAGCCAAAGTAAGGTAGAATCATAAAAAGATTTACTTCCGGTTTTTCGTACTTAACCATTACCATTTTCGTAGTATCCATTACACTACCACCCCCTATTGCAATTAACACTTGTGGCTTAAATTCCTCGCAAATTTTAGCACCTTCATAGATAGTTGGAATTGGTACTTCTGGTTCTACTCCAGACCAAATCTTATAATCCATCTCAATTAAATCAAGATATTCTGTGATATATTTAGCATATTTTTGAGTAAAAGAATCTGTAATAATTAACGCTCGTCTGTCTTGTTTATCAATCGTTGCCTCTAGTAAATGAGCTACTCGAAGTAGGGAGGCTTTTCCTTGATATATTTTAGATGAAATGTAGGTTGACATACCTCCTCTTAAAGCTCTGCCACCTATTAATCCCATCATATCCTTAATAATTGTTGCCTCATACCAAGCTAATTTTTTTTCCACCATTTTAATCTAAACTCCTTGAAGAGTCCATAATTTTTTTAGTTTAAAATTAAATTTTCAAGATAAATTTGTGTATCTTTTTGATCATTATCTATTGGATATAAACTTAAATATATACTTATGGAGAAATTAGATTAATTAGATATAAATGTAGATCCTTGTTTATCAAAATTTTTCTGGGATTTATTAAAACGATCAACTACCTAAATATAATATTAGATACGCTTAAAGGAGGTCAATTTTTCAAGGAATTCAAGTTGGCGTAGAAATAATCGATCTCGTTTTTTCAATATATCTTCCTCACTTATTCCATGATAATCGAACAATCCTTTTCCAGTTTTTACCCCAAGTTGATTGTTATCTACTTTCTCTTGGATTAATGGTAATACTCCACCCTTTGATTTCTGAATATCGCACACTAAATCAAGCCCCGTAAAGTCTTGAGATTGTGCGATACCCACAATAGGTAATCTAATTCCTAAAGTTGTCCTGATAGCAAGATCAATCTGTTCTGGTGTAGCTATATTTCTAGCTAGTAATTCATACATAGCACCATATAAGGCAGTTTGAATACGGTTAACTATATACCCCGGAAGGAATTTATCAATTACAATCGGTTCTTTTCCAATTCTTTTTAATAATCCTAAAGAAAATTCTACTGTGTCTTTTGATGTTTTTCTACCGGGAACAACTTCGACTAGTGGGATTATATGTGGTGGAGCGAACCAATGATGAGCAATTATACGGTGAACATTTTTAATACCTCTCGTAATTGTAAAGATGTCTAGAGTCGAGGTATTACTTGCTAGTATTGTATTCTCATGGCATAATTCAGATAGTTGAGTAAATAGGTGCTTCTTTAAATCGGGATTTTCGTTTACAGCTTCTAGTACAAACATCTTTTCATTTGCAGCTTCCTTTAGGTCAGTTTTTGGGTGTATTCTTTCGATTATTGAGGGAATTTCGTCATTTTGCACTCTATCGAATTCAGCTAATACCGCAAGATTTGACTTGATCAAATCTAAAGCATGGTCTAGTTTCTTTTGATGTGTGTCCACGAGATCTACTTCAAAACCAGCTTGAGCGTATACTTGGGCTATTGAATGCCCCATAGTACCTGCTCCAATTATTAAGACACTATTCAAATCTTCTATTTCTATCAATCTCAATCACAAGTTCATTTTTAGTTTAATTAAATTATTATATGATCTCGTTCAAAATAAAATTATCAAAACCAATTTAAATAATGATTATCGATGAGTGAAGAAATAAAAATTGTTTCTATAATAGGCGCTGGCTATTTAGGTAAACAAATAGCTGAGAAAACAGCATTAAAAGAATATACCATACGTCTTTATGATACAAATATAGAAGATTTAGCAAAATTCTCCAGAAAATTAAAGAGAAGAAAAAAAACTCCAGGAGAAATAACTTCACATGAAACCATTAAAGACGCTGTAAAAGACGCAGACTTAATTATCGAAGCAGTTCCAGAAATATTAGAATTAAAAAGAGAAATATTTAAGATAATTGATGAAGCAGCTCAACCTAATGCCATTATTGCGACGAATAGTTCCTCAATACCGGTCTCAAAATTAGAGGATGAAGTAGCTCGAAAAGACAAATTGTTAAATATCCATTTTTATAACGTTATTACTATGCCAATGGCAGATATTATGAGAGGGACCAAAACTAGTGATGAGACCTTTGAAAAAGGTAAAAATTGGGTTGAGAGTATTGATATAACACCTCTAATAGTTAAAAAAGAATGCTATGGATTTGTGTTTAATAGAATATGGCGAGCTATTAAAAAAGAAAGTATGAAAATTTGGGCAGGAGGATACGCTGATTTAGAAGAAGTCGATAAAGCGTGGAAAATATTCACAGGTATGGGAATAGGTCCCTTCCAATTTATGGATCAAATCGGGTTGGATGTGATTTATGATATTGAAATGTCCTATTATAAAAATAGTGGCTTAGAAGATGATAAACCTCCTCAAGCTTTAAAAGATCTAGTTGATAATGGTAATCTTGGACAAAAAACGAAGAAAGGATTTTATACCTATTAATAACTTCTTATCTTTTTAAAAAAAAAATAAAATACCCCAACCTTAGCAAGGTTGTCCCCATGTATCAACATTTTTTATACATGAGTCATCCATAAAGGGGCTTACAATTTTTCATCAATTATGGTAGTCATCATTTTTATTGAAGGCCTGTCTGTCTTATCTTTGCCAATGTATGTCCATACTATTTTTCTATCCTTATTTATCAGAAATTTGCTTGGTACCGCTTGTTTAATGTTCAAAGTTCCTCCTCCGCCGGGAGCAAACCAGTAAACATCGTAATTTTTTGCGATTCTTGCTCCACGATCAGAGATAATATCAACAGCGAAATTATTTTCTTCCTTAAATTTCTTTAGAAGTCTCTCGCTATCGCTTGCGATTGATATTAACTTGATATTTCTGCTCTCAAATTCTGTAATGTTTTCTGTTAGTAGATACAGATGCTTTTTACAATGACTTCACCAATTTCCCCGAAAGAAATCAATCAATACTCCGTCGTACTCTTCAAGCAAGTTTTCCAAATTCATTTCTTTTCCGTAGATGTCCTTTGTATCAAACATAGGTGCTATAGAACTCTCTGGTAATCCACTAGGCCTTGGCGGTTCTTCGTCGTTCATATTATTCAATAAAATTATTTCAAATTTAAAGTGATTGGCTAAAAAATATTAATACTTCAAGAAAGAATATGCTTTGATGAGTTAATACGATTTTAAAAAAAAGAAATAGAAAATTTAAGAAATTAGATCAAGTGGGTCCATGGAACATCAACTGTTAGATCTAAACTAATAAGAATTGCGGCGTAGAGGGTGGTAAACGAGATTTCAAGAGCCAAAGACGCATCTGTCGTCAATAAACCCGGAATATATGTTGGATCCATAACAAGAGTTATGTTGTTATCAAGGTTATTTGTAAAAGAGTGAAAGGTACTAAAGTAGTTATTTAAAGATTCACCAATTTTCACACCTTCTGGAAGCGCTGAAGTATTTGTACTAGTAACTGTATTGAATACTGCGTCGATATAAACATCATAAATTGCATAAAGCCCTTGGTTATCAAGATCAAAAGTAACAGTTATATTAACCGTATCATCGTTTAAACTTAGAAGATCAGCGCCTGGATCGTGATTTAAATCAAAAGTAGGATGGATATTAAAATCAAGATTCAAACCACTGTAAGCGATGCTACCAAGATACCCAAATATAATTAGACTGAGTATCGTACCTAATACTTTAAAAAAATTACTAAGCTTAAATTTCTTTTTCACGCGATATTCCTTATTCTTCCGTAATTCAATTGCTTCGATTAAATACTTTAACGCTCTTAATCCTGAAGACCCTAACAATAACCAAGCAATTATCTGTAAACCCAGAAGTACCTGAAGAGAAGGCAAACTTATTAAATAAGTTCCTAATTGAACTCCTGGCGTAAATCCACCGAAAAGATAAAACAGATAGAATCCAGAATAAACAGTTGAGCCAAATGCTATAAGGCGATTTGCTGATGTGTCCTTAGGAAATGCATGCCTTAACATTGAAAAAACAACGCCTATAATCCCTATTATTATTATAGTCATTTTAAACTCTTGGCTAAAAGACATAAGACCCGTCATAGCGATTACTTCGAAGAGAACCAAAGGCAGAGCTATGTAGAGAATGGCGTTAAGAATGCCGTGCAAAATCATGCTAGTTAATTGTATAGTCATAGGTTTCGACCATTATGGTAAAATTTTTTTTTAGAATATAAATACTTTTAAAGATTTCATAGAATTCCTAATACTTAAATTTCTCTCATTGGATCAATAAGATAAAGTAGATTTTGATTTAACATTAGATTTTATTTATTTTGACATTCATTATGAGATTCAAATTTAGAAAAATCTAGTCAAAAGAAGGTTAGATTAATGAAATAGATTTGTGAAAATCTTAAAAACCATTTTTTTTATATGTAAGAGAGAGAAAGATGCTAATTCTGAATATTTATATACTCTATTTTACAATTAATATAAAACTACTTAATATTAGAGAAAAAAATGAGGGCATTTATAGAATATTTTGATATTTCGATGACGATTGTTAATTCGAACATCCTTGTATTCGCAGCGTCAATATTTCAAGTTAATACATTATTTATTATTATAAATTTAATCTCAATTGGAGTGCTTTGTGGAATAGCTATTTATACTTTTTCGCAAAATAATCCGTATTATGTTGTATCGTGTTATGTTTTAGCAGTATTTGGATTCATTATCACAATAGGATTACTAACCACCCCTAAATTATCTATATATCCAACAATTTTATTGATATTTATTCTATATCTTAATATCCATCTTGGAGCCAGTCTGGTTAAAAGTTCAGCAAGCTCCCGCGCTAGATTCGTTAGAATGGCGGGAGTACAAGTAATCATTGAACCGGGGATAAATCCCACGACTATAGAAGATAGAAAGCCGGGAACTCATAAAGACGATTTAAAAAAAATTGAAAATTCAAGAAAATTAATGCAAGAAAAATATAAAGCTAAGTTAATAATCTTAATTACGGTAATTAGTAGCATTTCCTACCTATCAACAAAGATTTTATCTTTTATCTAAATAAATTTTATATGTATAGATTTTTTTAATCTTCGTGAAAGCTGAGTTTCACGATTAAACATATGTTCTCTTGTAATACCCTCGTGTTGTTGAGATAATATAAATTATTCGTTCTAGTTTTCTTCTTTAACCGATCTAACTATCAACCATCTCCATAGGATAATTATAAGGGTAAAAATAATTGCTGAAATGATTGGAAGTATTTGTGTGAGTAGAAATTCTAAGATTAATCCACCGAGAATTGGGGTTACGATCTGAGCTACACTACTTAACGCATTATTTACACCAAGTATACTACCAGTCTCTTCTCTTTTAACTGATTTGGTTAACTTACTCGTGAGTATCGGGCGAACTAAGCCTGTTCCAAAAGCTAAAAAGGAAATCGGAATGAATACGATCCAGAAGTTAGTGGAAAATATAAGAAATGCGAATGTAAATATCATAGCAAATATACCCAATTTCAGAGTTATGTTTTCACTCACCTTCTTTAATATTGGATTGATAAGAACACTTTGAAAAAGGACCCTAAGAACGCCAATCCAAGCCATATAAAAAGTAATCTCTTGAGGAGTGGCATGAACCTGGTCTTGAGCAAACAGAGAAAAAGTTGTAATAAAAAGAAAAAATCCGAAACTATAGATGAAAAATGTGATTAATACACCTCGGATTTCAGCCGATTTAAAGAAACGCTTAGTTTCCTTAATAGGTAGGATATCTTCAAACTTAAATTCCACTTTGCTCTCTTTTTTAGTTAGTGATTCGGGTAAAAATATTATTACTAATATAATAGAAAGAAGACTTACTCCAGCAGCAAAGAAAAAAGGAGCCGAAAAGCTAATGATTAACAATACCGATCCAATCATGGGTCCAAAAATTAATCCAGCGCCAAAAACTGCACTTGAATAACCATAAATTTTAGTGCGATGTTTAGGATCTGTCACATCGCTAATATACGCTTGACTAACTGTCATATTACTCCCTAGAAGTCCATCTACAAGACGTGCTGCAATTAAGATCCAGACATTATTAGCAAGCCCAAGTAGAAGGAATCCTATAAGAGTACTGGTTTGACTGAATAGTAGTAACGGTTTTCTTCCGAATCTATCGCTAAGTTTGCCGGTTATTGGGCTAGCGAAAAGTTGACATATGCTAAAAATACTAAGAACCAAGCCAACTTGAACATAATTCAAGCCTAGTTCTATCCCTAAAAGGGGAATTAGGGGCATTACACTGCTAAATCCTAAAATTTCCGTAAATTGAATCATGAAAATGATTAAAAGGCGTTTGTTAAACTTTTCTTCTTGGTCTACTGGTATCGAACTCATTAGTCTTTACATCGTTAAAAATTCAAATCAAAAATTAGCTTATATTGGAGATTTATGTAAAGAAATTAAGTTTTGTGCCTATATATTATCAATAATATAACTTTTTCTATAATTAAAATATCTTTAAACTTAGATACTGAAGTAAAATTATATAGTTAAAAAATAATCTTATTATATATGCATTAAGATGAAGTAGAGCTTTTTCTAAAGCGAGCTAAAAACTTTTTGGATGGAGCGAAAGAATGATTTCAAAATGAAGGTTGACATTTACAATGTTTCATGATACAAAGGAATATATTAAAAACCATAAAGAATACTTGAAGATAATCAACAAGAACATAAAACTTGTTATAGAAAAACCTCAAGTATATCTATTTGGGAGCATAATTGAAGGAAATTTAGTAGCTGCTAGGGATATTGATATTTTAATTATTGCGGATATCCCTAAAAACCATTTAAAAAGAGCAGAAATAATTGCAAACATAGAAGAAAAATCGGGATTGCCACTTAGTCATCCGTTTGAATTTCATTTATTGACACAAGAAGAATTTGATACATGGAATGAAATTTATAAGATCAAAATTGAAGATATCTCCTCTTATATTTAGATCAATAATAGAAAAAGAGATAATGCTTATATAACTATTCTCTCTTGACGACTCCTTTAAACGATGAAAACTGGTTAAATATTTTTGCATTCCCTTCAATTTTAGCAAAGATATTGACGGGTGATGCGGCTCTTGGTTTTTCATCTTTACTTGCGGGAGTAGGACCAAAAAAAATGCAGAATCCATTCCCATCAGGCCAGTATCCAATATCTCCAACCTCACAATCTATTTGAGCATTTTCTATACCTATAGAAACCGGTATTTCTCCATAGAGCTCCTCACCCCATCGTGCTAGGCTTAGATCAAAAGGTAATTTATCCCATATCGCTTTGCATGTTTCAGGGTTTTTATCAACTAATAATTTAGCTTGAATTCGACCAATTTTTTCATTTTCAATTATGATGTATTTCATTTTAATCGCATTAATCTTTAAATAATGTTAATTAACTTGGATAGGGTATCTGCCATATTTTTTTAATGTTTCATGCATAACGAGAAAGTTCTCTAATTTTACTGCGGGATTTATACTGTGGCCTGAGCTGAGGATAAATCCACCCCCAGGAGCTAATTTATCTATCAACTCCTTTACATAAATTTTGATAACTGCTGGAGGTTGGTCTGCTAAATCTTGGGGAGAGACATTCCCTACAAAAGTAATTTGGTCCGCATATTTCTCATGCAATTTAAAGATATTAAATTCGGGATTGGCAGTTGTAGGCTCGATTGGATGGATTGCATCTACTCCACAATTAATGATATCTTCAAAAATGGATATTATATCTCCACAGCTATGTAAAAAGAATTTTAAGCCTCCTTTATGCGCGGTTTCACACATTCTTTTTAACCATGGAAACACATATTTATGATAATTAGATGGAGCCATTAATAATCCTTTTTTAAATCCATAATCGTCTCCCATTAAAACTAAGCCATCCTCCCCCCAATCAATTAATCGTTTGATCAGTTCAACTTGAAATTTTCCTCTTTCATCGAAAATTTTTTTAATGATTTTGGGTCGAGCTAACATCCTACTAAATTGTTGCAAACCAAAACATTGCCAAGACGATTCTACTAATCCACAAAATGAAGGCACAGCATATATCTTTCCTTTAAATTTTTCTTCAATAGATTTACCAGCTTTATATACAGATTCTCTTTTAGGATCGTCAGGATCTGGCTTAGGAAAAGATTCATAATCTTCAAAATTCTCAAAATGACCTCTCATGTAATAAAGAATATCCATATTATCAGCAGGATTTTTCTTAAAATGCATAACTCTACCTACATCATCAATTATTCCTTCTCTTGTATATTCTACTGGATAATTAGAAAGGTAAAGGGAAAATAAGTCTATACCTGCTTTTAGGTAGAGTTCAATTCCCGGAGTAAGGGTATCTGCTACTTTACTAGATTTATCTACAAACTTCTTAAGCAGAGCAGTATCTCCCTTTAACAAATCAAACGTTTTAGCTAAAAGATCTCCACTTCCTTGATAGCCGTATTTAAGACCATAATGCTCATATACCTTCAAATTATCTATCGCAATTTCAAAAGAAGGTACTTTGTCTGGCTCCTCATGATTCATGCTTTTTAAGATTCTTTCTTTAGCATCCATTATAATTAGTGTAAAGGTATGAACTATTAAATATGATTTGAAATAGAAAAAAAAATTTAGTTCTATAAATTAATTATAAAAATCATTTCAAGTAGGAATTCTGCTTAAGAATATTGATTTTTAGTTGTAATATTATTTTTTAATATTTATACTTTAAAGATAAAAAAAAGTAGTTATTATTGTAAATAAGTAATAAATAATTATAGGTAAAATATTGATATTAGAAAAAACTGTCGAATTAGTTAAACAGATTTATAGATACCATAAAATCATACCACCAAGAGTCAGTAAAGTAGTTATTGGATTGGGATATACGGGTGTTGAATTAGAAGCGTTAGCTTACGATCCATTTCTAGGTTTAGCATACACCATGCCCGGGATTATACAGGATACAGATTGTTCAAAAATAGAATTTGCTGGTGATTTAACAAACAAAAAAATCTTTGCTGAACTTCTGCAATGGTCATATGGAAGCGTTGACTTAAAGAAGATAATTGGTATTGCTACGTTAAATGCTGTTTCTCAGCACATATTAGAAATAATCAATCCTTATCAAGAGATAAAAGGAGATTTAATAGATTTTACAAAGATAAATAATAGGTCAAGAGTAACCTTTATTGGAAACATTGCTCCTTTAGTAAGGCAAGTAAGCCTGTTAACAAAAGAAATTACGATAGTAGAAGAAAAACAAAGAAATTTAGACTTTGGTAATAATTTCAAAATAAAAAGAAGTATTGATGAATTAGATGAGAAAGAACTTAACTCGGATGTCTTGTTTTGTACAGGAACTACTTTGATTAATAATTCTATTGAAGAAATCTTACATATTTTTAAGAAAACTGCTAATTATATCATTTTAATCGGACCAACAGCAAGCATGATTCCAGATGTTTTATTTGATAACGGTGTTGATATTGTTGGAGGAATGAAAATTTTCGATACAAAAGCAACTTTAAGAATAATTCAAGAAGGAGGGGGAACTAAGCTATTTAAAAATTATGGGAAAAAATACAATTTCATTAAACAATAGCTTGTTTTAAAATATTGGTTCACAAAAAAAAAATAGATAAAAAAAAATAATTAATTATTAAGTATCTCCGTATTTCTCTTTCCAGATTGGATCATTAATTTGCAAAACCCTTCTCTGAACTTTTCCAACCATAGATTTTGGAATTTCGTTTATAATTTCAATTTTTTTAGGACACTTATAATGCGTAATATTTTCTTTACTCCATGCGATTAGCTCTTCAGAAGTAACTTTACCCACTGATTCGTCTTTTAGTTGGACCCATGCTTTTACTATTTCTCCCGTTTCAACATCTGGTAACCCAGCAACAGCTACTTCCATTACATCAGGGTGAGTCCCTAATAAATCTTCAACTTCCTTTGGAAAAACGGAATAACCTTTATATTTAATCATTTGTTTCTTTCTATCTCGAATAACCATTTGTCCATGCTCGTCCATGTATCCAATATCTCCTGTTAAACACCAAATTCGTCCTTCCCATTCCTTTAAGGTTTCTGCTGTGGCTTGGGGTCTATTCAAATAACCTTTCATTACTTGTGGACCACATACACAGATTTCTCCAGTAAAATCTATTCCGTAACCTTTTAATTGTCCCTTACCGAAATCTTCTGAATCGAATATTGCCCATTCAACACCTGGTAATGGTAAACCAATGGTGCCCGCGGTATCTGTTCCGTTAAATGGGCCTACACTTACTGCAGTCGTGCATTCCGTAAGTCCATAAGCCTCAACAAGTCTTCCACCACCGATTGCTTCAAACGCATCCTTTACGGGTTTATGAAGCGGTCCCGCGCCACTAACGCACAGACGAAACATTTTTTCCAATTTAGGCTCGGGATTTGCCTTTAAGTAGCGAGTTAAACCAATGAAAAGGTTTTCAACTCCGGGTAAAATAACCCCTCCCGGAGGACCAACCTCTACAATTGTATCTACAACTTCTTTTAATTCAAGCTCTCTTTTTGCGAAAAGAATATTATAGTCTCCTCCTTCTATTACAACATTTTGAACAATTGTCATTCCAAATGCATGGAACATGGGTAAAATACCTATACACGCCATAGGATGGGAAGCATCAGGCATCCACATTACATTCTGCTTAGCATTAGTCACACAATTGTAGTGAGTGATAATAGCAGGTTTGGGAACTCCAGTTGTGCCACCAGTCATTAAATAGACTGCTGTATCATTTAAAGGATCTATTTCTACTTCGGGGATATCGACTTCACCCCGTTTTTGACATACATCTAAGAAGTTTAAAGCTCCAGGAACTTCTCCTTTAGGAATTGTTCCGTCCGCAATTAATTGTTCTTTAACGGCAGGAGGAATAGCAGCTAAGTCGACTATACAGGTAGAAATCACGAAATCAAACTTATATTTATCTTGTATGGGTTTAATAAGACCATACATTACATCCATACAAACAAGTCCTTTTGGTTTTACTTGTTCGAGGACGTGGAGAATTTCTAAAGGTTTATAAGTTGGATTAATAGGGATTACAATTCCTCCCAGTTTAACAGTAGCAAAATAAGTGATTGTAAATTGAAAACAATTAGGTAATAGAATGGCGATAACATCACCCTTTTTTACCCCCTGTCGGGATAATGACGTAGCAAGAGAATCTGTATATTTTCTTAAGACTCGATAATTCATAAATGTTTTCGAAAAATACATACACTTATTTTTGGCAAATTCATCAGTTTTTTGATCAAACCAATCACCTAAACTGATTACTGGAAATACAGGATGCTTTGGGACGCCATCTTGGTATTTCTTAAACCAAGGTTTACTATCATCAACATACCATTTGGGTACTGTCATTTTTAATAGCCTTTTTTAAATAGTTGAATTACAGTTAATGTGAATATATTTGATTTTGAGAAATATAAATCTATTTTTTAAATTGAAAAAAGAATGAAATTAACTCTTTGAAGCTACTCAAATAGTATCCTATCTTGTTCTATGATTTGTTTGTTATAGTAAGAATCTTTGGAAAGTTTTATTCTTTTAACAAAAACAAACGCGATGAAATAAAATACTCCAATAGAAATAAATATAATAATAATTACAAACGGATTTTCTTCATTTGGACCAGAGAGGATGCTTCCTACAAACATCGAGGCGAAAGCAGGACCCATTGATTGTACGAATGATTCTAAGCCATAATAGGATCCAGAAATTTTCGCCATCGCCTTATCTAAATTAGTTGATTTATCATTTTTAGCAGCTTCATGCACAAGTGAAGCTGTTATCGGAATAGAAAAGAGAGGATATGCATACATAGACCCTAGAACTGTACTCCAAGATACAATATACAATAGTATTTTGATACCGTACGGAAGCTCATTAATTAAGAAAATTACATCCATCAAGGAAGCTATAACTGCTAACAATATGCAAATTGCGTAGGAATTAACAATATGATTCCTCTTAAGAATTCTTTTCCATACAAAAAACCAAATGAATTTCCCGAAGATAGAAATAAATATATAAATATAAAACTCTAAAAATTGAAATTCCATTAAGTAGGTTTGAAAGGGAATTACAAGTAACGCAACGCTTTTTCCACAAATACCTATGAAAAATCCTGCGAACAACAATTTAACGAAATTTTTATCTTTGATAGGGGTCGACATTCTAATAAATGCTTCTTTAATTTTAGTTTTCTCGAATTCTGTACTAACACTATTATTGTGGAAACTCTCATCTACAGAGAAGTATATAATTATTACACTTATTAATCCAAAGACTGAAAAAATTAGTCCTATCAATGGAATAAATAGTATTATGATTTTTCCAGAATCTTCCCACCATTTAACATTTGTGGGCATATTTAACAAGCTTTGAACGATTAAAGGGAGGAGCATAGCGATAATTGAAGCGAGTATAGAAAAAGCCGATCGAATTGAAGCAACCTTTTCTCGGTTTTTTAGAGTCTGAGACTGTTCTGGAAGCATCGAAATGTAAACAGTGTATAAAAGTGTTCTAAAAATTGTTTGAGTTAACATCACAA
>Ga0307376_10001471_pt1 | contig 25334 bp, 34 predicted proteins | sample TR2MG_FD_202536 | JGI IMG/M metagenome (GOLD analysis project Ga0307376, IMG submission 202536) | Soil microbial communities from Risofladan, Vaasa, Finland - TR-2 | ecosystem: Environmental > Terrestrial > Soil > Coastal area > Acid sulfate soil | place: Finland: Risofladan, Vaasa | collected...
GAAGGTCTGCGGATGCACTTCACAAGTACATGAAAGAAGAATTTCCTCCTCGTGCTCGAGTTAAAACTGCCATCGTGGTGAAAGCTATCAACAAATTCCTCGAGGCGGAAGGGTACCTTAGCAGTGATGGAAATGATGGAGGTGATCAATGACGTAGTAGAGCTTGCCCCCAACTCAGCTAGCCCCAACTTGGCTGGCTTTATTAGAGCATAAATCTTATAGGAGGTAACATAGATGACTTCAACAGAAGAAAGGAATGAACAGACTGATTGGGAAACAGAAACCGGCTTAGCACACGACGTAGATGCCTGGATTGCTAACTCAAAATTCGGTACTCGTGATGAGTATGCACGAAAGGTTGTCGAGACATCTGGAGATCAAGTTACCGGCCTCATGTTTCTTTGTGACCTTGTTGATGAAGCCGGGGAGATAATGGCTTCCCAAGGTTGGTCAGTAGGCTCCGGGTGGATTCCATCAGAAGATGGATCAGAGATAACTCACCCTAAGCGCAACAATGTGGTTGGCAGTTCACTGTACGGTCAACTCCAGAACAGAGTGGTTAAAGAACTGAATGTTGTTATGCAGGGCCGAGGACTACCAACCCAGGCTAAGGCATGGGATGGACTCGGGTTCCATTGGATGCAAGAAGATCACGCCACTGTTGGTGGAGAGATAAAACCAGGTCTTATGCCAACATTGTTCTTGGGCGAAAGGGAAGAAGGTACGCTGGCAGCTAAAAAGTCCTCACCAGCATCCAAGACAACAACCTCAGCGGCCAAGAAAGACAAAGGCACTGATGAAGAAAGTGCATTAGTTGTAAAGCTTACCAAGATGGTTGCATTATTCGACAACGCAACCGACTTTCAGAAAGCAGCACTCCAAGTTTCCGGTGTTGCAGCCGACGACAAGCTCATGTCTGATGTACTTGACGAGGGTCCTGAAGGTTTTTGGGAATCTCGTCATGCCTAAGGGAGCCAATGCTCTCTGTAGTGGGTACTGCGTCTTCAGCAACTTCAGTTTGAGTCTTCCCAGCTCTAAACTGGCTTACCATGAAATGGAGTTGTGGTACCCACTAGGGGGGCTAATGCTCCCTGAGGTGGTCACCTACATGATCTTATTTGGGGTCTTCGGCACTGGAAGTGATTAGGAAGTGATTGTGGTGGCCACCACAGAGAGCATTAGTTAAGGAGGTAGAAGGTGGGTAAAGATGATAAGAATAAGGGGTTAAGACTTAAGTATATGGTGTACAGAATTGATGAAGTTGGCCAGTCAGTGACACGCGGGTTAAAGTCCACAGATCCAGACGACATTAACTCTCCTTTTGTGCTTATGCCAAGGAAGGATCCAGCCGCGTTCATTGCCCTAGCTTCTTATGCTTCGGCATGCGAGCCTGAGCTTGCAAGAGAGGTTAGAGAATTCTTAACAAAAATTGTCGGTTCTTCTCCTATACTGGGCACACAAGGAGCACGCAACTTCTCAGCAGTCATGAAACGAATGATAAGACAGGAGGACTAAGAAGACAAATGGAAATAGAAAGTAAAGATGTATCAACCCTCAAGATTGCTATCAATGACATTGTAGATAACATCTATAGTGAAGAAATAAGAGAGTGGGTCTCCCATATACTATATTCTGCTCCTGAAGCCTTCTCTTTCCAGAAAGCTTCAAGAGAACATCACTTGCCTGACGAGCGAGAAGATCATGGCAATCTTCTTCACACAATAAGGGTAGCTAAAACCGTTACTGTCATCTGTGATATTCTTAACATAACTGGCGTACAGAGAGACAAGCAAATTGCTGCTGCAGTTATCCATGACCTACGCAGATATGGGTTGAATGACGAGTGTGATTCATCAATCAGTGTTCATCCTCAACTCGTGAGGTTGTACCTGCTTGATGCAGGAATTGTGTATAAAGGAGCTAATCGCTATGATGACGATATCCTCGTAATCGTAGAGCAACATATGGGTAAGTGGGGCACTCCACCTATTCACCTAGAGCTTGGTTCTGCCTCTATGATTCTCCATCTGGCTGATTGCATAGAAGCAAGATTGCCAGAGGTTCTATTATGGTAGAGCTAAACCACATATCACATAGTCAAATCCAGCTCTGGGACCGATGCCCTAGACAATGGGAGTACCGGTATATGAAACTAATACCATCTATCCCTTCTGGAGAGCTCGTGCTTGGTGGTGCGTACCATGCAGCACTTGATTTCAATTTCAAGCAGAAGATAGACTCCCGAGAAGATTTATCTACTGAGGAATGCTTGGACATGTTTGCTAAAGAGTGGGGAAAACGTGTTAGGCGTGAGGAATCAGTTAACTGGGGAAAAAAAGATCCTGACAGACTAATGCTTGTAGGATTAGCCCTAGTTGAGGAGTATATTGACTCTACCGCTCCCACAGTCCAGCCATTATTTTCAGAGAGGACATTTAGAACAGAGGTAGCAGGAATTGACTTCATATATATCATGGACCTTCAGGATGAGAACAAGATAGTCATCGACCACAAAACCGCAGGTAGACCTTATATTCAATTAGATGTGGATAAAGACTTACAAGCGAGTGCTGCTGCATTCGTACTTGGTCGTTCTATTGTCTTCCACAATCATGTTGCTGTTAAGGTAAAGATACCATACATCCAGATAGTGAAGACCATACGGGTAGCTGCAGACATTGAGTGGTGGATTAAGAAAGTCTCACTCACTGTTGAGCATATGATGTCAGGAATTGCACCTCCTAACATAGATAGCTGGTTATGTAACCCATTGTACTGCTCATGCTGGGATATGTGTAGGGGTGAGCTTACAAGGAGAACTTTCGGATGATTGCTAAGTTTACATGTAGTAATTGTGGAAAGGTAACTGAGGTTAAGTTCGACCCAGCTGATCCTAAAAGGAACTCTATGATTACACTCAAGTTGTTTGCTGATGATGGTACTCATCGTAAATGTGATCACTGTGGAAAGGTGCTCATTAGTGATGAAGATAAGGAAGGAACAACTGGATTATGATGGTATACGCTTATAGTATTTCCGATGATGAATTCTACACAGGCACAAAGGAGACAAGCGACGCCCTTAGGTATTCTTTAGGTACTCGTGTTCATAACCCTAAAGGATCTTATCGTCTTGCATGTGCTGGGGAAGACCTTATAGCGAATGTACTGGTCGAGCCAAGACTCTCTTGTGAGGATGAAATCACAATAGCTTTCTCTCAAAAGATGGAGAAGTTTGCTAAGATTGTCTTCGGTAATGTAGTTGCAGTTGTTGGAGATTCTAGCAATCTTAGTGCCCTTGGTTGGCCGGAGGTGGATGTTAAGAAAGGACAATACTTTTGGATACATGAGATACCACTAAGTGCTAATTATGTTAAGGAGGAATAAAAGATGCCATCTCTTGAACGTGATCTGGTATTTGGGATAACAGGCTCTGGTAAATCATACCAGTGGCTCAAAATGGCTCAATTACTCAAACCAACAGGTGCTATATTCAGATGCATTGATACAGATAATGCTATACCTTACATGCTTGAAGAGCAATTCCAAGACCTGAAGCCTGAGAATGGTGGTAATGTATTAGTACATCAAGCCTATGGTTGGCCTGAATATAAGAGTGGGGTATACTGGCTCCAGAGAAGAAAGTTAAAACAGGAAATGCTAAGCACAATGAGTTCGGAAGTAGTAAAGGATATGAAGGTTCCACTGAAGCCGATTGACTGGACAATCGTTGATATGGTAGATGCAGCCTGGGAAACAGTTCAAGACCACTTTGTATCTAGTGTGTTTGATGAAGATGCTGGAGATTATTTTCTCGAAATAAGAAAGCAGTTACAGTCTGGCGTAAGGAAGCCTAAGTCTGGAGGCAGCCCAGTTGCTGAAGGCCTAGACGGATGGAAAGATTGGTCTGTCATAAATAAGCTCTACAATGACTGGATCAAACCAATAGTTTACCAGATACCAACTAATGTATATGCAACTGCTAAAGTTTCAAAGGTAGATAGAGGAGAAAAGGACGCTGAGGTCTTAATGATGTACGGTGACTTAGGTGTCCGGCCATCTGGACAGAAAAAGCTTGGTCATCAAATGCATAGTTTGTTTTTGATGATTCCTGGTAAGAAAGAATGGTATATAACTACAGTCAAGGATAGAGGTGGAAGACCCTACTTTGACAGGATAAGACTGACATCATTCTACTTTCAGTACCTCGTTGCGAAAGCAGGCTGGAAAATACCATAATGTATGAGAATGTATGAGAGTGTATGAGAATGTATGAGAATGTATGAGGAGGAAGCTCAATGAAGTATAAGCTGACCAGTTATCAGGTATTTATTGGTGCAGAATTCGAACTCAAAACGGGAGTTATACCTTTAAATTTGATCCAGTATTCCCCAACAGAGTTCTATATTATGTGTCTTGAGCCTATCTTTGATGATAGTGATAGTGATAGTGAGGACAAAGACGACAATGATAATGAAGACAAAAACGAAAGTGAGGAAAGCCGACAGTGACAATAAGAGTACTTGCATCGCCCTCTGAACCAGCTAAGGTGATAGATAAACTTGAGGCAATACGATCTGAACTATGTGAGCAGAAGGGTGCCGATTACCTAATCTACACAAAGATGGGGTTAGTCGGACTCCAACGGAAAGAAGTCCCTAATGACTTCATATCATCATTTACTGATGGTAGAATGACGAGGGAAACAGGTTTGCTTGCTGAACACTGTAAATTTACAAGAATTATCGGCGAAGGTAATTTCCAGTATTGGCCTGACGGAAGGTTACTGACTGGTAAGATTGATCCAAAGACAAAAAAGCCAGAACCCAGCAGGTTTACTCGCAGTCACATTCGTGGTATGGTATTTGACATAGAGTTCGTGAGAGGTATCACTATCGACTGGACGAAGGATACTGACGACACAGTATTATACATCAGGGGGTTAATTGACTTCTTCAGTAGAGAAAAGCATCTTGGATTATACTCCCGTCCTGCCATAAAAGGCACTTGGTACGTGCCATCTGCTAGCGAAGTTCAACTATGGCTTCTTCAGGGATTTCAGGGTATAGGTCCTCAACTTGCAGAAAACATGGTAGAACATATTGGTCATATGCCTATTGGTTGGACTTGCACACTAGATGAGTTACAGAGTGTTCCAGGAGTGAACAAGAAGATAGCTAGGCAGATGTGGGAGATACTAGGTGGGACAGTGGTAGAGGAGGTTGGTACAGAGAATATGCTGGACAGGATACAGAAGATAAGACAGAATCTAGGGGGGAGCACTGAGTGAGCTATATATGTTATCCAAACAATGGTAACGGGCTAGTCTATGATGAAATACTCAACAACCTCACTAATGCTAGCATATTAGGATATGATATTGAAGCTAGTGGTTACCATGTAGGTACAGACATACCTTATGGGTTCTCAATAACAGATAGCCCAGATTATGGTGCTTATGCTAGCATAGATGATAAGCGTTTCTTAGGCTTGCTAGCAAACGAGAACGTTACAAAGATCATGTATAATGCCAAATATGATCGTTCTATGCTAGCAAAGGCAGGTGTTACTGTCAATAACCTGTGCGACCCAATGATTGCTGCTCATCTGTTAGAGTATGATAAGCTTGCATTACATATTGTTGCAGGGCAAGTTCTAGGTGTTGACCTACAGCAGTTCAAAGACTTCGACAAGCCAGTTAATGAGATAACAATGAAAGAGTGGGCTGAGTATTCTTGTCCACAAATTATGGCAACTGTAGCCTTATGGAAAAATCTTGAGATAAGGCTTAAGAAGCTTGCTCTCCTCGGCGTGTTCTGGAATATCGAAATGCCCTTTGTGCCTGTAATATCTGACATGGAGCTAAACGGTGTTATGGTTGACCCAGATGTTCTTAGTACTCTTGGTGTTGATTTTGACCAAAAGATAGGTGTGCTAAACGGTGCTCTTGATGAAATATCTGGCACTACTGGCATGAACCATAACTCACCAGATCAGGTATCAGAGTTGCTGTATAAGAAACTGGGAGTCAAGACAAAATCATTCTCAGGTACGAAAACCAATAAGAGACCAAGCGTAGATAAGAGAGTCCTTGAACTTGTTAAAGACCAACATCAGTACATAGGTGTGTATCTTTTCTTTAAACAACTCAAGACGCTGAAGAACTCTTATGTTGACAGTTTGCTCAAGAGGATTGTGAATGGTAGGGTATATGGTAGCTTTAACCAGACAAGGACACGAACTGGTAGGCTGTCTAGTACTGATCCAAACCTTCAAAAGATACCACAACGTACTGCAATTGGTAGGAAGATACGCACTGCTTTTATTGCTCCCCCTGGTCATAAGCTTATGAAGGCTGACTTTGACTTGCTTGAGCTAAAGATGGGTGCTAACTGCTCTCACGACCCAGTGATGATACAGGCTTTCCTTGATGGAAGAGATATTCATGAAGAAACTGCCATAAGGGCATTTAACAACGCTAAAAGGCGATCTGAAGGTAAGACATTAAACTTCAAGATCTACTATGGTGGAGGTGCGAGAAGGGACAGAGAAATCTTGGAAAAAGCATATCCACTGACTTTCAGGTGGATAAAGCTAGCAAGTATGAAGGCAAGACTAGATTTATATGCTAAGACTCTTGGTGGTAGAATTAGAACAATACCGGAACTTGAACATGATAGACCATCTTGGATGATAAAACATGGTGAAAGGGAGGCCATATCGACTATTGTTCAAGGGAGTTCAGCTGAGGAAGTCAAAAAAGGTATGACAAGAGTATGGAAAGTATTAGGTAACTCTGTTGTTAAGTGTGTCTTACAAGTTCATGATGAAGCTGTATATGAAGTACCAGACAGTGATATTGACGAGGTTGCCCATATTTTGCGGAAGGAATTATACACTGATGAGTATTCTGTACCGTTAACTGTGAGTGTTAGTGTTGGTGAGAACTGGGGCGAAATGAAAGAACTAAAAGAGGGAGAGCGATGGGCACAAATTTCGACGAAGACTTAAAGAACATGTTTCAGCATCTGAACTTTGGGAACACAGCGAACATGAACGATATGATGAAAACACTAATCCGGAATGTTCAGCTTGGCACCTTGAAGCAGCTGAGAAAAGCGATTGATGATTCAATCAAGGGTTTATCCAGTGAGGAACCTCCTGGTCTTGATCCATATGAGATACTAGGAGTTAACCCTAGCGACACAAGAGAAGAGATAGATAGAGCGTACAAGAAGAAAGCGAAAGAGCATCATCCAGATAGTGGTGGGTTAAATATGGAGATGGTCAAGATCAATGCGGCATACGAAGCAATCAGGCAAGTTAGAGGATGGAGGAAATAATAATAATGGAAAATGATGTTGATGGAGAAGAACTTAAGAGGCTAGAGTTCATAGTGTACGCTATGAGTCAAGCAATAAGGGCTTCTGCTGAGATCGAAGCCCTGGCGGCTGCTAACAAAGCGCGTGAGCAACGAGGTGAGGCCTTAGCTTATACTGAAGATGATTTTATGAATGTGGCAACTAAGTATGGTCTCAATAGTGAGAAAATCCTAAAACTCATGTAGGAGTGTGGTTGAAATGGTTGACGTAACTGAAAAGGACTATGAACTTCTTCAAAGAATTATGGAAGTTGAAGCATCAATGCCACTAGATGAATTCACTCTCGGCTGGAGATGGTATGAGGTCCAGGCACATACCGCACACATCAATAAGCTCATTGTCAACGGGTTAGTCATTATATCGTTCAAGTCGAACTCTGAGACAAGATACCAGTTAACCGAGAAAGGAAAACTCTTAGCGGCTACAGACCTACCAGGTGACAACACCGAACAGGAGAAAGATAAGAATGTACTCCCCGAAACAACCTTAGACTTCAGTAGTATGTTTTCTGATATTATCGGCTACGACGATATAAAGGAACTCATCTTTGAGTCACTCCAACTCGATAAGCCAATTCATGTCTTGCTTGTCGGTCCTCCAGCTCTTGCAAAAACGATGTTTATTTGGGACATAGAACGTGTATTTGGAGAACAAGCTATGCCACTATTGGGAAGTGCTACATCACATGCTGGATTATGGGATCTCATTGGAGAACGTAGACCGAGAATTATTCTCGTTGATGAAATTGAGAAGATGGCATTGACAGATCAAGCCGCCTTGCTGTCTGTGATGGAGACTGGTAGACTCATCAGAGCTAAGGTTGGCAGAAAGATGGACATTCAATTAACGGCCTGGGTTATAGCAGCAGCAAATAGAATTCACAAGATGCCGCCAGAGCTATTGTCCAGGTTTGCCATTCATAGACTTGCTGAGTATAACAATACTGAGTTCAGGGAAGTTGTTGCCAAGGTGTTGGAGTCTCGTGAAGAGATAGAGCACAACACCGCTGCTGAAATAGCTACGAGGTTAGTAGGTAGAACACATGATGTACGTGACGCAGTTCGTGTAGCTAGACTATCAAAGAGAACTGGAGTAGAGCGAGCTGTTGAATTGTTGTTAAGCCAATGAGAAGAAAGAAGTTTACTCAGGCTGAGACTAAGAACATTGAAAAAGCTCTAAACTCAATCTATGAATCCTTAAGAGTGATAGAGAAAATCAATAAACCTAGGTATGCTGCGCATACTGCAAAGAAGAAAACAAAGCTAACATCTGGGTTGCCACCAAAATATGAAGAGATGGCAGAGATATCGAACCAGATGATGACACTTTTGATCGTAATGCAGCTAGTTATCTGTATGGTGGGTAAATTCTCTCCAGAGGAGTATGCTGAAGAGCTTGAGTCTCTTGTTAGCAAAGAGCGTTTGCCAATAGTGGGGTTTCTTAAGTCAGGCTTAGCTGAAACAATACTTTCTGACAAAGAACTCTTTATTCTTAAACTCCGTTATGGTATTGGTTCAACCCCACATACGTTAGCAGGAATTGGGAGGAAGTTTGAGCTATCTAGGGAACGCATCAGACAGATACAGAATGCAGCCTTTAAGAAGATTGATGAATTTGGTGAGATTAATAAATCTGCTAGTTAAGTTCTGCATTTTGTTGTAGTAGATTTGTGTTGGAGAGGCTATAAACATTTTATCTGCAAAAATTACAAAATATACACTGCAAGTTAGATATAATTAAAACACAGATTGCAGGTGCAGTGTGTAAATGAAATGCAGATTGCAGAATTTTTTGCAGCAATAGTCATATCTTAGAGAAAAGTTCTGCCACAAATTCGTACGGCGGTTTACAAAATTGTGGGGTTGTGCTATAATTCAATTAGCACAATAGGAGGTGTGAGATGGTAGATAAAGATATAGCTGGAAACGGTCATAATCCTGAAGAAGATTCTGAAAATGAGCTCAAGAATGAGGATGAGCTCAAGAATGAGGATGAAGGTGTAGGTGAAGGTGAAGGTGAAGGTGAAGGTGAAGGTGAAGGTGAAGGTGAAGACATAGATGAGGGTTTACCTGACGAAGATGAGCTTCCTCCTTACATGAAGGAGGAAGAACCCACTGGGCAGTCTAATAGAGCTAAATACTGGTTACTAAAAGGTATGAATGACGATGATATCTCTGAACAAAAAGATATAACCCCCGGTACTGTTAGAGTCTGTAGGAGTGAGTTGGTCTCAGAAGGACTCCTCAAGAGAAAGCCGAAAGGTGGTTCCTCTAACGGGAAGAAGAAGACCACTGCTCTTACACCAGCTCCTAGGGAGAAGTCCCCACAGGTATTTGCCAAAGGTTCTCCTCCAGAAGCTCTCATCAATGCTATCCAGCTAAAAGGTGTTGATGGTGAGCTTATCGAGTTTGAGCATGGTATGAAGTTTGGTATGAGCATTCTTGTTACCGCAATCAGAGTTATGAATGAGTTGTCAATCATTGGTTCTCAGCAAGTTAAGCCCTTACTTGACATGACTAAATCAATGAGGGAAGGTGAAGCACAGTCATACAAGTCTGGTGCTGATGAGGCTGCATATAAGGCTGCTTCTGCTATAAGCCAATCTATTCTGCCAGAAGTTGATGCCATCCGGCAATCAGTTTCAGGTATTGAGAAAGGAGCCAGTGCTGGTGGTGACCCAGTTAAAGCTATGATGGTGAGGACTATGGAACCCCTTATCCAGAACTTGATGGGAAAAATTATGCCTGGTGGTGCAGGTGGTACTTCTGCCCCTCAAGGCTGGACAAAAAAGACAGAAGAAATTAAACCAGAATAACAGGAGGATAAAAATGCTAGGACAAATAGACCCTAAAAAGATGGCTACCATGCAGGAGCTGAGTAAACATATTGATGGTAAAATCATTATTGACTACGTCGCTGGTACAGTTAATGTCGAGCTGAGCTCATCTAAGCCTGAAGCTGTCGCTATCATTCCAATGTTGGTTGGCCAGTTTGGTGAAGCTCTTGCTCAGCAATTGAGTGCGTTCTTTGCTATTCAGGGTGAGATTATTGAAAGGAACAAACCACCCGAGATGAAGTAATTAGTAGTTAGCAAGTAGTCAGTATGAGTTAAGATAATAGAGGGTAGTAACTTAAATGACAAGGATAAGTAAGGCTGATCGTGAAGCTGCAATTCGTGTTCTTAAAGGCTCTAAGTCTGTGGTGAAATGGGCTGTAGGAGAAGCTCGTGCTTTTGATGTGGATCTTAATACAGACTCAGGAAAGAAGTTCTTCAGAGACAAATGCAAAGAACAAGCGGAGAGACTGATTAAGCAAGCGTAGTCGAGAGATGTTGGCTAGGAATAGCCATAGAAAAAAGTACCGAAAAAAGTTCTCATAGAGGGATTTACAAAAAATTGGTTTTGCGCTATAATGATATTAGAATTAGTGGTACAGATAAAAGGTGAGTTTGCGATATAAAGGATGGTTTTATGACGACTTCTCAAGAACTACCAAAGTGCAAGTGTATGTTTCCTGATTGTAGGCACGAGTGGGTGCCGAGGGTATCTAACCCTTTACGATGCCCGAAATGTTTGAGGTATGATTGGGATGTAGGGCCAGGTAAGAATGAGGAGAAGCGGGATAAGAAGAGGTAGGGAAGGAGAAGGGAAGGGGGTGATAGCTATAAGAAATGAAGAGGGGTGGTGGACGAATGAAGGTTCTATTTTCTTGGGGGCAGCAAGCAAATAATATAAAGAAAAGGAGAAAACCTATGAAAGGATTTACCAAAAAGAGATTTCTCGGTATCCCAGCAGTGGTCGTGGCCGTTTCGCTGGCAGTAATTTTGCTGGCCGGCGGTGTTCTGGCTGCCTACAGCTTCACCAGCATGAGTGTCGAGGTCATTGTTGACGAACCTCTGCAAGTCCAGTACAAGCTGGACTGGAGTATAACCGACTATTTTGAAGGTGTAACACAGCAGCATGATATGACGACTGGGTGGCTACCTATGCCTGCAACAGGCCTCGAGGCTTACTTCTCTGCTGGTGATGCCATGACTCTGAGCTTCATGTTCAACAACAGAGCTAACAGTCCCTTGCAGATTAATACTGTATTAGGCGGAAACGTAGGCAAATTCAACTATGGTAACTTCCCTGGCCCCCAGGTGATTCCCGCATCAAATGGTAATGACTTTGGCACTGTAAGTCAAGATGATAGTATCTCTGCCGAGTGGGCATCTGGCGCAATAGACCTTGCTGTAAAGGGAGATGCTGAACCCGGTACGTACAATCTAACTATTGAGTTCGAGAGGGAAGACGTAGCCCCATAAGTCCGGTCCCCGTAGACCTAAGTTAACCAGGAAGTAGTGCTTACTGCTTCCAGAGAGCTTAAGGAGCACTGCTTGCTGCTCCCAAGAGGATAGAACAAAAGTAGAAAGGGAGGAAGTATCGTGAAAAGAATAACAGTAGCAGCACTCCTAGCTGCCCTACTTCTATTGATAATACCTACAGTGGTTAGTGCTGCAGGTGTTATAGTAGAAGATAAGACTGGTGATGGTATCTGGACAGATGATACTTGGGAGGTGTATATCTATCCTGGTGAGTCTAAGGCCACCACAGTCACCCTCTACAACTCATCCAGCATCTCGCTTGGAGTTGAGGCAGTTATTTTACCCGACACATTGGATGATGGTAATCTCACCTTCGACCTGGACAAATCAAGCTTCACCATGCCTGGTTTGAGCCACACTAATGTTACTTTAACCGTTGAAGCCAGCGGTAGTACAACTCCGGGTACTTATACTGCTAGATTAGAGATTAAATCTGAGGAGTCACCTCCACCTCTACCACCTCCTCCACCTACCTACACGACAGTGAACACTGACTTCTGCGGTGAGACCGGCACATTCCAGATAGACTCTAGTGGTAGGATTCTCCAGTCAGCAACGATGGGTTGTGTTGATGGTCCTCTCACTATAACTATCGAGGAGAATACAATCGCCTTTGACAGTGAAGGAAATCCGTTATCTACATTATCTATGAGTCTGATGGAAGACTTTCCACCTCCACCTGAAGGCAATAACATCATCGGCATACCGTTTAATCTAGGACCAGATGGAGCAACCTTTGACCCGTCGCTATCCTTCACCTGGACATACACTCCGGAAGATTTACCTGAAGGAGTAGCAGAGGAAGACCTAGTTCTGGCCTATTACAACACAGATACTGGCGAGTGGATAACCCTTGACTGCGTGGTTGACACTGAGAACATGACTATCACAGCTTCGGTTAGTCACTTTACTGCTTTTGCTCTCCTGTGTCCAATTCCTGAGCCTGAAGTAGCCAAACCCACGAAACCGCCGTATGTTCCGCCTGTTCCCCCAGAAGAGGAAGATGTTGAGGTTGTGGAAGAGCCTGAGCTGGTTGAGGTAATCGAGCCTGTGGTAGAGGAGCCAGTAGAAGAGGAAGAAATAGAGGTAGTGGTACCACCTGATGAGAAACCCCTTGAGGGGAAACCAAATTGGATCCCGCTTGCCTTAGCAGCAGTTGGGGTAATTGTGATATGGTTAACTATCTTATTCATAGCCAGAAAGAGACGTCAACACACTGAATAGATTTAGAGGAGTAAAAAGAATTCTGACATTACTAGAGATAATGGGGGGTCCTGTCAGGGGATCCAGGGTGCTGAAGGTTGGTTCATTAACTATCAGCTTAAATATCTCCTTTCCCCTCCCGTATCTGGAGCCCTGGAGTAATCGGGCTTAGTGACAGGACCCTTTGAGTTGTTTGAATAATAGAAAAGGAGGTATGTTATATGGGTAGTATACTTCAATAAAAAGGTAACAAGTTTTAAGGAGGAAACATGTTAAAGAGAATTACCTGGATACTACTGAGTTTCCTGATAGTGACTGCTCTAGTGCTGAGTTCTTGTGGGCCAGCAGATGAGGAAGAAGCTAAAACACCAACACCCACAGATGAGGAGGAAGCTCCAGTAGTAACGCCTGAAACACCAACAACACCGACAACACCGGAAGAAGAGGAAGGAGTAACCCCCTCTGGGCCCAATATGGTCTATGACTCACAGGGAAACTTGGTGGAAGCACCGCAGTACGGCGGGACACTGACTATTTCTCTGGGCGGAGGTAATATTACCCAAATAACCCCGGCAAAGGGTCCCCAAGGAGCGATAATCAAAGAACTAATTTACGAGTACTATCTACAGGCAGGATGGGAGAAGGGACCGGCCGGTACTAATGAATTCCAGTATGACGGTTACTTCATGGGACCCGAGCAGGCTACTGGCGCTTTATGCGAAAGCTTCGAAATGCCTGATGCGTACACCACAATCTGGCACGTTCGTCCTGGGGTCCACTTCCAGAACAAGGCACCGGCTTGGGGTAGGGAATACACCGCTGACGATGCCATTAGAATCCAGGAAGCCATATGGACTGCTCCGTGGAGCTATTCCTATATTGACCCAGCCACGCCGGAGGAAGATCGTGCCAAGATTGAAAAGCTTGACGATATGACCTTCAAGACTACGTCTACTAACACATTTCCTCTCAGTCCATCAATTGGTTCTGGGAACTGGCAGTTTGCACCGGAAATTCTGGAGCGTGAAACGCCCGAAGGCGAACTCCCCTGGGAGAACGACTGGAAGTACATGTGCGGCACCGGCCCATTTATCCTCAAGGACTTCGTTGAAGACTCCGCCTGGGAGTTCGTCCGCAATGACAACTACTGGCAGCACGACCCGCTGCACCCGGACAACCAGTTACCTTATATCGACAGAATCATAGGAGTGGATATACCCGATGTCGCTGTCTACTATTCGGCATTGCAGACGGGTAAGCTGGACAAAGGTGAGGTAGGCAGTCTGGACAAGGCAGAGACCTTCAGGGTGCAGTTTCCTGAAATGCTGAATGCGTCAGGGGCAGCCAGTTTTTCCCGTGTAATGTTTATGAGGACCGACATTGAGCCTTTCAATGATGTCAGGGTAAGGCAGGCACTAATGCTTGGCTTTGACAACCAGAGGATGGTTGATGAGTACTACAGAGGTGACGCCTTAGTCATGGGCTGGCCGATACAGCCCGGTGGTGAGGGGTTCACTCCACTCGATGAATTACCCGATGAACTCAGGGAACTGTGGGAGTACCACCCTGACAAGGCAAAGGAACTACTCGCCGACGCCGGTTACCCCGACGGCTTTGACACCGACATTCAGGTCGGCTGGCCCGACGCCGAGGAAATAGCATTGATAGTTGCCGATGACTGGAAGAAAATCGGTGTCAATGCTGAGGTCAACAGGATAGACTATAGTACCTGGTCCGGATACCTATGGAACAAGAGTTTCCCGGCATTTTCCATTACCTGGTGGGGAAACTCTTGGCCGCACCTTGCTAGTTCTCATTGTAGTGGCGGAATATTTCCGGCAACTGTCGACAGCTTCAGCAACGTCATTGACCCAGTTGCCGAGGAGGCATACTCAGAGTGGCTCAGCATGGTGTTACCGGAACAGGCTGAGGAACGAGCAGCCATGTGGAAGACAGAAAGCCAGCGTATCATGGGCAAGTGCTGGGTGATATATACACCAACTCCCTACCCACTCCTGTTCTGGTGGCCGTGGTTAAAGAACTTCTACGGCATCAGCACAATGGTGTCTTCATCTGAAGTAGGCTCCAATACAGTGCTCAGGTACGTCTGGATTGACCGTGACCTCAAGTATGAAATGGCGGGCACGCGTGACTGAGTGATAGTGTCCAACTGGACGTAAACACTCGAATACAACGGGGTGTGGTAAAGAACAACCACACCCCGTTTCTTATTTTTAACCTTCTTTAAAATCTTACTGACCAAACATACCTTTAGCAAGGTTCACAAGCCCTAAAAAAGTCGCTATAAAAGTTGTTTACAAAATCCTTATTTTATGTTATAATATTGGTAGTGTAGTGGAGGATTAAGCATGCCGCGCTAGTCTGAAGCTAGGAAAAATTATAACACATTATAAGGAGGTCATCCCAATGGGTATAGCCGAATCAAAGAGAAAACTTTCTAACAAGCTTCGTGTCATGCCGGGGAATTACACCACAGCAATGAGCCAGTTTTTCGGGCAGGACGTTGCCGGGTCCATTCCAGTCGCCAGCTACAAGGCGAAAATCACTCCTGCTGTTGCAGACAAGTGGGAGAAAAACCTCAAGAACGCTTTCGGTCTATAGCAAACGAGGTCGGTGTGATCTAATTGCGGCATAAAGATCACAAAAAATAAAACGGGAGGAAACACCGCATGAAGCCACTTCAAGTTACCGCAGTTCCTATTAACCCGCGTGCACAGCAAACAACCACGGTTCCCTTCCAAGCTGGCACAATACCGGCCTCAACCACAACCAGCACAGGTATTGACATCACTGAACTCATGAATCTCATGATCACAATGATGATCGTCGTCATGATGATGAAGATGATGTCTGGCATGATGGCAGGTGTGGGTTAACCGAAGGACCGGAAGAAAAAAGGAGGTAAGATCACATGACTACAGCTCTACAAACCGGTGGCATTGACATTTCTGAATTGATGAACCTGATGATTACAATGATGATCGTCATGATGATGATGAAGATGATGACCGGCATGATGGCAAGTGTGGACTAAAGTCTGCACATCCGGGAAATAACACGAAAGGAAGGTATTCCATGAAAGACATGGGAAAGCAAAAAGTTGAGGATAAGACATTAAAGCCTCTGACTACAACTCTCACCAATGTGACACCGGCGATGGCCACTCAGGGTGGCTACAGTGTTATTGGCCGGCTCCCAATCGGCTACTACAAAGGAAGTGCTGCATTCTGGGACCTGGATCTGGCAGTAAATCAGCCAAATGTTATAGCTGAACGACAGTACATGAGAGGTATTCTCAGTGGTAGAGAAGAGGCTTATGACCTCGTCACTGTTAATGCTCCAGTCACTACTGTTGCCGGCTCTCTTCTGGTAGGATCCCTTACTGTACCTACCGGTGAATTATGGTATGTCAACGCAGTACGGATGGCATGCCCAGGTGACGCAGTTGCTGGATTCACTATGAACTGGTACTGCAGCCTCTGGACGGACCGAGTTGGTGCGTTGGGTCTTGGCCAACCATTCCATTCTCCTGCTGCAGCTATTGGTAACCTTGTGGGTCTAACAACTCATGTTGCTCCTGCCGGTGGTGCTATTGTTCAGCTGGATGAATTCGGTGAAATGGCATTAGCCTGGCTGGTAAGCAACAAGATTCCTTTACTCCGTCTACCTGCCGGCACTGCTATCACATTCGCTGTGCTAACAGACACTGGCCTTCCAGCTGTTGCCACTGCTTGCACGCTACAGCTGTACGGAGCCATAGGCAAAACACTGGTGCTATAGTAGTTAGCATAACAGATCGTAGCTTCTTGTTACGATGGATACCCGGGAGCTATCCAATCTTAGTCAGGTAGCTCCCGGAAAAGCCTAGAGCATAGATCTCTAGGGATGGAAAGAGAACAAGGAGGAAATCATGAGACATTATTCACGAGCCGAAATGGAACAGGTGTATGACCACATCGTTGGTGAACGAATACCCGGAAGAGGGGCACAAGGCATTCATGAGCAATCTATCACTCAGAGGTATGAAATCGGTTCCCGCTTACAGCTTGGCCCAAAGGTTTATCATTACGCTTATGCACTTCTGGCCTGTGAGCATTATTTAGGCGCCAGGATCTATAATCAGCAGGATTCCACACAGTGGCGTTTGCCAAACCCCGCTGCAGATGTCCCTATAGGGTCCTGGTCTGTTAGCATAAACATAGGTGTTGTTGATGGCCCGCTCCATGATGGCTCAATGCCCCTTAACTACCTAAAGGGTGGTACTGTACTGTTTTATACTGCCGCCGGTGCTTATATATTCCAAAGGGGTATTACTGGCAACACAGCTCGTGCAGCAGGTGCTGGCGCACTCACGATACATCTTGATGCGCCCACCACTGTGGTCCTTACTGACGCTGGAGACGCACAAGTTCAGGCAAGTCCCTACAGAAGTATTTGCGGTAATGGCCTTGCTTACTTAGGCAACGCGTATGCTCCTGTTTGCGGTGTTCCCGTGGACGCTATCGCAGCAGAACGGTTTGCCTGGATACAGACCTGGGGTCTAGTATCTCTTGCGGCTTCTGCTGCTGTTGGTCTCGCCGCTGGTGACAGAGCAGTTTACTTCGCTGGTGATGGTTCAATCTCTGATGGAGCAGAACTTGGTGATGGTGGTATTGCCCTCAACATAGTAGGGCAGTACGCTGGATATGTAATGAGTAGTTATCCAGGTCCTGCACAAGGTGCCCCGTTCTTCATGCTCCAATTAGACCCGTAACCTTGCATGGCAGTCCGGAAAGGTAACCTGCCTATGCAAGGTAAGAGCATAAGGTGTGAGGCGCGGGGTGTTAACAACAGGGTGTAGATAGCATCCTGTAGGATAGCATCTTGTAGGATAGCATCCTGTAGTTGGATTTTTGCCTGGGGGCAGGTAGACTAAAGAATGGGTCTGTCATTGCAGAATATGTAGTGACAGACCTGTTCTTTTTAGGAGGCAGAACTTATGGCAGGAACATACACTGATATAGTAAACCTCATTGTACCAGAGGAGGTAAGTCCTGGTACACTGTTTAGTGCAGAAGCACTTGTTAAGAATCTATCTGCTGTTAGCCTCATGGTGTATGTTTCAGGTGATGCTAACGGTACACCTATAGATTTTGGTGGTCAGATTCAGCTAGTAAATCCGGGTGTAACTGCATCTTTTGTCCAGTACATGTACATGCCAGCAGTCGGTGGAGTTGCTATCACTGCTATAACTAAAGTCAAGATAGGTGATGTTTTTATTGAGGATGATACCGCTACAGCATCTATAGGGGAAGTACCAGCAGGGTCAATTATTGATAAGTGGGTCAACAAAGGATCTGAAGGCAATAGTCTGGCTATGCCAGCAAATGTAGATGCAAATGGTGAAACTTTTGAGATAGGAGTTAAGTGGCAGAACACTAGCCAGTCAGCTTATCTCACTCGTGTAGAGATTATGGTCCGTGACCCTGCCGGCTTACTCAGAGGTAACATAGTATCTCAGTACTACAATATGCCAGCACAGGGCATAAGAGAGAACAATTGGAACGTAGATATTCCTGGCGGTGCTGCTGCTTACGTCGATAAAGCTGGTATGTGGGCAATATCTATCAAGATTGTTCTGGATTCTGGTACCGTCATTGACTCCTTTGATGGATATTGCATGAATGCATCCGGGTTGCTTGGCAATATTACTGGTATGTGGTTTAATCAGGGCAGTCATGTACAGCTTCCATTTGGCTCACAGATTGAGGCCGACAATCAATGGTTTGAGGTGGGTGTACGATACAAGAACAGTACTCAAAGAACCGTTATTGCAGGAGTACAGGTTGAGGTATGGGATCCTGATAACCTCAAACAGCAAGTACCAGCTGTAGACTATACCGGTATGGGTCCGAATGATGAGTTTCAGACTGAGTACCAATTTGGTGAGGTTAACAAAGTTGGAAACTGGACAGTGAAACTTAAATTCATCGAGAGAGACACAGGTATCGTTATTGATGAGTGGCCACTAGACACAACAGGCATCCTGTTTGAAGCAATCCCGGAAGCGTCCATTTCAGAAGTGATAATAAACTCATATACCCCTGCTGTGGTTGAACCCGGAAACACTATCATCGTCAATGTGAGCTTTAAGTACACAGTCCCATCACCTGTAACTATAACGCTTATGGCTGCTCTTCATATAATGCCAGGCATCGACTACCCAACGTATCATGATATATCTCTTGATGCAGGCACTGACATAGTCTGGACAGGTGATATTGAAATTCCAATCACAGACACAGTAGGACTAACAAATGACACATATCATTTACTAGTCTCTATAGAAGGTACTAGTGCTAGTTACCAGGTAGACAATGCTATAACCTGCACGAATATGTCTGCTGGAGTAGGAGATCTGATGGAGATGGTGGGAGGACTCATTGTTGTTATGATGATGAGTATGATGATGAACATGATGTCTAGCCCTGAAGGATTTATGGCAGAAGCTGGAAAGAAAATAGAGCAAGTTGAAAAAATCGCAGGACCTTTAGTCCAAATATTCACCAGGGAGAAAGAGGACTAACAACTCATGACTAATACTGTGTTGTTAGATGTCCGAGCACTAAATCAGTCACTCCAGCCACTATTCTGGGCTGCTCTTGGAGCAATGCTCACTTCTGCTGTTGTTGTTCCAGTTCTTGGCTCTGTCGGTAAGGTTGTTTCAGGTAAAATAGAAAAAAAGTGGGGGGATTAACTAAATAATATTTTGTAGTGGCACTGAGAAGCGCTAAAATGCAAAATGGGGTATTTTAGTACTTCCACTAGTAATATTATATACTATTATAAACTTTTAGTAATATCCAATTAGAAGCACTACAATGCAAAAAAGCTTCTAAGAACACAAGGGGATAGAAGAGATTAAGGAGGTTGAAAAATGGGGTTATATTTAACTACACTCATTACTAGCCCACAGATTGTAGTTGCAGGAGGATTAGTTTCAGGATCCCTTACTGCAACATCACCAAGTCCTGGTAACTTCTACATGCTGATGGAGCAGTATACGGCTGCGCTAGCCCTCATACCTGGTTCTCATGCCTACCTGTATCAGGCAGTAGTTGGTGGTGCTTACACCAACAACACAACTCATCATACAACACGGCACCGGTTAGCAGCTGGTGTAGTGGAGGAGGCTACAGTATCGCTAACTGTACCTAACTCGGACTGCCTCTTGTATCTGTTTTTGAAGAAGAGAGCTTCAAGTGTGGTTGCGGGAGCATTCGTTGTTGGTACCACATACGAAATCATGTCAATCGGAACAACTGACTTCACTCTGATAGGTGCAGCAGCTAATACTGTTGGAGCTATGTTCACAGCAACAGGTGCAGGAATAGGTACAGGCACTGCAGCTGAGTTACCGGACCCAGACACCGATGACACTGTGGACTACGTAGTCATTACTCTTCAATCTAGCACTGATGTGGTAGCTGACGGCATTGATTTGACTGAGATAATGAACCTGATGATCACCATGATGATTGTCATGATGATGATGAAGATGATGGTTGGCATGATGAAGTAAATGCAGGTGCAGGTGCAGGTGCAGGTGCAGGTGCAGGTGCAATTGAGGAAGGAAATATGTAATTAGGAGGAGTATCATGGCAGATGAAATGAAGATGATGGGAACAATGATGATGGCTGTTATGATGGTTGCTATCATTGATCTGATGTTTGGTAAAGGTGTTAGCGAGGGTGACAATGCAGGCCTCACTCTGAGCATAACTGACACAGATGGCAATCCAGTATCACCTTCTCTAGTTCTTCCTTCAGCCTTTGACCTACATGAGGGAGAGGCCTACACTGTTCACGTCGGTGTTACCAACCTGTCTGTTCAGGATGGAAATTATGTTGCAGCAACCCTGGTTGTACCAATAATAGTGTCACTATCCTCTGTTGATATAGCCAGTACTACATTTGGCCCTATATCCTTTGGTCCTAACGAAACAAAAGTAATCGATCTTGATTTTATCATGCCTTCAGACTCTGCTGGACAAACTGGATACATCTGGGCCAGAGTTATTGATCCAGATGGTAATCAGCTAGCAGCAGATACTGAACCAATAGACTCAGTATCTGTTAGCTTGAATGGCTCAGTAACACAGTTCCTCGCTTTCATAGAAGGTATGCCAGACTGGGTACAGATGACACCTGGCTCATATGTTGCGAAAGATAAAGATGTAAACATTGCAGTTGGATGGGTGAACAACTGCTTAGTCCCATTTGCTGGAAACGTAGAGCTGAAGGTAACTTACCCCAACAGTGCTACTAGTTTTCTACCAGCAGTCTCCAACCAGAATGCAACTGCTGGACCTGATGAAGGATGGACTGTTCAGTTTGGCTCGTTCAATACTAGCCAAGTAGGCATATATAACTTAAGAGCTACTCTGAGAACTGGCGGTATAGAGCTAGATGTCAGTTCTATGGACTTCCTAGTTGAGCAAACAATACAATACGGTGCGGGTATAACAATTGGAGTTGACTGATTGTTTAGGTTGAGTAAGATAAGGAGAAGTTTGATAATGCGTAGAATGTTTGCGGTAACACTAGAACTTTGTGGTATAGTTGTCATAGGTGGTGGTATAGGTATCGAGATTGCAATGGGTGCTGATATAGGCTATATGCTCATAACTGGGGGAAGTTGTGTTGTTGCCATCGGTGGTATACTATGGGGTAAGTTTGAGAGATCTATCAGAAAATAAAGAATAAGAGGTCAAGAAAGTGTCGAGTATGCGTTATTCAGTAGCTGGTGCTGGTAAACAGGAAGTCATCACTGTAGGGGGTACTAATATCAAAGAACTTCCGAGAACTGGTGTTATGTTTGCTGATTTGAGTCCCACACAAGTTGCAAGACTAAAATCAGATGGAGCTACTGTCAATAAAGTAGGTAAGACCAAGGCTGGTATTTCTCCTCCAGTTCAGGTTTCATCCGTTCCATCCTATACCCCTACCCAGCTAGCTGAACTAATTGGTGTTATGGATGTGCAAGGTCTTACAATACCTCCACTGTATGGTCAGAGCATTTTTGTTGCTGTTCTTGATACAGGCATTAGAGAATCTCATGAGCAAATGGGTGGCATGATTGTCTATAGTAAGAACTTCACAGACGACAAAATGGAGGATGGCTATGATCATGGCACCGGTGTTGCGTCAGTTATTCGTGCTGTAGCACCTTATGCCGGAATTCTCAACATGAAGGTCCTTGACAGGAAAGGTAGTGGTTCTGATGAGTGGGTGGTTGATGCAATAGAGGAGTGTATGGCACTAAGAGAGATTAGTCCACCTAATGCTCCATGGATAATTAACCTCAGTATTGGTAGCGAGGATAGCGGTGATCCAAATGATGTACTGCGTATTGCTTCAAGGGCAGCAGTGGCACAGGGTATCTGGGTCATAGCTGCCGCAGGCAATGAAGGGCCCTTACCAGAGACAGTTATGAGTCCTGCATGTGACCCTAATGTTGTAGCTGTTGGGTCACTTAGCGTAGACCCTTATGGAGTAAGTGATTTCAGCTCAAGAGGTCCGACAGAGGAAGGCCTGATTAAACCAGACCTTATGATGTTTGGTGAGAATGTGATTGCGGCAAGCAGCAAAGATGATAGAGCAGTAGCAGCTAAGAGTGGCACATCATTTGCTGCACCATTTGTCTCTACGATGCTTGGTTTGTGTGCTGAGGGTGCAGTTGTCTACAAGAATCTTAGAGTGCCTTCACCTATCAATGCAATGCTTGATGGTAGTAATGGGTATGAGCAAGTCACAGATATTTCAAAGTATCTTGAAGGTGCTGCTAATCTGCTTTGCGTTAAACCTGAAGGTATGAACGGTAACCATAAAGATAACAATTATGGTTATGGTATGCTAAGTGGTACTCTTACCGCACAATCCTTAGGTGCAAAGCAAAGTAACAAAACTGGAATATCTGGAATATCCTCTGCTGTTTCAGGCTTAGTATCTGTTGGGATGTTTAGCACCATGATGAAAGCGATGTTTATAAAAGGAGCTTAATTATGGCAAACGAAGAAAAGATGATGATGAACATTATGGCAGTCGCTGTTATGGCTACTGTTGTCCAGTCTGTCTTAGTTGGAACGACACCAGCTCCTGTAGCGCCAGAACCTGTAACACCAGGACCATTTCCTGAACCACCTGGCCCTCCGGGACCAATACCAGAGCCGACAGGTGAAGGTGTTGTAATGGGTATTAAGAACCCACCACTAGGTGCTAATTACTGGTCGGTGTGTGTACATGGTGTAGCTTATGGTGAGGTGGGTTATGACCAGAAGGCGCTATGCTCACTTGGAGTACCTATAAACGACTACACCTTAATCTTCAATGATCTACCTGCAGGTTGGATGTATCCGATGTGCTACAGGATACTAATTTATCAGAAAGCTGGAGATGATTATACTCCTTTGTACTTTGTGCAGTCATGCAATCCTGCCCTTTCTGGTTCTTATAACGGGTATAAAATTGCAGAGTACGGAACTCACGTATTTGATGTTATAGATAGAAGACTATATAACAAAAGGTTCTACGATGTTTAGCAATGTTTAGCAATGTTTAGCAATGTTTAGTATAGGAAGAGCAAGGGGTGTGTGATGACAGGACAAGCGATAGTAACTATTGATAATAAGATCTGGACTTGTGAATACGCAAGTACGTCTGCTGAGTTGATAGCTGGGCTCAGCAATGTTGCATCAATTGCGCCCATGACAGGAATACTATTCGATATGGATAGTGATCAATCATCAATCCCTATAAACACTTCTAAGATGCTGTTTAACATTGATATAGCGTTCATAAATAGTCTAGGAGTAGTAGTTGCTGGACTACTTGATGTTTCATCTAGTGACGTTGCAGGATATAGTGGTTCTGGAGCAAGATACTTCATGGAGGTAAATGCAGGTGAACTAGATAACGTTGTTGGTGAACAAGTAAGTATTCAGTTATCGGGTACTGATACTGATACTGATACTGGTAATACTGTTCTTTCCCAAGCTATTGTAGGTGTCATGGCTGTTAGTGTTTTTGCTCAAGCTCTTGGAATGCTAGCTGCCACAACAACTATGCCTGCAGGTATTCCTGCTGTTGATAAGGGTATTCGTGATCTAAGACAAACATTCAGCGCTGATCTTGTCAACCTCGCAATAAAGAATGTTGGCAGAGATGATATTCTCGTTCTTGCAGAAGAGGTCGGTAGCTTATACATTAACAGAATGCGTAAGCAGTATGGTGACTGGCAAACAACGTCAGCTCTCGCTTCTGCTCCTCCTGGTGACTTGCGTGCAGCCAACGAGATTGCTGCTACTCTTGCTGGGCAAAAAGTCACTGAACTTTCAACCCCAGAAGTGAAGGAGAAAGCAGTAGAAGCAGGTAAGAAGAAGGGAAAGAGAGTGGCTAAACCAGTAAAAGACACTAAGACCGGTATTGAGTATCCGTCTAAGTCAAAAGCTGGTATGGCTGTGGCAGCTGAATATGGTCTCAACCCCAATAATACCTTTATCTGGTATGATATTATAAAGAAAGACCCAAAAAGATTCATCAATATATAGGAGGCAGAACATGTCATTAGTAGGTGATATTGGTGTAGAGGTCAAAGATGAGATAAAAGCTAATCAGAGTTATCGTAGCCTTGCATCACGGCTCAGAATGGCTGGATACCATAATGAAGGAGCTATAGTAGACAGCATTGCTGATGATGAAGAAAGACACGCGAACTTGCTTATGACGATAGCAAACTTCATTCAGTCAAGGGAACCCTCGACTGGGATTGAGCTTTCTAAGTATCCACAGAGATCAGAACCAACCTTAACTGATGAGATAAGGGAAGCATATGAGCGTGCTAAGGGAACTGGTAAAGTTACTGTATCTCCATTCAGTGAACATCGCCCTTTCCCTAAGACTTATGGTGATTGGGTTGATCTTGCAGAGAGTATAAAAGATAAGGCAGACATTCCAGTATATACAGAAACAAGCTATAAGCTTGGTATTATCTTAGGAAACATAGATGGTGATGCAGAAGACGCTAAGCGTTGGCTTATAAAGAAAGCAGGAGAGCTTGGTATTAGGTAAGGAGCTATGGATGATATAGCAGATATTACAAAATATATGGTACCCATGATGGGCATGATTATGATGATGGGGGTGATGCAAATGGTAATACCACAACCAACACAACCAACACAACCAACCGAGCCAGAACCACCACCACCACCAGAGCCAGAGCCAGAACCGCCACCACCAGAGCCAACAAGGTTTAAGTGTCCTTACTGTGATCTATATTTCTCTACTCTTTCAGAGATACCAGGTCACGTAGCGAGTGCACAT
>Ga0307376_10001475_pt1 | contig 25282 bp, 23 predicted proteins | sample TR2MG_FD_202536 | JGI IMG/M metagenome (GOLD analysis project Ga0307376, IMG submission 202536) | Soil microbial communities from Risofladan, Vaasa, Finland - TR-2 | ecosystem: Environmental > Terrestrial > Soil > Coastal area > Acid sulfate soil | place: Finland: Risofladan, Vaasa | collected...
CGAACATGAAAATCTTCACCGGAATCTCTCTTTTTACTACAGCCTGGACGCCTTGTCATTCCTTCAACTCAGTAAGGTGGTAGTGCTATGTCTTGTTTGGGGGTAAGGTTCAGTAACCTTGTTATAAGTTCAGCACGACACAAATTATGCTAGCTGTTGTGTTAGCATCTATGGCAGATGTGCATACCTGATTTACACCAAAGTTAAATTCTCAATCTTTATTCCTATATTAAAAACTTGAATACTAAATCGCTAATTCTTGGAGGTCATATATGCTCTTAAATCATTTAGAGTTAAGCCCATCGTTCGCAGATTATTCTTAATAATGAAGATTGGAATGGGATCGACATGTGATTGTAAAATTACTGGACGAGTAAGGTTTTTCCGAGACCATATTTCATGGCCACCATTTGTACGGATTTGTTTTAAGCCATTTTGCTTAAGGAAACCTCGAAAAGTTTCTAAAGAAACATTCTTTACTGCGAATGTCATTAAGCTAGTGCTGGGATATTGAAGGTTCTATTGGTCTTCTTAAAATCGTTATTGTTAAAAATTCTTTTGAAATCGTCGTTTGATTCAAGAAGCTTATCCATTGTTGGAGGAACAGGACACTTCCTTAATTTTGCATCTCTTATTTTCCATCCCATCTTTTTAAGATCTATAGCTAGAGTCTTCTTATGTACGGTATATCTAAAATACTCAGATAGTACTTCTTCAAATGACTTATTAGCATCCTGCTCAGTCTCTCCGTATCCACTTAGATCAAGAGCTGGACAAAATGATATAAAAGAATTGTCTTCTTTGAAAATAATCAGTGGTAAGGTACATTCAATTTTATTTTTTTCATCAACCCATTGCCCTGATATTGTTCCCTGTTTTGACATTTTTAATTTTCTATTTTAGGCCCGCCAAAATTATTTACAATTATCGTAAATATAATCATTTTTATTAAAAATATTTGATCTATCAATTTTACATCAATCTTATCAGCTACATTAATAACCAATGAATCCTATATTAATCAGCACAAAAAAAACCGCCAGATCTCTCCAGGGGTGTCTCGCTGCATGGTGGTAGTGGAAATTCCACCACGTGCCAATAGATATTGACTGATTCAAATCTAAGAACTCTCAGGGCCAAAAACAAATCTTTATTTTATTTTATTAATGGCTTTACAGTTTGGACAATTAATTGTCCCGCCAATTCTAAGAATGTTTACAGTGAAATCCTTTTCACATTTTTCACATTTAATAGTTCTTCGGTTCTCTGGTTTTCTAAGTTCAAGATCGGCAAGTACTTCAACGTATTTCATAATTTTTCTAAGGCGATAGGCAATTTAAAAAAAAATGATAACAACTAATAGGCCAAATACTCCACCTATAAGGCCTGCACCAGCTAAAGAATTATACATGATTTTATGGATATAGTTAATTATTGTATCAAATGTATTCATATGTTAGAAGCTCTTGGGCCAAAAAAATGATTATCTCAAAAAATGTTTTTAACAAACACTATTTCAAGACATCCTGCCATTGGAAGCTATTTATTCAATTATGTATTCAATTAAAAAAGCAGCTATGATTTTATTTCATAACTGCCTCATTTTCAAGTAGCGAGACGGGGAATTGAACCCCGGACCTCATGATTATGAATCATGCGCTCTAACCAACTGAGCTATCTCGCCTGCAATTTTATTCTCTTTACTCTTTTTGCGGGTGCAAATATAATCAGTTTGTCACAATTTAACAATATGATTTTTTAGTTTCAATATTTTTTCTACATTGCAGAAGAAGTAAAGTATCTAGAACACCTTTTTATCATGAAACTAAAGTTCGAATTGGAATATACTATGAATTGTTCACAAAAAGTGCTATTCTCCAGACTCAGTACGCCTGAGGGGCTTAGTGAATGGTTCGCAGAAAATGTAAATGTAGAGGGTGATAATTTTTCATTTTTCTGGAATAATTCCGAATCAAAAGCCAGATTATCTGCTTTGAAAGATAATAAACTGGTTAGATTTGAATGGCTTGATATGGACGATGATGAGGAGAATTACTTTGAATTCAAAATAGCTATAGATGAACTTACCGGCGATCTTGCTCTTATTATTACCGATTTTGCAGAAGCCGATGAAAAAGAAGATTCTATATATTTATGGGATTCACAGATTTCAGATCTGAAAAGACTATTAGGCATCTGAACTTAAATATGCTCATCTCTTATGTTCGCCCAAAAAAAACGAGCAGTATAGTAAGTTTGGGTTGAAAATCTGCACTATCTTCTCTATACTACAAACTTCTTGACCGCTCGGCTCGCACCATTTCCGGTTTGCCTACACACCATCACTTACATAGCATAGCAACGGCAAAGTGTATCTTTGGATTTCAAATGGCCTCAGAGAATTTTCTTTGGTTTCTTTATTTGTTCTAAGACAAAGAAAGTGACATTGGTTTTGCTCTTACAAAAAAATGAATAAATACTTAGCCTGCATTATTCATGCAGAAAATAAAAGACACAAGTAAAAAGATAAAAGTTAGGCATTTGTAAATTTTTTTAACTATTTTTTTGTATAAATGATTTTTATGATTGTTTTTTATAATGTTTTAAACCTTTTGTCTTTAGCCTTTTGTCTTTTGTCTTTTGTCTTTTGTCTTTTGTCTTTTGTCTTTTGTCTTTTTTGATGTTTATGAATTAATCAGATTAGGGTGATTTTTGATAAAAATCAAGTAGTTTTGCACTTCAAATGAAATCACACAGTGAAAAAGGTTGACAATTTTGTATTGAAATCATTTATAGGCCCCCTGATATTCACATTTTTCATTGTGCTTATCATACTAATCTTACAGTTCCTCTGGATGTATGTCGACGAGCTTGCAGGCAAAGGACTTGATTTTAAGATTCTTGCTGAACTACTGTATCATTTTGCTCTCACCTTTGTACCAACCGCACTTCCCCTTGCAATACTCCTTGCCTCACTCATGACATTCGGGAATATGGGAGAATTCAGTGAACTATCTGCCCTTAAATCTTCCGGAATACCGCTACAAAGGATAATGAGACCATTAATTGTACTCATTGGTTTACTTGCAATAGTATCTTTCTTTTTTTCAAATAATGTCCTTCCCTATTCAACTATGAATGCCAGAACTCTTCTCTATGATATTCGTCGTAAAAAACCTGATATAAATATTCAGGCTGGAACATTTTATAACGGAGTACCTGGCTTCAGCATTAAAATAACTTCTAAAGATCCTGAAACAAACCGACTTGACAATCTTATAATCTACGATCATCGTAACAGAAAAGGAAATACATCAGTTATTTTAGCTGACTCAGGTTATATGAGGACAACCCCTGACGGAACAAACCTGAAAATGACCCTTTTTAATGGCTATTCGTATAATGAAACAGAAGAAAAAAATGTTAACTTTTCTTCCAGAAAATATCCGTCAAGGACAGACAATTTTGAAGAACAAACCTTTATTATCTCACTTTCCGGATTTGATCTGGAACGAAGTGAAGAGGGTCTTTTTAAATCAAATGTGGCTACAAGAAATATTTCACAACTAACATATGAAATCGACTCACTTAATAATAGATATACTGAAAGGCTTAATTACAAATTCTCTGAATTCAATAAATCGAAAATATATAGCGAAAGAGATAATATTAGCCAGTATGCTTCTGAATATAACAAAACTGACACATTGAACAAACTGGAAGAATTTGATGTAAATGCTCTGCTTGACACTATCTCATTAATGGAGAGAAGAATGGCTCTGGCAAAAGCTATTGAAAACCTTAAGGAGGGAAGCAGTTACCTTTATCAGTATAATGAATCATCACATATGGAAGTCAAGAATATTAAGAGGTATGAAGTAGAATGGAATAAGAAGCTGACAATGTCTTTCGCCTGCCTGGTTTTCTTCTTTATCGGGGCTCCACTTGGTGCAATAATAAGAAAAGGAGGACTTGGCACACCCTCAGTAATTTCGATCTTTTTCTTTGTTATTTATTATGTTATATCACTATCAGGTCAAAAGATGGTGGAAGAAGATGTTATTGGCACATTTGCGGGAATGTGGGCTGCTTCATATATTTTACTGCCTATTGGTATATTTCTTACTTATAAAGCTACAACCGATTCTGTAATTATGAATATTGACACATATCTTTCGGTCTTCAAAAAGATAAAAGATTATCTATATAGGATTAGCATGAACGGTATACGTAGGGAATCTGTGTAAGACTAAAATAAAAAATAAAAATGAATACATTCAGACTGAATACCATCGAAGAAGCTATTAAAGATATTAAAAGGGGGAAACTTTTAATTGTAGTTGATGATGAGGATCGGGAAAATGAAGGTGATTTTATCTGCTCTGCTGAATTGATTACTCCTGAGATTGTCAATTTCATGGCCAAGTACGGCCGCGGGCTTATCTGTACTGCACTACCTGAAGAGAGATGCGAAGAGCTTAATCTGGATCTTATGGTCGGTATCAACACCTCATTGCATGAAACACAGTTCACAGTCTCCGTCGATTTACTAAACAAAGAAACAACAACAGGCGTATCAGCCACAGACCGGGCTTTGACAATTAAGGCGCTTGTCGATCCTGCAACAAAACCATCTGATCTGGGTCGCCCCGGGCATATCTTTCCTCTGAAAGCAAAAGCTAAAGGGGTGCTAAGGAGGGCAGGCCATACTGAGGCAGTTGTTGATCTTACCCGCATGGCAGGATTGCGGACTGGAGGCGCACTTGTTGAAATAATGAATGATGATGGATCAATGGCACGGCTAGACGATCTACAACAGATCGGTAAGAAATTTAATATTAAGATTATTACAATTAAAGACCTGATAACTTATACCCTTGAAAGAGATTCAGTTATTGAGAAAGGAGAAATGGTCAGCCTGCCAACAGACAAGGGTGAATTTGATTTTATACCTTTCCGTCAAATTAGCAATGGATTAGAGCACGCAGCTCTTGTTAAAGGAGCATGGTCAAAAGAAGAGCCTGTAATGGTCAGACTGCATTCATCATGCTTTACCGGAGACATATTCGGTTCAATGAGATGCGACTGCGGTCAGCAACTGCATAAGGCTATGGCTATGGTTGAAGCTGAAGGGAAAGGAGTGGTTATTTATCTCAGCCAGGAAGGAAGAGGGATTGGTCTTTTGAACAAAATTAAAGCATACAAACTCCAGGATGAAGGGATGGATACAGTGCAGGCAAACCTTAAACTGGGATTTGGTGAAGATGAAAGAGATTATGGTATAGGTGCCAGCATAATGAGAGAACTTGGCCTGGGAAAAGTACGCCTTATATCTAATAACCCTGTTAAGAGGGCAGGTTTGGAAGGTTATGGGATCAAAATCGTTGAGACAATCCCTCTCGAAATTGAATCTAACCCACACAATCAGTTTTACATGGAAACAAAAGCTAATAAAATGGGACATAACCTAAGTTGCTATAAACATATTACTAAGGACTGATATTTTTATTAGTTTTGTATAACAATGTTTATTAATCATTTATGAAGAATATCAGGATAATATTCATGGGGACTCCTGAGTTTGCAGTAGCCACATTAGGCTCATTGCTTATGAATGGTCTTAATGTTGTTGGTGTTGTTACTGCGCCTGATAAACCTTCAGGGAGAGGCAGGAAGATGGGCAAATCAGCTGTTAAAGAATTTGCAGAATTCAGCTACCTGCCTATCATGCAACCCGAGAACCTGAGAGATGAAGGATTTATATCTGAACTAAAAAAGTTTAATGCCGATATATTTATTGTTGTAGCTTTTAGAATGCTACCTGAAGTTATATGGAAAATACCTTCAATAGGTACAATTAATCTTCACGCATCGCTATTGCCACAATACCGCGGAGCTGCTCCAATAAACCATGCAATTATTAACGGTGAAACAACCACAGGTGTAACTACTTTCTTCATTAACGATAAAATTGATACAGGAAATATCCTTCACCATGATGAGGTACATATCTTCCCTTTCGAAAATGCAGGAGATCTTCACGACAGGCTTATGAAACATGGAGCCAGACTTGTAATAAGGACAATTGCTGATATTGCTAAAAACAAGATCAAACCAATTCCTCAGAAACAGCTGATTAATCCTGGAGAGTCACTTAAACTGGCTCCAAAAATCCATCCCAAAGACTGTATAATCGACTGGAATAATGATCCCGTTGCAATTCACAATTTTATCAGAGGACTCTCACCTTATCCATGTGCAAAATCCTTCTTCAAAAACGATTCGTCAACCTATTCATTTAAAATTTTCGAGAGCCAACCAGAAAGTGCAAGACATAGATATAAACCAGGAACGATAATATCCGATGGAAAACATTTCTTTAGAGTGGCATGCAAGGATGGATTTATTAGTATTGCCAATCTTCAACTTGAAGGTAAGAAAATGATGAATACAGTTGAATTTCTAAGAGGATTCAGAATAGCAGATTTTGCTCTTTCGATTACCTGACCGTTTTAATACTTCTTAGCCATATTTTATCTCCAGCATTGGGTTCTGAACCATCAGTCATTCGATTCATCTCATACAGACTTTTAAGTTTTATCCCATAACATTGGGATATTTCGTACATAGTATCCCCTTCAACTGTATTATGATATTCCTTACCAGGCTCAGCCTTGACTCTTTTTGGCTGAAGATATAATATCTGCCCGACGACAAGTGGAAAATTACTATCTAGTTCATTATATTTTGGAAGCTCCCATTTAAGTAATTGAAACTCCTCTTCAACTCTTTCCCTGGTATCACCCTCTTTAACAACTATATATTTAATCCTGTTATTTTCCATAACTCTCTGCACACGGGCGGGAACTGTGGTGTTTTCATCAAATATAGTTACAGGGCTCCTCTCAACATCTGAATTTTGAACAACCCCGGGGTTATTACCTGTTATGGTGTATGATGGTTGAAGGCCAGACCTTTTATTATTGCTATCGAAATATGAGAGGTTATACTCCTCAATCTTTCTTATCAGCATATTTGCATAATCAGGATTTGTAGCATATCCGGCTTTCTTCAATCCCCTGGCCCAACCTTTATAATCACTGGGGTCTAAATAAAAAAGAGAACTATAGCGAGATGCGGACTTTAAAAAATCGGAATGATCATAGTACGACTCCTCTGGGTTACGGTATTTCCTGAAACATTCATTTCTTCGGTCATCATTGTGCCTGATCGTCGGGCCTTTCCAGTCATTGTGACACTTTATACCAAAATGGTTATTCGCCTCTCGCGCCAGCCTGCTACGACCAAAGTCCGATTCAATCATCCCCTGGGCCAGTGTTATACTGGAAGGAATCCCTGTTCTTTTCATCTCACTAACAGCCAGTTCCTTATATCTGCTTATATAATCCTCTGATCCTTCTCCGGAACCCGATGTTGAAACAATCGGTTTATATGTTTTACAAGAAAACAGACCTGCTATTATGACAAACTGAAATATAATTAATAACCTTCTGACCATCTCCATTCTATTTCTGACAAATATATAAAAAAGTGCCTAAAATATTTAATGTGCCTGGAATGGCTGAACTTATATATACTTGTAACTCTAAGTACTCCCTCCCTTCGCAAAAGCTTCTGACTTCGCTCGACATAGTCAGTAGGCAACGCAAAATTCAGAATCTCCCAACTTTAAATTGTTGTTTCACCTATTTTGAATAACAAAAGCCGAAGTAATTTATCAGCAATTATTGTTAACTTTGTAATCCTTATTGAATAAGAGTGTTATGGTAAAAATTAATAATATTTCATTCTCATACAAGGAATTTGAAAATACTGAAGAGTTGGACCCGAATGACAGGGAACTTGTATTTGCAGCAAGAGAAGCAGCTTTGAATGCTTATGCTCCATATTCAAAATTCAGGGTCGGAGCAGCAATAAGGTTGGAAAGTGGTTTAATAGTACGTGGATCAAATGTTGAAAATGCTGCCTTCCCCTCGGGGATATGTGCAGAAAGGAGTGCGCTAGCCAACTCCGTATCTAATCACCATAATGATAAACCAATTGCAATGGCTATTGCTGCAATGACAGAAGATGGACTAACAGATAACCCGGTTCCTCCATGTGGAAATTGTCGTCAGGTAATTGCAGAGGAGGAGTTAAGAACAGGAAAGCAGATCAGGATCATTCTCTCAGGGAAAAACAAAATTTTAATTATCGAAAGTATAAGCAGCCTGCTTCCATTGCAATTCAATAAACAAAACCTGAAGGTCAGTCTTCCATGATAATCAGCTGAAATCCAGCTCCGTGAATATTTTTAATAACCAAAGCGGGGTCTTTAGATAAAAATTTTCTTAATTTAGTTATATAGACATCCATACTTCTGGCTGTAAAATAGTCATCAGATCCCCATATTTTTTTTAGAGCCGTCTCTCTACTGATTAATGCATTAGGGTTAATTGCAAGTAATTCAAGCAATTGTCCTTCTTTTGGAGATAGTTTCTTTTCATCATCTCCAATAACCAGTGTCCTGAGTTTAGAGTTAAAAATAAACTTTCCTATCTCATATATATCTTTGGTGCCGGATTGAAAATCACGTCTGGAAAGGATCGCCCGTATTTTTGCCAAAAGTATGTCAGTATCAAATGGCTTAGTGATATAATCATCCCCTCCTACTCCATATCCTTTTAAAACATCTTCCTTCAACTTTTTTGCAGTCAGAAAAATAATCGGGACTTCATTGTTTATCTGTCTTATCTCATTCGCAATTGTAAATCCGTCAACATGCGGAAGCATAATGTCGAGAATACAGATATTAAAGACTCCTTTTCTAAAATGATCCAGAGCATATTTGCCATCGTCGACCCACTCAACAAAGTAGTCGTTTATTTCAAGGTATGATTTCAATACAGATCCAAAACTCAAATCATCCTCAACAAGAAAAATTCTATCGGGTTTATTGATCATCATTAGTTATCCCCGTTAAATGGTAAGAAAATCTCGAACCGGCTGCCTTTACCCGGTTCGCTTATAACAGCAATAGTGCCTTTGTGGGCATCAATTATTGCTCTCGAATAGTTCAAGCCAAGACCGAATCCCTTTACGTCGTGCACGTTACCTGAACTCTGTCTGTAGAATCTCTCAAATATTTTGCTTTGAACTGCTTTGGTCATTCCGACCCCTTTATCATCAACAAGCAAAATTATTCCTTTATCATTATTTTTTGTTTCAAGAGTAATATTTGGAGATTCAGGAGAATATTTTATAGCATTATCAAGAAGGTTATTTACCAGGTTCGTCAGATGCTCACTGTCACCATAAATTATAGGTTCTGTTGCTTGAAGACTAAGATTGATCTTCCCATTTCGCTGCTGAACCTGTATTTCAATAGTTTCAACTGCGTGCTCAATAACCGTATGAAATGAGATATTTTCAAATCTGAATTCGATCTCCTTTTTATCAAGAGATGCTATCTGCAGAATTGTCTCCACCTTTTTGTTCATTCTGCTGTTCTCTTTTTTGATCATGCTTATGAAATGCCTGATGCTGATTTCATTGTTGATTACTTTCGGATTAGTAATTGTATCTGCAGCAAGCGAAATTGTGGCAATAGGGGTCTTAAACTCATGAGTCATATTGTTAATGAAATCTGATTTCATTTCTGAAATCTTCTTCTGTCTGATAATAAAAAAGAGACTAAGGGCAAATGTTGCCAGGATGAACAGGGAAAAGATCAAAGAGCCTCCAAGTATCCACACCATTGATCCAAGAACATAATTGGCCCGTTCAGGGAAAATTACTGAAAGGATAAGGTCCTGTCTAATAATATTATCAGGGAAAAGCTGTACCATATAATTGCTTTTCAGAAAATCATTTTTCCCAGATTTACTGAAGGTACCATCCTGAACTTTCCCATCTTTGATAACAGCATATTCAAATGGCGTCTGTATCCCAGCAAATGACAGTGATTGCTTAAGTGTATATTCAATCTCCTTATTATCAAGCTCAAGAGTCTTTTCCCACTGATAAATTTCAGATATCATCTGGTCACTCATATTCTGAAATTCGTTTGATCTTTTTCTTACCCAGTTAAGGAATTCATTTTGCCGCATATATACAGCCCGCGAATTTGTATTAAATTCATCACTTCTCCTTATAATATTCATTTTTCCAGATCGATCATTTGCAGCCACAATAAGAGTTACAGTATCTGAATTAATAGAAGTATCTCCTGAAAATACGAATGACTTATTCACTGTGGTAACCGTTCCTGTATCAGAATTACCGGAATATGATTGATTGGTAATGTTGACGGTAACATTATTCCCTGGTTCAGAAGAATAGCTTCCTATACTCAAGTACGCTGTTATATCTGTTGATGAATCATTAAATGAAAATGGATCTCTAAGCATAATACTATTAAAAAAATTCATCTTTCTCGAAGACTCAATTGCATTAGCAGCATTACTCAGACTGACATTCACTGCATGGTTGAAACTCTCATTTTGAATACCAACTGCATTTCTAATCCACACAATCTGAACCCATATAATGCCGATAATTGATAACAACATCATGATGATAAGACCCATAAATCTCTTCCTGTTCATAATACAAAAATAATTTATTAAGTCATTAATAATGCACTATTTAACTTTTCATTAACTCTTATTAACCTAACATTAACTGGACAATATTGGTAATAGAGTAATTTTGAAATGACAAAATACGTGATCTCCAGAGATGGAATGGTTATAACAATCGAAGGTGACGACTACGATAAAGTCAAAGAGCTAGCAAAAGAGATCGAGGGTAAAATTGATGTGAATAATGAAGTGAAAGGGAAAAAGAGTGTCAAAAAAAATAAGATGTAAACAAATTCCCACTAATAAATTCAAAAAATGAGCCTGGTTTTCCGGCTCATTTTTTTTATTCAATAGAATCCAAAAAAACAGACCAGATATCGCCTTCAGGAAAATGAGCAGTGATAGTAAATGGCTCTTTTTTAACAGGATGAATAAATTCTAACCTTCGGGCAAAAAGGCTTATTCCACCATCTTCATTCGACCGCGAATAACCGTATTTCAAATCACCTTTAATAGGACATCCGATTTTTGCCAGTTGTGCCCTTATCTGGTGATGCCTGCCGGAATGAAGTTCAATTTCAAGCAAATAGTATTTTTCAGATCTTCCTTTCAATATATAAGTCAAACTCGCCTCTTTAGACTCTTTCACTTCATTATCAAAAACATAACTTTTGTTTTGCTTCTCATTCTTCTTGAGAAAATGAGTAATTGTAGCTTCGTCCTCAGGAGGCCTTTCTTTAACTATTGCCAGGTAGGTCTTTTTGATCTGTTTTGTCCTGAACATCTCATTAAGCCTCTTAAGTGCTTTGGATGTGCGTGCAAAAAGTATTACGCCGCTTACCGGACGATCAAGCCTGTGAACAACACCCAGAAAAACTTCACCTGGCTTTTTGTATTTCGTTGCAATGTAATTTTTTATTTCTATGTCCAGTGATATATCTCCTGTTTTGTCACCCTGTACCAGATCAGAAGATCTTTTATAAACAGCAATAATATGATTATCTTCGTACAGTATCTCAGCCATTTCAAATTAATTTAATATTGCTCCTTCTCATTAGGAAAATCCTGAGATCTAACGTCGGTGATATAAGCATGAACCGCACCTTTAATTTCTGCATGCAGATTATGATATCTCCTAAGGAAGCGAGGAGAAAATTCCTGTGTTATGCCAAGCATATCATGTAGGACCAACACCTGACCATCAGTCTTTCCACCTGCTCCAATACCAATCAATGGTATTTTTAGGCTGTTTGTTACCTCTTCCGCCAGTTTTGCCGGAATTTTTTCAAGCACTATAGCAAAACAACCAGTATGTTCAAGTAATCTGGCATCTTCCATCAGTCTGCGGGCCTCTTCTTCATCCTTTGCTCTCACTATATATGTGCCGAACTTATGAATCGCCTGCGGGGTCAACCCAAGATGCCCCATAACAGGAATTCCTGCCGATAGTATTCTTTCAATAGATTCAACAACCTGGTAACCTCCCTCAAGTTTAACAGCATGTGCTCCTGTCTCCTTCATGATTCTTATCGATGAAACTAAAGCTTCTTTTGAATTACCCTGATAAGTGCCAAAAGGCAGATCTACAACAACCAGTGCTCTTTTTACAGCTCTTACAACAGATGCAGCATGGTATATCATATTATCAAGAGTAATAGGCAGAGTAGTATCATATCCGGCCATCACGTTTGATGCAGAATCTCCAACGAGTATTACATCTATTTCTGCTTCATCAATAATTTTTGCAATAGAATAGTCATAAGCTGTCAACATTGCAATCTTCTCACCCTTAAGTTTCATCTCACTCAAAACATGAGTTGTAACCCTTTTAACAGATTTATGTATTGGCATAATTATAAATGTGTTAATTCCAAATGACAAAGTTACAGATTTGATTCGTATCCTACACACTCAAATATATCTTTTTAATTTGGCAGCGCTCAACAGGAACCCTGTCGTTTTGTCACTTCAGGAGCCGTTAATGAATTCCATGCCTGCCTCCCTCCTTTCGCCCCCCAATTTGTCACACATGCCCCCTTTGTCCCCCTTGAAAGGGAGATAATAACTGCCACTATTATAGATATTTATATAATATATTGATAAGCTTCCCTTTAGGGATGGGGCGGAGTGCGAAGGGGTAATAATGAATTTAATAATTACACAACCTGATGTGCCATATTTACATAAAACGAGGTAATAATTTTAATGGCATAATCATTGCTTGTTTTTCAATGTCAAAATGAAATTTTTAAAATTATTATAAAATGGGAAAAATAATTGGTATTGATCTGGGAACAACAAACTCTTGTGTTTCAGTAATGGAAGGCAGTGAGCCTGTTGTAATTCCCAATAGTGAGGGAAAAAGGACTACCCCTTCCATAGTTGCTTTTATTGATGGTGGAGAACGCAAGGTTGGCGATCCAGCCAAACGACAGGCTATCACCAATGCAAAGCATACAATTTACTCTATTAAAAGGTTTATGGGAGAGACGTATGATAAGGTTACAAAAGAGATAAAAAGAGTAACCTATACAGTTGTTAAAGGAGAAAATAATACACCAAGGGTTAAGATAGATGACCGCATGTATTCACCACAGGAGATCTCAGCAATGGTTCTTCAGAAGATGAAGAAAACTGCCGAAGATTATCTGGGACAAGAGGTCACTGAGGCAGTTATAACAGTTCCGGCATATTTCAGCGATTCTCAACGTCAGGCTACAAAAGAAGCCGGGGAGATAGCCGGATTAGATGTTAAAAGGATTATAAATGAGCCTACTGCAGCTTCACTGGCTTATGGTCTCGATAAAAAGTCACAGGATCTGAAGATAGCAGTATTCGATCTGGGTGGTGGAACCTTTGATATTTCAATTCTTGAACTTGGGGATGGTGTGTTTGAAGTAAAATCAACTAATGGTGATACTCATCTTGGTGGTGATGACTTTGATCATATGATTATTGATTGGATGGCTGAAGAATTTCTTAAAGATGAAGGAATTGATCTGAGAAAAGACCCGATGGCATTGCAACGGTTGAAAGAAGCTGCCGAAAAAGCCAAAATCGAACTATCAAGTTCTACAACCACTGAGATAAATCTTCCTTACATAATGCCTGTTGATGGAATTCCTAAGCATCTTGTAAAGACACTTACCCGGGCTAATTTCGAAAAGATTTCCGATAAACTGATCCAGGCATGTATTGAGCCATGCAAAATAGCTCTTAAAGACTCTGGTCTTGCTGTGACAGATATCGATGAAGTTCTGCTTGTAGGTGGTTCTACCCGTATACCTGCAATTCAACAGCTTGTTGAAAAAATCTTTGGACGAGCACCTTCAAAAGGTGTTAATCCCGACGAAGTTGTAGCAGTTGGAGCAGCAATACAAGGAGGTGTACTAACCGGTGAGGTTAAAGATGTTTTACTTCTTGATGTGACACCATTGTCACTGGGTATTGAAACAATGGGTGGTGTAATGACTAAACTAATTGAGTCAAACACAACTATTCCTACCAAAAAAACAGAGGTGTTTACTACTGCAGCAGATAGCCAGCCTTCTGTGGAGATCCATGTTCTTCAAGGAGAAAGACCTATGGCTACTGGTAATAAAACTATAGGACGATTCCACCTCGATGGCATTCCGCCAGCTCCAAGAGGTGTCCCCCAAATTGAGGTATCTTTCGATATTGATGCCAACGGGATTTTACATGTAGCTGCTAAAGATCGAGGCACTGGTAAGGAACAGAGGATCAGGATAGAAGCATCTTCAGGCTTGAGCGATGACGAGATCAGAAGGATGAGAGATGAAGCTAAAGCAAATGCTGAGGCCGATAGTGTAGCAAAAGAGAAAGTTGAGAAGATCAATACAGCTGACAGCATGATATTTACAACTGAAAAACAGTTAAAGGAATTTGGCGACAAACTGCCAGCTGATAAGAAACCTGCTATAGAAGATGCCCTTGCTAAACTTAAGGAAGCCCACAAATCACAGGATATTGAGGCCATCGATAAATACCTTGCTGAATTAAATGCTGTATGGCAAACTGCTTCAGAAGAGATGTACAAAACTGCTCAGGACACAGGTCAGCCTACATCCCAACAAGGAGAAGAACAACCGGGAGAAACTAACCCCAAGTCTGGTGATGAAGAGGTAACTGATGTTGACTTTGAAGAAGTAAAATAATTTTTTGAACAATAAGATAATGAAAAGAGGTCGGATTTTTACCGACCTCTTTTTTTTGTACTTTTATGTAAAATTTTACGTTTCCTTAATATGACTCTGAAAATAATTACAATAAGCTCATTTTTAGCCTTCTCAGCGATAGCTGTATGCCAGACTGAAACAGAAATCAATATAACAGATCAGCAAGGGCTGAAACAAGGACACTGGATAAAAAAATATCCTGACAAGAGTATTTTGTATGACGGATTTTTTAAGAACGATCATCCTGTGGGTGAGTTTAAAAGATATTATAAAAACAGTACCTTAAAATCTTTTTTAATTTTCGGAGACGATGGTACAGAGGCAGTTGCTACTATCTATCATCCAAATGGCTACATCTCTTCAAAAGGAAATTACATCAACCAGATGAAAGAGGGAAAATGGCAATTCTTTTCTTCAATTCATAATGGATACCTTATCTCTGAAGAATTTTACTCCGGGAATATCAGAAATGGGCTATCGCTAAAATTCTATCCCGATAGCACTGTTGCTGAAAGAGTTACGTATGCTAATGGTATAAAACAGGGAGAATGGATTCAGTATTTTCCAAACGGCACCATCTGTCTGAAATCAAAATATATGAATGGAAAAGTTAATGGCAAATTTGAAGTCTGGTTTGAAAATGGAAATATTGAATTTTCAGGACAATATAAAGAAGATGCCAGAGATGGAGTCTGGCTTATTTATAATAACGACGGAACCATCAAATATAAAATAAAATACTTGTCAGGTGTTACAACAGACCGTCAGCCAGATATTGATGTATCTAATTATTTAGACTCCCTTGAGAGAAATAAAGGGAAAATCGTCGATCCGGAAAAAACCGGAGTTATATGGTAAAGAATGATTTCAATCTTATAGTCATGAAGTGGGTTACAATAGCAATTCCTATAATGCTTTTCTCAGCAACCAGTTGGCTGTATGGAGAGGGAACATCTTACTCATTTTTTTACAGAATTTATTTTATTGATAAAGGTGGAAATCAAACAGCAAATTTTGCACCAGAAGATCTGCTCACCTCCAGAGCACTGGAACGCAGACAAAAATCCGGGATTCTGGTACCTGATTTCAGAGATATTCCGGTATATACTGGCTACCTTAATCAGATATCTTCATTAGGATTCAAACTCCATTGTACTTCGAAATGGATGAATACTGCTCTGTTTAAGACCTATGCACAAGCTGATATTAATTTACTCCTTAACCTGCCTTTTATAAGTGAAGTCAAAATCGTTAAATCACCTGGCAAAAAGAATAATTATAATGATAAGCTCAAATTTGAAATATCACAGACAGACCTCCCTCCTTTTGACCGACCGATTACAATGGTAAATGGCTATCCTATTCATAATTCTGGTTATTATGGGAAAAATGTTCTAATAGCAATTCTTGACGAAGGGTTTTTTCTTGCTGATAAGATATCTTCATTAAACTCTCTGCGTAATAGAAACGGAATTACTGCAACCTATGATTTTATAAAAAAAAATGAATCTGTATATAATATAAGTACTCATGGTACTGCTGTTCTTTCTGTTATGGCCGGAAAGATTCCAGGGATGATAGAAGGTACAGCCCCTGAAGCCGATTATTTACTTCTCAATACAGAAGAAAAGGAATCTGAATTTCCATGCGAAGAAGACTTCTGGGCAGCTGGTGCAGAATTTGCAGATAGTCTGGGTGTAGATATTATTTCTTCATCACTTGGGTATTATAATTTTGATGATCCGGATCTAAATTATAAGTTCTCCGATTTAGATGGGAATACTTCTTTCGTAACCAGGGTGGCTGACATTGCAGCTTCAAAAGGTATTCTTGTCATCAATAGTGCCGGAAATGAGAGAAATAAAGATTGGGAACGAATCATTTGTCCGGCAGATGGTGATAGCGTTGTTGCAGTAGGAGCAGTAGACGGGTACAATCTTATTTCTGGTTTTTCTTCAGCCGGGCCCTCTGCCGACGGCCAAATTAAACCGGACAATGTAACAATGGGAGTAAGCGTTCCTGCACAAATATCTGTAGATTCCATTATTAGAGTAAACGGCACTTCCTTTTCTTGCCCTATATTAAGTGGAATGGCAGCATGTCTTATACAAGCAGTACCTCAAGCTACAAACTCCGATATTATTGATGCCTTTCACTTGAGTGCTGACAGGTATGACTCACCCGATTCACTCTATGGTTATGGGATACCTGATATGGTTTCAGCCCTGATACACCTTCAGAATATTTATATTAAAGTACCTACAGAGGAAAGTGTAGCAGGACCAAACCCAACATCAGGAAATATTGAAATAACGTTTCGCGAGCCAACCGGATCTATAACAGTTGAAATTATCTCAATGTCAGGGAAATTAATATTCAGAAAAGAATATCCGGATTTTGCCGGCAGAACACTTCTTATCAATGCATTACAAAACAAAAGACAGGGCATTTATTTCATCAGAATAATAAAAAATAGCAGCGTCAGTGTACATAAGATTATCAAGCTGATAAACTGATCATGAATGATAAACTAACATTGTCTGAATTACAGTTGGTAATAAAAGATTCTCTTTATATTGCTTTACCTGAGCTGTATTGGGTAATTGCTGAAATATCAGAGATTACAGAAAACTATGCTGGTCATTGTTACCTTGAACTCATTGAGAAAAATCCTGATGAAAAGAATGTCAAAGCACGTATAAAAGCAATTATCTGGGGTAACCGATACAGGTTCATTAAGTCGTTTTTTGAAAATATTACAGGAGAGTCGCTTAGAGAGGGGCTCAAAATCCTGGTAAAAACAAAAGTTGAATACCACGAGATATATGGATTGAGCCTTGTAATTTCCGATATCGATCCTGCATTTACAATCGGAGATATGGCTATAAAACGCCAGGTTGTAATTAAGAGACTCGAACAGGATGGTGTATTTTCAATGAATAAGGATCTGGAATTTCCTGCTATCCCTCAAAAAATTGCAATTATTTCCTCAAAGAATGCAGCAGGATTTTCCGATTTTATCAATCAGCTTACAGGAAATAATTTTGGATATACTTTTTACACTGCACTGTTCGAGAGTGCAATGCAAGGGGAAGATACTGAACAGAGCGTAATAAATGCGCTTGATATGATTGCAACAAACTCTCATCTATTCGATGTGGTTGTAATTATTAGAGGTGGAGGTTCTCAGTCTGACCTCAGCTGGTTCGACAGTTATAACATTGCTTATACAGTTACTCAGTTTCCACTTCCTGTTATATCCGGAATAGGACATGATAAAGATATGTCAGTCACAGATATGGTTGCTAATAAATCGCTCAAAACACCAACTGCAGTTGCCGATTATCTTATCGATTGTGTAGCATATGCGGAAAACAGCATCATTGAAATGAGTTCTCAGATTAAAGATATTTCACGAATTATTGTTGAAAAAAACAGGAGTAAAATTGACACATACAAGGTAAAACTAATACCTGTTGTCAGAATTACCATTTCAGACATAAAAAACAGACTTTCAGGTAAAATAATTAAAATCGCTAATTCGGGAAAAAATTATATTGTCAGAGCAGGTCTTGTTCCAACAACCCAGGAATCAAAACTGGTCTCAATAGTTAAGTCCTACTCATCAAATAAGATTATTGAAATGGAAAGAAGAAGACAAAGCCTTGTTACCTGTACATTAAATTCTCTAAGCAGGAATAGTACCAGATTGGAAGGATTGAAAAACACTCTGAATTTTCTTAACCCGGAAAATATTCTAAAAAGGGGCTTCACAATCACTTCTTTAAATGGTATGATATTAAGAATTAGTGATCAGCTCAATACAGATGACCTTATTGATACTCAATTCAGTGATGGGTCGGTAAGAAGCAGGATTATTGAAAAGAGAGGGAGAAAGGAGGAGCGGGAAAAGGGGAGAAAAGAAGATTGAAATCCGTAATATTTGAAGTAAAATAAATCACTCTTAAATTAAAGAATATGGCAAAGAAGGAATTTTCATTTAATGATGCAGCTATTGAGATCGAAAATATCCTCAGAAATATCGAAAACGGGGAGCTTGATCTTGATAAATTATCTGGTGAAGTAAAACGTGCATCGGAACTGATCAAACAATGTCAGAAAAAATTAAGATCAACCGAGGATGAGATAAATAGTATATTTAAGGATCTGGTATAAAATAAATCAGGACCGAAGTCCTGATTTACTACTTTACTACCCTAAACCTAAACCCATGAATAAAACTACTGTAGCACAATTTTACTACCTTCTGTATAGTTAAACGATGATTTGATATAAAAAGTTTCGCTTTTCTCAAAAAAATTGAAAGATTAATCACTCTTTTTGACAAACAGCCTATTTTTCTACACCAAGAACATCTTTGAATGCTTTAACAAAGGTATCTTTAGGCAAGGCACCCATTGCCATTTGTGGCTGACCCTCAGAAGGAACAAACAAAAATGAAGGGATACTTCTTATACCAAAAGCTGATGCAAGTTCCTGTTCTTCCTCGGTATTAACCTTATAAACATTAAGTTTACCATCAAAATCTTTAGACAGCTCTTCCAAAACAGGGGCAACTATCTTGCATGGGCCACACCAATCTGCATAAAAATCAATTACACAAGGCCTTTCGCCTTCAAATTTCCACTCTTTGTTCTGTTCGTAGTTGAATACTTTATTCAAAAACGTCTCTTTTGTTAAATGTTCTATCATATTACTTTTTTATATTAAACAACCTGAAACTGTGTTTGTTTAACCATATGGCAACCTTTATGCCAAAGAACTAAAACACCATAAGGTACAATACAATTAAGTATTAATTGTAACTTTGTCATGAATATTTAACAAATTGTCATATCTATATATGAATATATGTCTTAATGACAAAATTTTTGAGACTTTGCGTGATGTGGTTACATCAGAAAATGTCAAAGCCTATGTTATAGGTGGATGGGTAAGAGATTGCCTTCTTAAGAGGGATCACCCCGACAAGGATATCGATGTTGTTGTAATCGGAAATGGGATCGAAATAGCAAGAAAAGCAGCAAGAAAAATTAACCCTGGAATAAAAGTCAGCGTTTTTAAAAATTTTGGAACAGCAATGTTTAAAAACAATGAATATGAGATTGAATTTGTTGGAGCTCGCAAGGAATCATATGACAGGGAGTCCAGAAAACCGGTTGTAGAAATAGGGACGCTGGAAGAGGATCAAAAAAGACGAGATTTCACGATCAATGCTCTGGCTATTAGCCTCAATAAGGAAACATACGGTGAATTGCTTGATCCTTTTGGAGGTATACAGGACCTTAAGAAAAAAATTATCAAAACACCTCTTGATCCTGACAGTACTTTTTCAGATGATCCTCTTAGGATGATGAGAGCTATTAGGTTTGCCACTCAGCTAAATTTCACAATTGAGAAGAATACTTTTAATTCAATCAAAGTAAATGGTGAAAGGATCAATATTGTTTCTCCTGAAAGAATTATTACTGAGCTAAATAAAATAATAATGAGTGTTCATCCTTCCAAGGGATTTATTCTACTTGAAAAATCAGGCCTGCTCAGAATTATTTTTCCTGAACTTGATAGTCTGAAAGGGGTAGAAACAAAAGAGGGAAAAGCACACAAAGACAACTTTCTTCATTCAATTAAAGTTCTTGATAACATAAGTAAGAAGACTGATAATCTTTGGCTTAGATGGGCTGCCCTGGTTCACGATATTGCCAAACCTGTAACCAAGAAATATACATCAGATACCGGTTGGTCATTTCATGGGCATGAATTTATTGGTTCCAAAATGATTCCCGGCATATTCAGAAAGCTAAAACTCCCACTGAATGAGAAGATGAAATATGTTCAAAAAATGGTTGACCTTCATCTGCGACCAATTGCATTGACTCAAGAGATCGTAACCGATTCTGCAATCAGGAGGTTACTATTTGAAGCAGGCGATGATATTGATGATCTGATGATCTTATGCGAAGCTGATATTACATCAAAGAACGAAGTAAAGAAAACGAAGCATCTTGAAAATTTCAGACATGTAAGGAATAAACTGAGAGAGATTGAAGAAAAAGATGAAATTAGAAATTTTCAACCTCCCGTTGATGGTAGTGAAATTATAATGGCTTTTGGGATAAAACCGGGAAAAGAGGTTGGAATTATTAAAAACGCAATCAGGGAAGCAATACTTGATGGTATTATCCCTAACGAATATGAAGCTGCTAAAGAGCTGATGCTGATAAAAGGCAAAGAAATCGGGCTCACTCCTGTTGATCCGTCTATCTTACCTTAAGGTCGAGTAATACCGGCAAATGATCACTATATCCTCCCTGATACTTGTATCCGCGGTACGTCGAAAATGGCGTAAATCCAGGATATTTAGGATCCTTACTTAAAAGAAAATCTGGCTTGAAAACAGTGAACAAATTTACATTTGTATATAAACCCTTTTTTAATTTCAAGAGGTCACCAGATACTATTACCTGATCAATCATTTCCCATATTCCCTGGTATCGATATGTCCCCAAACCATTATCAGCAAGATTTTCTGAGAGATTTACAAGTGAATATGAAGATTCATTTCTGACAAGTATTCGCATCACCTGATCGTCAGGAGAGCAATTAAAATCACCCATTAAAATAATTCTCTCCCTTGTTTTGGTACTTGCTATTATTGAATCAATTTTAATTTTAACCATCTCAGCAACTTTTCTTCTGAGGTATTCTGCTGCAAGAGCCCCTCCTCTCCTTGAAGGCCAGTGATTTACAATTAATTGCAGAGTGTCAGCTCCAATCCTGAATTTTACATAAAGTATACTTCTCGAGGTGAAATCCTCATTTTTAATCTCAGCAGGAATCCAATACTTATATTCAATAATATCGACACAATCTCTTTCATAAATCATACAAACATCAATACCTCTGTGATCAGGAGATTCCTCATGAATTATTCGATAATTGAATTTTGACAAATAGGTACCATAAATAAGATCTTCAAGCACTTTCTTGTTTTCAACTTCGCATAATGCCACAACTGCAGGTGGATTCCATTCGCCTGCTGCTATTATTGTTTTATATAACGAGTTTAATTTCTTATTGTACCTTGTAAAATTCCATTTCCGTATACCGCCTGGCAGAAATTCATTATCATCAGTGAGCGTATCGTCATATATATCAAAAAGGTTCTCGACATTATAAAACATCAGCCTTATGGACTGTGTTCCATCCTGTGAGAATCCGTTTGTTGTAATAAGATTGAAGAACAAAAGGGCAACGATAATCACTGAAACGCAATTTTTCGACATTCTATTCCTATTTTTTATTGGCAATACCTTTTCTTTTCTAAACCAGCACTATTCACCAAAACTAAAACATTTCAGGGCCATTTTAAGAGTATATAATACAAAAAAAAGGCTGATTCAAAATCAGCCTTCAATTCTAAAAAAATATTATTAATATGCATTAATCCACCGGTATCTCCTGGCACTTTCGCCAAATTTAACTGCGAGAGTAAGTTCATGAGTACCAAAACTTTGTTTTCTTATATCTGTTAATGTAAAATCGAAGGCGTATGCGAAATAAAATCTGTCATATTTCAATCCCAGCATCATGACAATGGCGTCACTGGTTCGCCATGACAAACCGGCCCAATAATCATCTTTATAATATACTCTGCCGGTAAGATCCATCTGGAAGGATTTAAATAACATATCAGATGACTTAATTAATGCAGAAGGTTCAATAAGCCAATCTCCATTTAGAGGAAACTTAACTCCTCCTGTTAAAAAATAATGGCCAAGTTCTGTCCTTGCTGTACTGGATGTGTCTCCAAATATTAAAGAACCTCTGATTAAATTAGTCATAGCAAATCCTACATAATATTTGGATGTAGTAAAGCTTGTCCCGAAGTTAAAATCAGGAATAAAAACTGACCTGTCGTATGAATTCAACAAAGGATCATCATGATTATATAAAAGACCATCTGTATTAATTGCATACTGATAAGCTGTTAACGCCAATCCAAATGAAAGATTATTTGGAATCCCTCCTGTCTGTCCCATCGCTATATGGTATGCATAAGCAGCCTGAATTCCGGTTCTTTTCATGATCCCATTATTGTCATTGAATACATATCCACCAAGCCCAACCTTACCTCCTTTTGTCGGTCTTATCAGTTTCTTTCTAACTGAAGTCGACTTTGATATATAACTATTCTTGAGAATACGAGTCTGGAAACTGGCAGCATATGTGCTTGGAGCTCCTTCCAGTCCAACCCACTGCTCTCTAACGGTTAGGTTTACAGTGGTATAACCATCACGCCCAGCAAAAGATGGGTTTATCAGGAATCCGTTCATAATGTACTGACTGTACATTGGAACCTGCTGCGCAATAGAAGCTCCAAAAATGAAACTGAATACAATTACGGGTAATATACTTCTGAGGTGCCTCATAAATTTAATCTTCGAAATATTATAATAATTATCTAATTACACTTATTACACCTGATCTTGGTTCAGATCCATCATTAAGATGAAGAATATAATGGTATGAGTCTGTTGGTAAAATCTTCCCTTTTAACGTACCATCCCATGGATTTGCCGGAATGTTTTTAGTATGAAAGACCTGCTTACCCCATCTGCTGAATACAAAGACCTCCGCATTCGGGAACAGGTCAATATTTCTGATTATCCAGGTATCATTGTATCCATCATTATTAGGAGTTATGATCTCCGGTATTTCAATGCAATTTCCGGAACCAGTAACATCAACAACAACATCAATAGACTCTGCACAATCATGTAGGTCAGTAACAACAACACTGTATGTTCCGTCAGGAATACTCTGCCGGTCAGCAGTTGAAATGCCATCCGACCATATTGCACTATAAGGTTGTGTTCCTCCGGTGATTGTAAGTGCTATTGAACCGTCAGCTGTACCCGGGCAAGATGCATCTACCTTTGTATGTGCTATTGAAAGAACAGCTGGTTCGGTTATATTAACAGTAACAGCAATTGTGCATAGATTAGCATCGCGAACTGTAATAGTATATGTGGCTGCTGATAACCCGTTAAATATACCGCCAGCCTGGTATGTTGTCCCATCCACACTATAATCATAAGGTGAAGTTCCTCCAGCACCTGAAACAGTAACTGATCCGTCAGATGATCCGAAACATGAAACATCAGTCTGAGCAGAAATATTTCCTGTGAATGCCAATGCCGGTTGCGTAATAGTAAACGGAACATCGAAGGTGCAAAGATTTGCATCCTGTACAGTAACTGTATAACTGCCAGCTGTCAGAGCCCCGAACGTTCCTGAAACCTGATATGCTCCAGTTCCCATTTTATATTGATATGGGGCTACTCCACCCGAACCGTCTATAGTTATACTTCCCGTATTACTTCCATAACAGAGAATATTGGTCTGCGAATTTATTATTCCGCCAACAGCTGAAGAAGGCTGAGTTATTGTTACGGGTACATCAAAAGTCGAAAGAACGCCATCTCTGACAGTTACTGTATAAGTTCCTGCTGCCAGGGATCCGAAAGTACCAGAAGTCAGGTATGATCCTGCATCCAGGCTATATTCATATGCGGTTACTCCACCTGAACCCTCAACTGTCACACTTCCGGTTGAAGTACCAAAACATGCTACATCAGTTTGTGATATGATGCTTCCAGACAGTGTTTCTACAGGTTGTGTTATTGTTACCGGAATATCTATCGTACAAAGATTAATATCCTGAATAGTAACAGTATAGGATCCGGCAGTAAGTGGCCCAAATGTACCAGTCCCCTGATAAGTACCTCCATCAAGCGAATACTGATAAGGTGATGTTCCACCTGAACCGGCAACAGTAACTTCACCATCATTCCCACCAAATACTGATACATCTGTTTGAGATGTGATTGAGCCTGTGACGGCTAATGGCTGAGTGACATCAAGCGTGCCGGAGACCGGTCCGCAGCCATTGACATCGGTGACACTCCATGCATAGGCTGCCCCTGCCGGGATAGCTGCAAAGATACCGGTACCATTGGTCACTCCGTTAAAGGTATATGATAATGGTGCTGCGCCGCCGCCACCGATAAGGGTTACGGTTGCTGTGCCTCCATTACATGTTATAGGTGTGGTGACTGATGCTGAGCCTGTGACTGCTAATGGCTCTGTGACATCTAGTGTGCCGGATACCGGTCCGCAGCCATTGACATCGGTGACACTCCATGCATAGGCTGCCCCTGCAGGGATAGCTGCAAAGATACCGGTGCCATTGGTCACTCCGTTAAAGGTATATGATAATGGTGCTGTGCCGCCGCCACCGATAAGGGTTACTGTTGCTGTGCCTCCATTACATGTTATAGGTGTGGTGACTGATGCTGAGCCTGTGACTGCTGATGGCTGAGTGACATCAAGCGTGCCGGAGACCGGTCCGCAGCCATTGACATCGGTGACACTCCATGCATAGGCTGCCCCTGCCGGGATAGCTGCAAAGATACCTGT
>Ga0307376_10001479_pt1 | contig 25221 bp, 24 predicted proteins | sample TR2MG_FD_202536 | JGI IMG/M metagenome (GOLD analysis project Ga0307376, IMG submission 202536) | Soil microbial communities from Risofladan, Vaasa, Finland - TR-2 | ecosystem: Environmental > Terrestrial > Soil > Coastal area > Acid sulfate soil | place: Finland: Risofladan, Vaasa | collected...
GAACTGGCCGGGACGCCGGCCCCAGAGATCCCCCCACTGCCAGATCTTGACCCAAACGAGATAGCCTTGGGGCAAGATGTGTATGCTAAAAATTGCGCCGAGTGTCATGGGGCAAATTTGGAGGGGAAAACGAATTGGCAGCAGCAGAACGAAGACGACTCTTTCCGATCCCCACCCCACGATGCCAGTGGTCACACCTGGCACCATGGCGATAACATTCTTGTTGAATCGATTGAGTTGGGTGGCGCCCGCCTGCCGGACAACATCGGTGGGACCAGCAACATGCCCGCTTTCGGTGATATACTGACAGAAGAGGAAATAACGGCCGTTCTGGCATATATCAAAAGCACCTGGCCCGAGGATATTCGTTCTATTCAGTGGGAGCAGACAGCGCGCCAGTAAAATCAATGAACCAATCAAGCACATAAATGCCTGGTGTCTTGTGCCAGGAGGAGTAATCTAATGAGCGAAGCAGTTTTGCAGATTTGCACAATGAAGGACCCCCTGTGCGCCCAGGGCGTCGAAAAGAAGTTGCTAGCCCTGCCAGGTGTGCAACATGCCCATACTAATGCGGTCAACGGTACCACCACCGTCCACTACGACGAGAAGTTGGTAACGTTGGTGGATATGGAAGCTGTCGTTGACGATTGTGGATTGCGCTGTCATGGCGAATCGCTGCCCTTACATTACGGGGGGCGCGTGGTTCACAGTCAACCGGCCGCTGCCGACCTGGACCATTCAAGCCATGATCATGGCGCCATGGAACCCATGGCAGCTGAACACGCCGGCCACGAAATGGACCACGACCATGAGACGGCCGGGGCCATGGACCACTCCGCTCATGGCGGTCATGCCGGAATGACCATGGCCGACATGGCTCGCGATATGCGTAACCGCTTCCTGGTCTCACTGGTGCTCACCATCCCCATCTTTCTCTATTCGCCCCTCTTCACCCGTCTTTTCGAGATCAACCTGCCGGTACCCTTTGGGCTGAGGACTGAGGTATTGGCTTTTTTACTGACCACTGTGGTGGTTATCTACGGGGGCAAGCCGTTCTTTATCGGCGCCCGCAACGGCTTGAAAGCCGGCGTCCTGAACATGAGTGTGCTGGTCAGCCTGAGCGTCCTGACCGGTTATACCTTTAGCGTGGCCGCGACATTTCTATTTGAAGGCGAGGTCTTTTACGAGGCGGCCGCGATGCTGGTCACTTTCGTATTGTTCGGCCACTGGGTGGAAATGCGAGCCCGCTCTGGCACCAATCAAGCGATCGAGAAGCTACTCACCCTGGCCCCGCCAATGGCCCGTGTTGAGCGCGATGGAAAGGAAGTGGAGATTCCAACCGATGATGTGCAGGTGGGTGACATCCTTATCATCCGGCCGGGGGATAAGATCCCAGTTGATGGTGAAGTTGTGGAAGGACGTTCCAATATCAATGAGAGCGCCATCACGGGTGAAAGCCGGCCGGTTAAAAAAGAGGTCGGCGACACCGTCATCAGCGCCACCATTAACCAGACAGGCAGCTTCAAGTTCCGGGCCACCAAGGTCGGCGCAGATACGACCCTGTCACAAATTGTGAAATTAGTCCAGACCGCCCAGAGCAGCAAAGCGCCGGCCCAGCGCCTGGCCGACCGGGCAGCCCATTACCTGGTGCTGGTGGCTGTGATCGGCGGTTTACTGACTTTTTTGATCTGGTACTTCCTGGCCGGCGCTGACCTAGTTATCGCCATGACCTTCGCCATTACGGTGGTAGTCATCACCTGCCCTGATGCATTGGGGCTGGCAACCCCGACAGCGGTCATGGTAGGCACCGGCCTGGGGGCTGATCATGGTATTCTCTTCAAAAATGCCGAAGCGTTGGAAGGTCCAGCTCACCTGGACGTAGTAATCTTTGATAAGACCGGCACCCTGACGGTGGGCGAGCCTCAAGTGGTCGATCTGGTCGTTTCCGGGAACCCTATTACCGAGGATGAGTTGCTCAGGTTAACAGCGGCGGCCGAGCGCGGTTCCGAGCACCCCCTGGCCGCAGCGATTCTGAAGGCGGCCGGTGAGCGCGGGGTAGACAATGCCCGGGCAGACAGCTTCGAAGCCATCCCCGGTCATGGGTTGAAGGCACAAGTCGACGGCCATTCCGTCTTGATCGGCAATCGGCGCTTGATGGACCGGGAAGGAATTACCTTAAACGGCCTGGGAGCTCAGGCAGCAGAGATGGCCAGCGCCGGTCGCACGGTCATCCATGTGGCCGTGGATGGAGAAGCGGTCGGGCTCATCGCCATCGCCGACGCCATACGACCTTCCGCCCGTGCCACAATCAGGAGGCTCAAAGAGTTAGATATCGAAGCGGTCATGCTGACCGGTGATAATAGCGCAACAGCCAGTCAAGTAGCCGAAGAATTGGGTATCAAGACAGTCCTTGCCGAGGTTTTGCCAGGCGACAAAGCAGCCAAAGTGAAGGATCTGCAAGCAGAAGGCAAGAAAGTGGGCATGGTGGGGGACGGTATCAACGATGCCCCGGCCCTGGCCCAGGCGGACGTAGGTTTTGCCATTGGCGCCGGGACGGACGTCGCTGTGGAAACGGCCGATGTGGTCCTGATGAAATCCAACCCGGCCGATGTCGTGATGGCTATCGAAATCAGCCGGGCCACATTACGCAAGATGAAACAGAATCTGGGCTGGGCGGCCGGTTACAATCTGACGGCAATCCCGGTGGCGGCCGGCGCCTTAGCCTGGGCCGGTATTACCCTGCGGCCGGAGATTGGCGCCCTGGCCATGAGCGGCTCCTCCATTATTGTTGCTCTTAATGCCACCCTGCTCAAGAGAGCCCATTTGACCGAAATTGGAGGTCAAGAATGACAAGCCAGAAAAAGAAAAGTCAACCAGGAGAAAGAACGCCGGCAACAGCTTGCCCAAGGGGAATAAAGCTGTTGTCAGCAGTGAACGGCCAGTACTCAGGCGTTAGCCATATGAAGAAAGTAGATATCTCTTGACCTAAATATACTGAGGAGAATAAAGATGCGAAGTACACCTAAGTTAATTGCTTTAGCCCTTTTGATTCTGGTTGCCGCCGTCGCCTGCGCCGGTGATGTTTCAAATGACTCTACTGACGGCCCCGCTGAAGCAGCCGGGCCTGCTTTAGTCATGTTTTATACCGATAACTGAGTTCCTTGAATGGAGATGATGCCCATCGTGAATGGGCTAGACGAGGAGTTTGAGGGAAGGGTATCAACATTTCAGCTGAATGCGGCTGAGGAAGCGAACGAAAAACTTCAGAATCAGTGGGGTCTTCGGGGTCATCCTACTTTTGCGCTGATAGACGCGAACGACCGCGTCATGCAGCGATTATTCGGTCCACAGCCAGAAGCGGTATTGCGTGAGGCGATGGAAACGTTGGTGGTTCAATAGCTCCCAAAGAAGCAGCGCTGCCAGGCCTTAGCCGCCGACAAATTTGGTGGCAAAACCAAGCTTCTTGAGCCGGGCGTCGACGGCCTCGCGGCTATCCCCCTGGATCTCGATGGTCTCGCCTTTTACCGATCCCCCCACCCCGCAGGCTTGTTTGAGCTCTTTGGCCAGGGCCTTCATATCGGCCGGGGTCAGTTGCAGATTCATAATGACGGTTACCGTCTTGCCGCCGCGCCCTTTGCTTTCCCGGCGAATATGGGCCGTCTGCTGATCGGGGGGCAGGCTCTTGGGTTTGGGGCAACGGCAGGGATAACTGCCGCAGCGAGGGCAACGTTTTAGGTAAGCGGGGTCTGTGGAGTAGACGGGATTTCGTTTGTTGCGCGACATAGAAAGTGAGTTTACCGTACTCTCCAGGTTAGAAAAGGCCTATGAGCAGACCAGCAACTTGACCGGTTTCAGGGATCTACCGTTCATTGAGGGTCCGGATTCTCCTGCTCGAGCCAGGCCTTCGCCGCCAGATAAGCCTCGCTCATTGATGCCCCAAGCTGGTCCCGGACCATGAATACATTCTCTTCACCGATAAAGTCCATGGCCCCGGTCCGGCGGAGCTGGTCGCGCAAGCTAGGGCTTACCCCGGCCAGCATCAGTTTGCTTCATTTGGCTTGCAGCGTTCGGGAATAGCGGCTCAAGACCATGATAAAAGTGCTGCCTTCTTCCCGGTGACCGCGCAAAATCAGGATGACGGTGGAATGTCGGGTTTCTGCTGCATCAGGCAAAGCACTCTTGAAGGCTGAGGTAGCGGCAAAGAACAAGCTACCGTAGGGATAGAGCATGGTTACCTGGTGACTGGGAAGCTCGGCCGGGGCCGGCTGCTCTACCGATAAGCCGCCCTCGACCGGCACGAATTGGACAACCCGGACGTCATTTGACGAAAGGAAGGTACCCTGATTAAGTCTATTTGCATAATTCTGTGATATCGATGATTTCTGGCTCGCCTTCGATCAGGTCCACGAACGGCTAAGGAATGGCCGGCCCAGAATACTCAAATGCACGGGTGCGTCATCAATTGGTCAGCCTGGATTCTTTTTGAAGGGTCTCCCAACCCAGGGGATTACTCTCTTTGCTCCAGTGTTCGTGCGAGATCGATGAAATATTGGATAGAGTCGGGGTTACGCATAGCCCCCGGGTTGATAACCCTATCAGGTGGTTGGCCAAGGAGAATTCGTCGCACCGGCACCTCCATCTTTTTACCACTCAATGTATAGGGCACCGCCAGGATTGGCAAGATGTCGTTGGGCACATGTCGTGGTGAAATTTCCTCGCGAATTTTTTGCTCTATTCTCCTTTTCAGGTCATCATCCAGGCCATTTCCTTCCCGGAGCATAACGAATAGAGCCAGGAAAGATTCACGGCCCAATAGTTCCAGGTCGATAACCAGGCTGTCCACCACCTCGGGGAATGACTCCACGAGACGATAGATCTCGCTGGTACCCATGCGTATACCCTGGCGATTAATGGTTGAATCTGAGCGACCATAGATGACACAACCACCCCGGCTATTGAATTCAATCCAGTCGCCATGGCGCCAAACCCCGGGATAGGTATCAAAATAGCTGCTCGTGTAAAGTTGATCATCCTTATCGCCCCAGAAGAAGAGGGGCATCGACGGCATGGGAGCGGTTATGACCAGTTCGCCAACCTCGCCAATAACCGGAGAACCCGCATCATCATAGGCCTGAACTCGCGCCCCTAAAGCCGCACACTGGATTTCACCGGCATAGACGGGCAATAGCCGGCAGCCGCCCACGAAGGCAGTACACAGATCTGTGCCGCCACTGACCGATTCCAGGGCCAGCTCCTGGTGGACATGCGCGTAGATCCACTCAAAACCTTCGGCCGTCAAGGGCGAACCGGTGGAACCGACCGCTCTGATAGCGCTCAGATCAAAACGATCGGAGGGTCTGACACCGGCCTTCATGCAGCCATTAACAAAGGCAGCCGAAGTTCCAAAGTAGGTGATATCGATTTCGGCCGCCATCTGCCAGAGGGCATCAAGGTCCGGATAGCCAGGGGCGCCATCATACAAGACAATGGTCGCGCCCGTCAGTAACCCGCCGATCAAAAAGTTCCACATCATCCAGCCGGTACTGGTATACCAGAAGAAACGGTCTCCCTGCCGTAGATCAAGGTGTAACGAAGCCATCTTGAAGTGCTCAAGTAGGATGCCGCCATGGCCGTGGACGATCGGCTTAGGCAACCCGGTTGTACCCGAGGAGTAGAGCACCCAAAGCGGGTGGTCAAATGGCACCTGCTCAAATTTCAAGGGCGGTGGATCTGAGACACCGGCCAGTAAATCAGGCCAGGTTACGATGTTTGACAACCCATCGAGATCCCGGCCGGAGGTAACCACCGGTACCAGCACGGTTTGAATTAATGAAGGCAACCCGACTTGTAGTTCGGCTAGAATATCCCGGCGATCAAATATCTTGCCGTTATAGCGGTAGCCGTCAACGGCTAACAACACCTTGGGATTTATTTGCTGAAAGCGATCCAGGACGCTCCGGCTACCAAAATCAGGTGAACAACTCGACCAGATGGCCCCGATACTGGCCACCGCGAAGAGGGCGATGATGGTCTCGGGGATATTCGGCATGAAGGCAACAACCGTATCCCCGCGTTGAACACCAAGAAGGCGTAATGCTTCGGCCAACATGGCGGTTTTATCCTGAATCTCACGCCAGTATATTTCCAGCGGCGGCCGGTCCTCTTGCTTGAATATCATTGCCGGATGGTCCAGCTGCCTGCGCCCAAAGAAGTTCTCGCTGTAATTTAACTGCGCACCCTCAAACCATTTCGCGCCGGGCATTGATGGTTGGCGCAGAATATGCTGCGGCGGCCGGGAGGCACTGATATCAAAGTATTCCCACAAACTGTGCCAAAAATCGCCCGGGTTTTCGACTGACCACTCCCAGAGTTGGGAATAATCTCTAAACGATAACCCGCGTTTTTCCTGCAACCAACGCATGTAGTGACTGAGGTTTGAATCAATGATATCCGTCGCCGATGGCTGCCACAGCGGGCTCTCTTCTGACTTCTGGCTCATTGGGCGCTCCGAAGAATTCCTTCAAGTAATTATAGGTAGGGCCTTCATCTGTTTCCAAAGCTGACCCGGACCCGCATCAGCGTAAGAACCAGCGCTACAACCAAATTGTCCCGATATTTTGACTGGTTTGTAAATCTACTTCAACGTTTTTTGTTTCCTTGCCCAGGTAAGTGAACTCTATTCGATACCGGCCGCTGTTTCTTTCGAGGCCGTCAAACTTAAAATCGCCAAAAGTATCACTCAACGTCTCATGAATCTTAGTGGAGCCTCTGAGCAAAGTTGCGGCAGCTCCCGCAACACACTCCTGCACACCATTGTCTTCTGTGGCCAGGCTCCCGCCAATGAAGCAGCGCATGTAACGAAAAAGATTCTTGTAATACACGCGCGGCTGGAGCCCGTATTCGGGATGTAACTGTTCAAGGTTCTCGGATTCAATAATGCGCTGCATTTCGGGCTCTTCGACCGGCAAGTATTTCAGCGCCCCAGTCGGACACGCCTGTACGCATCTTGGCTCCTTCCAGCCACTATCTAACAAATGGGCGCAAAAATTGCATTTTTGGGGCACATCCAATTCATCATTCCAGTAGATCACCCCGTAAGGACAGGAATCGACAATCGCCCTTTGCCCTCTTGCCTTCTCTGGATCGATAATGACGATCCCGTCCTCCCGTCTATACACGGCCTCATCAGTCGCTGCCTTCATACAATCAGGATCTTCGCAATGCATGCAGGGGGTCGGCCGGTAAGCCACATCGATGAGCGGATATTGTCCTCTTTCCTTACGCATGATGTTCATCCATCTATGTCCATGCAAGGGCTGGGACACAGCGTACGGCAACCAATCATTGCCGACGAATTCGTCTTTACAGGAAAGGAAACAGTCGTTGCAATCTTCACATTTTGCTACATCAATAACTAAATACGCCTGGTTCATTGGACATCCTCTCCATTCCATTTTTCTACTTGCACGAGACACGAGTTTGGGGCTGAAGAATGTGACTTCTTGATGATGCCACGGCTGGGCGTCAATATATTCATACATCCGCCGCGGTCGGCCGAAGATCCCGGTTCCCCGACAGGATCGTACTTTGCGCTGGATTCGTACGAGTGTACCGTTCCAGGGGGAACGCGTTCAGTCACCTGGGCCGTACAGATCACTGCTCCCCGATCGTTGAATACTTTGACCAATTCGTGCATTTTTATAGCTCTGGTCTGGGCATCGATTGAATTGATCCTGGCGACCCAATAATAATAGCCATCAATCAGTACCCGGTGATCTTTGATATCGTTGGCAACACTATCTTTTGCATCCCCCATGGTATGGAAACTGTGCCGGACATGGGGGGTGATCAGGTGCAAGGGGTATTTTGCATATAAATCCGAGGTGTGGTGACCTTCCCAGGATTCAATATACTGCCCCATGGGAGGCCGTTCCGGGTCGTCGGGATCGAAGCGCTTCAGGCTAGAGCTCACGAATTCAATCTTCCCCGATTGTGTCTGCAGCCCCATCCCAAAATCTCCGCTATAGTCGCCGGGTAAGGGGGCCATTTCCGGCACGTCCTTTCTTCTGCCCTCAGCAAACCATCTGTAAGCGCACTGTGGGCGGAGTTCGTCTATGGGTGGGGGAACGACATAATAACCCTTCTTAAGAAACTTTTTCCAAGAGATGACTTTGGGCAGATCGCTTCCTTCAAACAAACGTTTACACCAGCCAAATTCATCTGTACCTTCCGCAAAAGGATTGCTCAGCCCCAGCCTTGTCGATAAATCAAGGAAAATCTGGTAGTCTGATTTCGATTCTCCAAGAGGCTCAATACACTTGTGTTGTATGGTTATAACCCGATGGTTTAACTGTCCGAAGGCGTGTAACAGGTAGCCGCTCGTATTAGCCCATTCACCAATATCCCATCGCTCAAAATTGGTGCAGGCAGGGAGGATGATATCGGCGAACTTCGCTTCGCCTTCGAACCAGATGGACTGGTTAACCACGAATTCAAGGTTTTCGCTCCGGTACGCCCTGGCAAAGCGATTCGTTTCGCTCATCGTGCCAAAATGGGATCCGCCATATTTGTAGTACATGCGGATTTTTGCATGGCCTGGCGCCGGATACTCATAGCGCATAAATTGGCCTTCAATTGTCTTGGAATCAGTAGGGTAACCCTCGCAATATTCATCCAAGATAGCTTCAGGAATTTTCAGTCTAGGAATACGCTGATATGAGGGGTTCATTGTAGGTAACTGGGGCATGCGCTGGTACATATTGACTGCCATGGCCGTCCCCTGCAGGTCACCGGACAAACCACCTTCAGCATAGCCAGGGAAGAAAAAGCGATGGTCAACCGGCGTCCCCCACTGCATGTTGCTCATGTTGACCCCTGGTTTTCCCAGTCCCTGCATAGCCATCAAGTAAACCATGGCCCGCGCCCATTCGATCCCTGTTGCAGAGCGGCAGGCGCTTCCGAAGTTGGACCCCAGCCCACCACAGCCAAGGTAAGTTTTTTTGGAACCCCATTCTCTGGCCAAGGCGCGTATGTCTTTCGCGGGGATGCCGGTTTCTGCCTCTTGCCATTCCGGTGTCTTCGGCTTTCCATCTGTCTCGCCCAGGACATAGGCTTTCCATTCGTTAAAGCCGGTCGTCCGTTTGGCGACATATTCCTTGTCGTAAAGATCCTCGCTGATCCAGACATAGGCTAAGGCGTAAGCGATGGCATGGCTGGTCGCGGGCCTGGGCGCAAACCATTTGCCGCCCATCAACGCGGCCGTGTGATTGTAGTAGGGGTCGATGTGAACCATCTTGACGCCTAATTCCTGCAGCCATTGACGGCGAATGGTGCCCTCCATGCCGGCATAGACCCCGCTGGTTGCTTCTGGATCACTCGACCAGAAGACCATCATTTCGCACTCTTTGAGGGCATCTTCAACAGTCCCGTATGGTTCACCACCCCCAAGGCGGGTGCTGTGTCCCCAGTGATGCATAGCCCCCCAATACCAACCTTCCCAACTGTCCGGGTTGTGATCGACCGGCGTATAACCAATCGTGTTCATGAACCGGCGATGGGTACTCAGCCAGTAGCCTAGCCAGCCCCATAGATGGTGAGAACCGGTACCGCTCAGAATCGTCCCTTTGCCGTGTTCCCTCCTGACCCGTTTAATCTCAGTGGCGACGATAGCCAGGGCTTCGTCCCAACTGATACGTTCATAGCCGGAGGTGCCCCGATTTTCAGGATTTCGCTCACCGTTAGGATCAAAATCAACTCGCTTCATTGGGTACAACAACCTGTCAGCCGAATAGACCATCGATTTCAAGGCGTAGCTGTAAGATGGCAACGTAGTTTTTCGCGGCGGTGTGAATGTTTTGCCCCTGGCTTCGATTGACCAGGGCTGGGCATCGTCGTCATCGAACTCAATGGGCGTTAGGCGAACGATTTTGTCGTCTTTCACATAAACAAAAACAGGCCCACCGTTGGTGTTGCTGACAAAGCGAGTGAGACCATCACCCATCTCTTTACCATATTTCATGCCGGCCGTCATTAGCTGGCTGATAGTGATCGTAAACCAGGTGCTCAAATCGTCGGGGCCCGAAAGCATCAGTTGAAAATTCTTCGCGGCGTCAATTTGCGCTTGTTTATCAACCGGCGGGGTCAGCAATTGGGCGCCCACCTCTGCACTGGCGAAGATCATCTCTACATCCGGGTTGGGATGTATGCCACTCTTCGAAGTGACCTTGCCATCCTCAATCGTGAAATGTCTACCCACTTTATTGTCGACAGTCCTTATTTGGGCAGTGAGCTTCTTTTCCGTTAGGCGCTTTTTGTAGACCTGGTCCCTTCTTGCCTGTATTTTAAATGCCTGGGAAATGCCCAGTAAAATGACTGCTAGTTTTGTCTCGGCAAGAGTCATTAAAATCTCCTTCGCTCATCTAGTAATTTACGGCGTCCAACCCTTTGAGACCCAATATTTGGCGGGCCTCATCAGGGGTAGCGATTTCACGTTCGAATTCAGCTGCAAGTCGTTTGACCTTTTTTACCAGATCCACATTCTTGGCCAGGACTCTCCGCTTTACGAAAATGTTATCTTCTAACCCGACGCGTACGTGCCCGCCCATGATGATGCCCATAGCGGCCATATGGAACTCCATGGGGTAGCCCACGCCGATAACTGACCACTTGTAATTTTCCGAGCCAAATAGATTGTTGGCAGTTTGAACCATCGTTAGCAGCGTCTCGGGTCTCGCAGCCAGGCCACCCATGACCCCAAGCACAAATTGAATCCAATAAGGGGGCTCAATGAGACCATCTTTCTCCAGAAACTTCATGTTGTAAAGGTGCCCAACGTCATAGGCCTCAAACTCAGGTTTGACGTTTTTTTCCTTCATCGTCCTGGCGAAGACTTCCATATCGCCAAATGTATTGCGGAAAATAAAATCTTTGGTGCCTTCGACATACCCTTGCTCCCAATCAAATTGCCAATCCTCTGGACTGTAGCGACGGGCGACAGGGTGCATGGAGAAGTTCATTGATCCCAGGTTGAAGGTGCCCAATTCGGGTTGGCATGCCGCGACTCCCCGCAATCGCTCTTGAGGCGTCATCCCCAAACCACCACCAGTTGTTATACATACGATGGCGTCACAACCTTCCTTGATGCGCATGGCGATTTCGCCGACGATTTCTGGGTCTGAGGAAGGTTGGCCGTTCTTGGGATTTCGGGCGTGGATGTGAATCGACGACGATCCAGCATTAGCGCAGGCGATGCCGTCCTCGGCGATCCTTTCGATTGTGTATGGCAGATGCGGCGTCTGGGTCGGTACTGTAATTGCGCCGGTGAGCGCGGTCGTAAGAATTAACTTATCCATTGAGTAGTGCTCCTCGTTTAAGGATTCAATATCGCGGTTGGTCGTTTATTCGCCGGCCAGGCCAACACCCTCTTGGAGACGGAGGACGCCGACGTTTATACTTTCCTTCAAAATCACATTCAATTCCTGGGGCTGGTAACCGGGATAGGCAATGTTCAGACTGTATTCGCCACTGTCTCTTTCGAGATCATCAATCTTGAAATCGCCATAGTTATTGGTTTCGGCCGAATGGGTTATTCCTCCTGTAAGACGCTTCAAGGTAATCTGTGCTCCCTCAGCGCATTCGTCAACATCCTTCAGGGCCACGCTGCCGGCAATAAAACAGCCTGTATAGCGGTATAGATTCGCGTAATAGACTCGCGGTTCTGTTTGATAGCGGGGCTTGTAGACTTCCAGTTTTTCAGCTTCAACGACTCTGCCCATTTCAGAATCTCCGACGTGCATAATCCGCAGGGCTCCCGTTGGACAGGCCTGTACACACCTGGGCGCCTGCCAGCCATCTTCCAGGAGATGGACGCAGAGGGTGCATTTCTGGGGAAGTTCCTGCTGTTCGTTCCACCAGATGACGCCATAGGGACAGCTATCCAGGATGTCTTTCCTTCCCTTGGCCCGTACCGGATCGATGATGACGATTCCGTCATCTCTTTTGTACACAGCCTCATCTCCTGGTTCCCCGACGCAAGCGGCGCTGTCACAGTGCATACATAGGATCGGCAGATAGGACACGTCGACCTGGGGATATTGCCCTCTTTCTTGACGAAGGATGTCGACCCATCTGTGACCGTGCCTGGGCTGGGCCGACGAGTAGGGTGGAAAATCATTGTCGACGTATTCGTCTTTACAGGCTAAGAAGCAGTTATTGCAATCGTGACATTTGGCTATGTCGATGATCAAGTTCCATTTGTTCATATCTATTCCCCCAGATCTTTCTCTATTTCCACGAGACAAGAGTTGGGTGACATGCCACAGGCATTCTTCGAGATATAACGACTGGGTGTGAGAAGATTGATGCATCCCGCTCGATCGGCCGAATCCCCAGGTTTGCCGATCGGATCGTAATTGGCCGACGACTCGTAGGAGTGAACCGTGCCTGGAGGCAGGCGTTCCGTCACTTGGGCCGCGCAGATGACCACACCCCGGTCATTGAAGACCCTGACCAGGTCATTGTTCTTGATCCCTCTCTTTTCCGCGTCCAGGGCGTTAATCCTGATAATCCAGTAGTAGTAGCCGTCCTCCTTCAGGACCCGGTGATCCCTGATTTCGTTTATCCAGCTCCCTTTCGCATCACCCATGGTGTGGAAACTGAAGCGGGGATGGGGCGTAATCAGTTGCAAGGGGTAGCTATCATACAGATCGGCTGTATGGTGTCCCTCCCAGGAGGGAATGTATTTGGGCAGGAGCGGCCGTTCTTCGTCTTCTGGATCAAATTTCCTGAGACTGGAAGATTCAAACTCGATGAGACCAGAAGTGGTTTGCAGTCCCTTGCCAAATTCATGCTGGGATTCGGGGTGCGGCCCCCAATCTGGCGTATCCCGCCTACGATCCTCAGCGAACCATCTTAAGGCAGGTGTTGATTTGTAATCCGCTGGCAGCGGGACAACAAAATAGCCCTTTTGGAAAAATTCATCCCAGGAAATGTGATCGGGCAGATCACTACTGTCAAAAACACGTTTAACCCAATCGAGTTCGGTCAATCCACCATCGGTGTATTCATCGTAAAAGCCCAGCTTCTGGGCCAAGAAGGCGAATATTTCATAATCAGATTTCGATTCGCCCAGGGGCTCGATACATTTTTTCTGCAGGCTGATGACCCTGTTGTTGACCTGGCTGGTGGTATCGGGTATGTAGCCGTGACATCCGGCGAATTCGCTAATGTCCCAACGTTCAAAATTGGTGCAGGCGGGCAAAATGATATCGGCAAAGTTCGCTTCACCCTCAAGCCAAATGGATTGGTTGACCACAAAAGGAAGCCGCTCGGTCCGGTAAGCTTTAACGAATCGATTAGTCTCGTTCATGGTGCCTATAAACGAGCCGCCATAACGGTAGTACATCTGAATTTCTGGGTATCCATCCGCAGGATATTTATATTTGTGGAACTGGGCCTCAATGGATTGGCCACAGAACCCCTTGCCTCGCCACTCATATTTACCATCGAGGATGCATTCTGGGATTTTCAACCTGGGAATATGTTGTCCCATGGGGGCGTTAATGCTGGAACGAGTGGGCCGGCTGTGCATACGATAGACCCATCGAAAACCGGCGGCCGAATTATCAACATCACCAGACATTCCACCTTCTGTATAACCCGGAAAGAGAAAATCTGAATTGTGCGGTGCACCCTGGGTTGTCCCCCAAATATTGACACCCGGCTTTCCGAGACCTTGCATCGCTTGCAGGCTGATCATCAAGCGCGCCCATTGTGTTCCAGTTGCCGATCTACAAGCGCCCCCCCAACCACCCAGGCCACCGGCAGCCAACATGGTCTTCTTGGAAGCCCATTCTCTGGCTAAGGCTTTGATCTCCCGGGCGGGAATCGTGCTTTCTCTTTCAGCCCACTTGGGCGTCTTCGGTATGCCGTCTTCTTGGCCCAGGATATATTCTTTCCATTTTTCAAAGCCCACGGATCGATTTTGAATATATTCTTGATCGTAGAGATTTTCTGTTATCCAGACATAGGCGATAGCGCAAGCGATGGCATTACCTGTTCCCGGCCTTGGGGCGAACCACTTATCCGAATATAGACCGGCCGTGTGGTTATAAAAGGGGTCGATAAAGATCATTTTGACCCCGAGATCCTTTAACCACTGGCGGCGGCAGGTACTTTCGAAAGCCGCGTAGATCCCGCTGGTGGTTTCCGGATCACTGGACCAGAACACGATCATTTCCGTGTGCTTGAGGGCGTCCTCCAGCAGATCATATTGTTCGGGGATGCCGAGCCTGTGGCTGAAGCCCCACTGATGCATGCCTCCCCAGTGCCAGCCCTCCCAGCTATCTGGGTTGTGATCGGCATAGGTGTAACCAACCAGGTTCATAAACCTGAAGTAGGCGCTGTGCCGGTAACCTAAGTGGCCCCACAGATGATGAGAAGAGGCAGTTGATAGGATCGCGGCCGGACCGTAGTCACGTTTTATCCGTTTAATCTCGCTGGCGACTATTTCCGCTGCTTCATCCCATGTGATGGGTTCATATTCCGACTCGCCTCTGCGGGAGCAGTTCCGTTTTCCATGCGGGTCGAAATCAACCCGTTTGAGGGGCTGCAGCAACCTGTTTGGCGAATAGATCATGGAACGCCAGGCGAGGGAATAAGGGGAAATGGTGGTCTTTCGGGCTGGGGAGAAGTTTCTACCCCTGGCTCTAATGACCCAGGCCGGCGGGTCATTTTCATCCAAATCCATCGGCGTAATACGAATGATCCTTCCGTCTTGGACATAAACAAAAACAGGACCACCCGTCGTCCCATTGGTTAACTTTTTAACGTCTCCCATAAACATCACTCCCTCAAATCGAGAAACATGTAACCCTCGGCGACTCCTCTCGTTCCTCCTGTGGCACGAATGAATCAGCCCGGGCTGGCTGATCTACGCGAGCTGCCGAAAACCCCTTTCTTGCGCAAATCGCGTACCAAACCCAATAATCCTTGCGGCGCCACCAACATAATGGCGATCAATATCAGCCCCTGAATGAGCATGCTGTATCCCGGATATCGCGCCAGTTGAAACTGCAAAATAACAACAATGATCGTGCCAACGAAGGGCCCCCAGGCCATCCCTAAGCCACCCATGACGGTGGCTAACATGACGATCATCAGCCAACTGATATCGAAAGAGCTATTGGGCTCGATATAACCCTGGTATGTGTAAAAAATAGCCCCGGCGATACCCGTCACGAAGGCAGCGATGAGGAAAGAAGACAGCTTCAGTCTAAAAACGTCTACCCCCAGGCTAGACGCGCTGACATCATTATCTCGAACGGCGGCGAGCCCAAAGCCAAATTTAGAGCGCAAGATGATGCCAATGATAACAATAGAAGCAAGGCCAACCGCTAAGCCAAACCAGTAGGTGACCTCGGAGGGAATATCGCTGATCCCTTTAATAATATAGCCTGCCCCGCCACCTTGAAGATCTCCGCCAACCGGTCTCCATCGGAGAAATACCAGTCGAAGTATGGCGGGTACAACCAGGGTGCCAATAGCAAAATAGACACCCCTCATCCTAAAAACTGCAATAGAAATAAGGCCGGCGAAAAGCGCCGCTATGAACCCACCGGCAAGGATCCCTAAATAATATGGCACTTCCAACCAGGATGAGATAGTTATGGTGTAGCCGCCTAAACCAATGAAGGCGGCCGGACAAAGAGCCAACAAACCGCTGAAGCCGGCCAGCAAATTCCACATATTGGCGGCAGCCAGGTAAACGAAGAAATAGAACAGATACAATATCCAGGTTTCAGAAAGGCCCACAACCGGCAACAGCGCCAGGACGACAGCAGCAACTCCCAGAAGTATCAATAAACGATATCGATGCATTGACTCTCTCATCTGCTGTTACCGGCCGAACAAGCCCTGGGGCCGGATCGCTAGAATAACTAGAACCATCAGAAAAGGGACCATTAGCTGACCGGTGGGGCCAAAGAAATGCCCACCCAACGTCTGCGATAGCCCAAAGATCACGCCTCCTATGAACGTTCCGACCATGCTTCCCAGCCCGCCCAGAATAATGACGCCAAAGGCGATAATCAGGAGGGCGTTTCCAGTCGTCGGGTTGAACGGAAAAGTTAAACCAAAGAATACGCCGGCTATGACAGCAAGAGCCATGGCGATGCCGAAGGCGATTTGATAAACCCTGTTTGGATTGATGCCCATGAGCTCGGCCGTCTTCCTATCTTGTGATGAAGCCGTAATCGCCTGGCCCAGATACGTTCTTTTTAAGAATTGATGAATCACCACCATCACAACGATAGCTGCGGCAAAATCGAGTATATAGACAAGGGGTATGTAAATATCTCCAATCTGGATGCTTTCGAAGGTATAGTCAGTTATCAGAGATCTGGACATCGGAGTCCATAGGATCTGCATCGCATTTTGGACGACCAGGGCAATGCCAAAGGCAATGATCAAAGCGGCATCGGCCGACATTTTTACCGCTCGATTCAGCAGGAACTTTTCAAGCAGGATGCCCAGCAAAAAGAAAGCCGGGATACCAATGACTAGCCCAAGAATGGGATCAATCTCGAACGTTGAAAGCAGAGCAAAAGCAAGGTAACTGCCCAGGATGACCAGTGTGCCGTGAGCAACGTTGATCACCTTCATGACCCCGAAAACCAACGACAGCCCCAGGGCGATAACGACGTACAATCCCCCCAGCAATATCCCTATTATGATGGGTGAGGCCAGGTCGCTTATAAAGTCCATCGTATCAACAGCTTCCTCGGGTGATCGCTACTCTGAACCAAAGTACGCATTTCTGATCTCCTCCTCTTCCACGAGTTCGGCCGCATCCCCACTGAGAACGATACGCCCTGTTTCTATAAGATAGGCTCGATTGGCTTCGTGAAGCGTTTGCCAAACATTCTGCTCGACCAGGAGGATAGTTATGCCACGAGCTCTAATTTCGTGAAGGGCTTTGAATAAGTCAGTCACAATCAGGGGGCTGAGACCGAGTGACATCTCATCGATAATCATCATTCTTGGATTGGCCATCAATCCCCGGCCAATGGCCACCATCTGCTGCTCTCCTCCGCTCAGCGTCTTTGCCAGCTGATTTTTCCTCGATACCAGGGCAGGAAATAGTTCATAAACCCTGGCCAGGTTTTTATCTCGCACAGCCCTGGCATTTCGGTTATAGGAACCGATAAAGAGATTCTGGGAAACAGTCATTTCGGGAAATAGCTTTCTTCCCTCCGGGACCTGAGAAATACCCAGGCCGACGATGTCGTAAGGGTCCAGGTTCGTGATATCCGTCCCGGCGAAATGGATAGTTCCATTGGAAGGATGTAGGGCTCCAGAAATTGTTTTCAACACGGTGGATTTGCCTGCACCATTGGCGCCCGCGATTGCCACAATCTCACCCTCGATCACTTCCAGCGACAGATTCCACACCACTTGCAACGACCCGTAGCGAACGTCGATGTTTTTCACGTGAAGTAGCGGTTCTGACGACATTTTCTTGACGTTCCTATCCTTGTCCGCTGCCTGGGGCGCCATTCGCTGAGGCATATTCACCCAGATAACACTCAATAACCTTCTTGTCTTTCATGACCTCCTCTGGCGTGCCCGAAGCAATCCTTGTGCCTTCGTTGATGACAAGAATCGAATCAACTGCCTTTCTCATAACATTCATAACGTGTTCAATGAGTATGATGGTGATTCCCGTTTGGCGGATAGCTTCTAGAATCTCTAACATTTGCGGGAGTTCCGTTTCATTAAGGCCGGCGGCCGCTTCATCAACAAGCAGTAAGGATGGATGGGTAGCGAGAGCCCTGGCGACTTCAAGCCGCTTGAGCGCAATCGTTGGCATATCTTTGGCCAGTACATCTTTCTTGTCTGAAAGATCGGTCATCTCCAGCACCTGGGGGACAGCACGTTCGGCCTCGGATTGACTGATTCCCCTACCATACATGGCTGCCACCTTGATGTTCTGAGAAACGGTCAGTTCACCAAAAGGCTGAGGGATTTGGTATGTTCGGGCGACTCCCAGGCGGCAAACTTTATGGGCAGGAAGGCGGGTAATGTCTCGTCCCTTGAATATGATTGTGCCCGAATCCGGCTTGTAGAATCCGCAAATCACATTGACCAACGTCGTTTTGCCAGCGCCATTCGGACCCATCAAACCCATGATTGCCCCGGCTGGCAGATCAAAGGTCACTTCATGGAGGGCAAGCAAACCGCCAAAGCGTTTACTGACGCCATTGATCGATATTATCGGTTCTGCCAACAAGTCACCTACTGTTGTCTAAATCCGCGATCTCAAAACCTGCGGCCGCGACCTGGCTTATCGCTGCCAAATATGTGATTTGATGTCTGGCCCCAGTTCAGAAAGGGGTAGGGCTTGTTTCAGAACAAGCCCTACCGCCAGCTACTTCATGTTATGTGTTTATTCTGGAACCGGGAAGATGAACTTAGACGTGGGATCCAGGTAGTCGTGCTCTGAGTGCGTGATCCCTAAATCCCAAACCCAGGGCTGATCTGTCTTCTGCCATTGGCCAACGAAGAGTGGTATCCAGCTAAAATGGGTATCTGGATCGAACTTGATCTGATAGTTGACGGTTTCCAAATCCGTCGTGGCCATAGCCTCGTTGACGGCGACCGGGTCGAGGGTACCGGCTCTTTCAACGGCATCGAAGAGGACCTGCAAGGGGGCATAGCCATGTCCAATACCGCGGTTTAACGGTTCGCCCGTTTCCTCAATCCATCTGTCCGCCAGGGACTGCGGCGTTGTATCTCCAATGCCGGGTCCTACGTAAGCCGGATCCCACCAGACTTCTGTGCCAACTCCTTGAGGCAAGTCACCGCCCCAGGACTCAACGTCGGTGTAGAATAGGGGCGCCCGGCCGACCATAACAATCTTGGGATTGAATCCCAGTTGCTTGCATTGTCTCCATAGGTTTGCAAACTCGGGACCTGGAACATTGCCCCACAGGATCTCAACTTCGTTGTCTTTCCATTCGTTGCACATGGCCGAGAAGTCGGTTGTCCCGAGGGGGTAAAAACCGAGTTTGTCCTCAACACCAATAACCGTTGCCCCCCATTCTTGCAGGAGACTCGGGAACAAGCCATACCAGCCAATTCCATCGGGCTCATCGGTGGCGAAAACACCGGCGATTTTGTTAGTCTGTTCGCCAAAGTCATCCAAGACCGCGAACCAGGAATCTCTGATGGTGTAACCTGGTAGGCCATACCTGGGATCGCCTTCAGGAGGCGGCGTCGCTATGCCAAAGCCAGGGAACCAGGTGTATGACCACTTTGACTCCGTTTCGCTGCGGGCGCCCATCCAGGGTTCAAAGGGACCACCACCAACGATATGGGGCACACCATGTTTCTCCGCAACCTCAGCGATTGGGATGTGGATTGACGGCGAGGAATCGACCGAATACAAAAGGTCGACATCATCACGCAAGATCAAATCCTCCGCCAGGGTTCCCGACTTAGAGGGATCGCTGGCATTGTCGGCGACGATGTATTCTACCGGAATCTTGCGATCAAACTCCTTCACAAAGATCCCCCCTTGGGCGTTGATGTCGTCAACGGCCGCCTGGGCGCCAAAGACGCCTCCTTCACCAAATCCGGCAAATATGCCGGTTAGCGGGGCACTGGTGCCAATTTTGATGGTTTCTGGTCCGGCAGGAGCTGCCTCCTCCGGAGCAGCCTCTTCTGGGGCGGCCGCCTCAGGGGCTTCGGTATCTGCCGCAGTCGGCTCTGCAGTATCCTCACCACAGGCAGACAGCGAAATAAGTAAGAGTATTGTAATCAGGATCAATATTGATTTTTTCATTTCTCCCTCTTCCTTTCTTTATCTAAAGAATATACTCATTGTTCCCCGGGTGGCATTGGTCGATTATAAAATCTTATTGCTCCTCCTTTCGCCTATTTCTGCTGCGCCACATAGACAGTGATAAGATAATCGGCCAAACGTTGCCTCGATTCGGCAATGTCGTTTTCTGACCAATCTAAGAATCCCTTGCCGCTCTTGAATCCTAATTCACCCGCCTTGACCTTGGCTTGCAAGGTGGTGGATGGCGTTGGATCGGCATTGATATGTTTCAGGATGTAGTTGTGTATAGCCAGGGTGAGATCAAGACCAACCATGTCGGCGGTCTCTACGGGACCAAGGATTGGCAAGCGCAGTCCAAAGCCATAGCGTATGACCTCATCTACCGTAGCCGGGTCGCAAATGCCCTCATCAACGATGGCGAAGGCTTCGCGCCACAGGGCGTGTTGAAGACGGTTGCCCACAAAACCCGGCACATCTTTGCGCACGTAGACGGGATGTTTGCCAACGCGCACCAACAATTCATAGGTGTCCGACAAACACCAGCCGGCAGATTCTTCCGCCTGCACAACCTCTACCAGCGGGATCAAGTACGGTGGATTCCAGAAGTGGGTGCCGACAATTCGCTCCCGGTGCCGGGCTTTCAGGGCGATCTCGGTAATGCTAATCACCGAGGTGTTGCTGCACAAGATAGTTTCCGCTGGACAAAGCGTATCCAGCTCCACGAATAGACGCTGTTTCAGTTCCAAATCCTCAAAGACAGCCTCAAAGACAAAATCACTGCCTTCGCAGGCAGCTCCTAGCTCAGCCATGACAGTGATATTGTCGAGGATCTGACTGATTTCGGTCTCGAAATCAACCCCCTTGTCCTGCATGTTCCTGAGGTTGGACTCGATCCTCCCTTTAGCCGAACCAAGAAGATCGTCATTGACATCAACCAGCCTGACGGTGTGTCCACAGACTGCAAAAAGCTGGGCAATGCCATGGCCCATCAGGCCGGCTCCGACCACAGTTATCTGTTCTGAAGTCGACATGGTTTTCCCCTAACCCGCGGTGTAGCCACCATCGACATACATGATGGATCCGGTCATAAAGTCTGATGCTCGTGACGACAGGTAAAGAACTGCCCCGATGAAATCTTCCGGCTCGCCCAGGCGGCCGATGGGGATACGCCTCAAAAACACTTTATAAAATTCCTGGTCGTCAAACATCCATTGGGTGAGATCGGTGCGGAAAACCGTGGGGGCGATGGCGTTAACATTGATGCCATACTCGCCCCATTCGCAGGCCAGAGAGCGAGTCAGAACATGCACGGCGCCTTTTGAGGTCGCATAACCCGTGTAGTTCTTCATGCCCAGCAGGCCGCGGGTAGATGAAACGAGGATGACTTTGCCACCCCGCTTCTGTTCAATCATGACCCGGCCCACCTCCCTGGACATCAACCAGGTGCCTTTGACGTTAACATCCATGATCTCTTCGAATTCCTCGAGTGGGAACTCCGTGATCGGATGGATACGGCTAAGACCGGCCGAAGTAATGAGGATATCAATGCCGCCGAACTGTTTAACAGTCTCCTCGACAATACGTTTTGTGTCGTCGGGATCGGCCGGGTGACCGGCGATATAGGCGGCCGAGTACCCCGCTTCTTGTATCACCGCGGCGACCGGCTCCAGTTTCTCCGCGGTGCGGCCGGTCAGCATTACCTTGACGCCGGCTTTCGCCAGACCTTTTGCACAGGCTTTGCCAAATCCACCGGAAGCGCCGGTAATAAGCGCGACCTTGCCGGTAACATCAAAAAGTGACCTGGTATCTGGAATATCATCCATTGTGCATCACTCCTATTGCGGTGGGTAGGGCATCACGACCAGCATGGTCGCGACGCTATTGGTATCGTTGCGCACCTCTCGGTTTTCATTTGGGCCAATAAAAATCGAGTCCATAGGACCGAGCTTGACTTCTTGATCTTCGAAGGCCATGGTGAGTTCACCTTCGAGTACGATATATACCTTATCCAGTGGGGAGGCATCCCACTCTGCCTTGGCGCCAGGTAGATAATATGAGCAGCCAACCCAGTAAGGGGCTTCGCTACCCAGGTTTTTATGCTGCAAAAACATGGCGTGGCAATTCTCAGTGTGCTTGGGCGGGCTGTACTTAACAGCTTCCTCTAAACGCGTTACCTTCATGGAACTCCTCCTTAAAGACGGAAATTACCCGTTGGATCGACGATGGCGACCATGCGGACGATGCAGCCGTCTCCCTTGACCCAGCGCCAGGGAAAGGCGGCAATGGTTACTCGTTTCCCGGTGACCTTGTCGATATCACCGCCAACATTTTCAAAACCAACAATCCCATTGCCCAATAATTGCCGGTGGCAGGGTTCCCACAAAGCGAACTCCTCCGCTACCTTCTTGCCGGTCTCTTGTTCATACTCCTCGACAACCCAGGGCAGGATTGGCCCGCCAGGTCCGTGAGGTCCGATGGCCGTGGCCAGGGGATGATCCAATGCTTGCTGGTCTACCCCGACCGCTTTGACGCCCTTTTCCTTGAGCCATTGCCCCGCTTCGAGGTATAGGCCAGGTGAGTAGCAAAAATATTTAACACTGTCCCCCCAATATTGGTGCCAGCCGGTGTTGATAATTACGATGTCTCCGGCTTCGATCTTGGGCTCGGCCTTTTCCAGATCCTCTGGGGTGATCTTTTCCCACTTCCCTTTGGGGATAGAAACGACGACGGCCGTGCCAAAGAAACGATCGAGCGGGACCTCATCCATGTAGGGCATCCCCTCGATGACATGCGCCGGGGCATCGGTGTGGGTGGTGCAGTGCATGAAAGTGGTGATTTGCTGAGAGAGGACGCGGGATTTGGCGTGGTAGTGAAAGCGTTCGATCTTAACGTCGGGGAAATAGGGCCACAGGGGTACCTTATCTCCCCAAGGGTGGCTGAGATCGTAAAACTGCAAACTATCAGTGGAAGATGGCATCGTACTCAATCTCCTTTCGATATTTGGCCAGACAGGGTGCCCGGGCAGGTTATTATTTTATTATTCAAATCCTTTGATTCTGCGTTATCTGGTTCTTTTTACCTTCGCACGTATTCGATAAGCTTGCTGCCAACGTTGCTCACATGGTTGTACATGACTGTGGCCGCAGCCTCGGCATCGCCTCGTTGGCAGGCTTCGATAATTGCCCGGTGCTCAGCTTGAGCCTGGGGCATCCCTCCAATTTCGGTAATGAAAGCGACCAGGTAGTGTTGCGTGCGGTAACGCAACATACTGGTGAGTTCGCACAGATGACGTCTACCAGATGCACCATACAGCGTTATATGGAAAGCATGATTCAATTTAATCAGAGTAACCGAGTCGCCAAGATGGCTATCCATCTGCCCAAAGTATGAGAGTAATTGGGACAGAGTAGCCTCTGTCATTTGGGGAACTGCAAGACGCGTTGCCATTGCCTCAAGCGTTGCCCGAATATCGTAGATATCGCGCAGATCATCGGCGCTCAACTGGGTAACAATGGCGCCCCTGTGAGGGAAGATGGTCACCAATCCCTCGGCTTCTAAGTCACGAAGCGCTTCCCGGACAGGCGTCGTGCTTACGTCAAAGCGCGCCGCAATCTCTTCCAGGCGAATATTTTGACCCGGGACGATTTCCCCCCGGAGAATATCTTCACGGAGATTGTCGGCAAGTGAGCTTTTTACAGTACGAGTGATATTGAGGGTCATGGTTTACCCATCTATTTGATATTTTGTCAAATATCAGATGTCAAAATGATAGGTAAAAATTGTGGCGGTGTCAAGGTCTTTGCAGCTAATTTTGTTATTCTTCGGCAAATCTGTCGCTTTCGGAGAGAGTGCCTTTGGGTAACAAAGAAAAGAAGCGGTTGACGGAACGGGACTCGGCGGTAGCGTGATGGATGATTAGGAAGGGTAGCGCCTAATCCCAGAGCTCGCGCCGGATGCCGCTTTGCTCAACCCACTAGATCTCGCTGGCGAAGCGGTCGATGAAATAGCGGTCGTGCAGCACGGCCAGCACGGTCCCTTTAAAGCTACTCAGGGCCTCTTCAAAGCTGGCGCGGGCGGGGATGTCCAGGTGATTGATGGGCTCGTCCAGCAGCAGCACATTACAACCGGCCAGCACCATTTGGGCCAGGGCCAGGCGGGACCGCTGGCCGTATCTCAACTGGCTGTTGGGCTTCAGCGGTTCCTCGCCGGTGAATATAAAATAGGCGAGGAAGTTGCGGGCGGCCGTCTCATTATCAAAAGCCTGCCGAACGGTTTGCAAGGGGGACAAGGCGGGATCAAGGCCGCTCTGTTCCTGGGTCATGTAGCCCAACTTCATACTGGGTCCACGCTCTACCCGGCCGGCCAGCCTCGTAGCCCAGCTGGAGATCGACCAGGCTCAACACCGATTGGCCCAGATGGGCTGTATCGGCCAGATCAAGGCGTATACTCCGCGATTGGGACGGTTTTTCCACCCGCTCACCTGAATCGAGGTAGCGTTCCAACTTTCGCTCCCGGGCCTTCGATTTTTTAGCCACTTTTTTGGCGGTGGAACGCTGGTACTCCTTATATCCCTTTAGCTTCATCTTCTCGCCGCCAATACGTACGGAACTGGCTTCTCGCTCGGTGCGGGCTGCCTGAGCTTTGGCTCTTAGAATATCCTGCTTGACCCGGCGGATTTCCCCTTGCAGATCGTTGTAAGTCGTCCACTGCTTTTCTCGAGCCAACGCTAGCTGTTCCCGGTAAGCGCTGTAGTTGCCGTCATACTCTTGTAACGACTGCTGGTGGGGGTCGATTGCCAGAATCCGGTTGACGGTGCGGTCGAGGAAGGTCCGGGCGTGGGAGACGATGAGCACGGCCCGGCCGGTATCGGCCGTGTTGATGCGCTGCAGGAGGGCATCGTACTGGTTCTGTAGCCGGGCATCGTCGGGTTCGCCGGCCAGGGCCTGGGCCAAGCGGGCCAGTTCCCTCTCCAGCACCGTCACGTCGCCGGCCGCCCGGCCGACCCTGTTGGCCACCGTGGTCGCGCCATCAGCAAGTTTTCGGGAATCGTGATTCCAGCCTTATAGTCCAGTGAAACTGGTTCATGCGATCTGCGGCCCAGCCATATTCGAACCGGCAATTTGGCTTGTGATGGGTCCCATGCATTTCTTTATTTAATTTGTTGAAAGTTCAACACCTGGTGAGGTAAATTGCGGATGGAATTCAGGGATGCCTTTAAGCAAAATCCAGAGCCCGATAACAAACTCAAAGGGGACATAGGGCAAGTAGAGGATGAAGGGAAGTTGATAGTCAAAGATAGCGACCAATGTTCCGACCAGGAGCGGAAAAATGGTAATCAAGCCCCAGAGGGACAAAGCCCGCGGAACAAGGCCGGATTTGCT
>Ga0307376_10001480_pt1 | contig 25221 bp, 18 predicted proteins | sample TR2MG_FD_202536 | JGI IMG/M metagenome (GOLD analysis project Ga0307376, IMG submission 202536) | Soil microbial communities from Risofladan, Vaasa, Finland - TR-2 | ecosystem: Environmental > Terrestrial > Soil > Coastal area > Acid sulfate soil | place: Finland: Risofladan, Vaasa | collected...
ACTCATTATTGATAATACTTTCGCAACACCCTGGCTTTGTAAGCCACTGGAGCATGGAGCAGATATTGTTATTCACAGTGCTACCAAGTATTTCTCAGGTCATGGCAACCTTACTGCTGGCGTTATCTGTGGAAATGATAAAATGATTATGAAATCTGCTATTGAATACAGAAAACTTGTTGGACACATGCTATCTCCTGATGACGCATACAGATTACAGACACAGATTCAGTCATTTAACCTTCGATTCTCACGTCAATGCGATAATGCTTCAAAACTGGCATCCCGTCTTACTAAAATTCCGGCTATACGAAAAGTCTGGTTTCCTGGTTTAAAGGAACATTCTACACATGTTGTTGCTAAAAGCCTTTTTAATGGGAAAGGATTTGGAGCAATGATAACATTTGATTTTGATGGGAATGATGAAAATGAAAAGAGAAATAGGAGAGATCTATTTATTAACCATGTGTCAGGAAATATTAAACTTATACCAACACTGGGTGATCCGCACACTATCCTTATGCCTGTTGAAGCAGTATGGGGTTCAAAATATCCTGAACCCGGAATGATAAGACTTTCGGTTGGATTTGAAGAATACGGTGCATTGGAAGCAACAATAATGAAGGCTTTTAACAAGGTTTTGTGAACTTATTAAATTTACTTCCTGGCAGTTTTTTTCTTTCTATGGAATAGTAACAGAACGTGAGTAAAAGGTTTCTATTCCCAGTTTATCGGATAAATCCCATGTTCTTTCAGATATTCATTACACCTGCTGAAGTGTCTGTTCCCAAAAAATCCCCTTGAAGCAGATAGGGGAGATGGATGAACTGATTCTAAAACCAGGTGTTTTTTTCTGTCTATTGATTCTCCTTTTTTCTGGGCGTACGCACCCCAAAGGAAAAAAACCAAATTTTGTTTATCCTCATTTAGAGCTGAAATAACGCTATCGGTAAATTCTTCCCATCCCTTTTTCTGGTGAGATCCTGCCTGATGTGCTCTGACAGTAAGGGTAGCATTAAGTAGCAAAACACCCTGGGATGCCCATCTTTCAAGATTTCCACTTTGTGGTCTTTTTACACTAATATCTGTTTCAATTTCTTTAAAAATATTTATTAAGCTTGGGGGAAACCCAACACCATCTCTAACTGAAAAACACAATCCATGAGCCTGCCCAGGACCATGATAAGGATCCTGTCCGAGTATTATAGCCTTTACATTATCATATGGACAAAGGTTAAAGGCATTAAAAATGAGACCTCCTGGAGGATAAATGGTGTTACGCTTATATTCTTCCCTGACGTAATCTGAAAGCTTAATGAAATATTCCTTTTCAAATTCATGCTTCAGTTTTAGTTTCCATGAGGGCTCTATCTTTACATCCATGGGATTATCTGTACTATGTGTAAATCAAGTAATTCACTGCTAATGTAATAAAATAAGTAATTGATAAAAAAAAATGGGCTGTCGCCTGTTGTCGTCAGCCCATATCCCCAAGTCACCCTCACTACCTAAAACTGATTCAGAAAACTTGTAAACATCTAACCAATGTAATTAAATATTTAATAGCTTTTACTGAAATTATATGCCAAATATATTTAAAATTGGTTAAGAAGACTAATATTTTACACAAAAATATAGCAATCTGTTTGTATTATTTAATTGCAAATATTAAATTATTTTGCCTGTGACATTAATGTAACGACTGCTTCAAGTTTTTCAAGCCTTTGCTTCAGTTGATCATTATCAGCTTTAAGTTCTTCGATAGTTTTTTTCTGATCCTGAGTAGCTTTTACAAGAGTTGAAATAAGATTATTATAAAGAACACCATCAGGTCTTCCATCTGTATCATAAACAACAAGGGAATTATTGACTTTGTCGACCTCTTCTGCAATTAAGCCATACTGTAATGAATTAGTATTGTCTTCATTATAATAGAAAGAAACTGGTCGCAAATTATATAACCATGAAATATCATCAATAGAATTAACATTATTTTTATATCTGATGGAGCTGGTTGCTTTGGTAAGTTCACCTGTTGTATTATTTATATAAAGGTTTATACCACTTGCTGCTCGTAAGGATGGCATTGCAACTGGTCCTGCTGAGGTCATCGCTAATACTGTTAAAGGTGTTTTTCCAAGAGTTGTAACAGATAATATGTCAGCATTGGCTTCAAATTTAAAGTCATCTTCACCTAGGCTGGTATCAGTAAAATAGAATGCCGGGCTGGTACTGCTTAAAGTAACATCACCCCCAAACCTTCCGGAACTGGTGGCATTAAATGTACCTGCAACATCCAAAGTATAAGAGGGTGTGATATCACCAATACCTACCCTGTTATTTGTCGCATCAACGAAAAGAGTTCCGCCATCAACCTGAACATTTGAACTGTTATCGTTATTCAGCATAAGAGTCGTTCCTGTATTAGTTATTATCTCATCACCATCAAGGCGTAGAGAGTTAGCTATTTCAAGCGACCCTGAATTAGTAGATCCGGTAGCATCAGTACTATTGGTAATCTCACCTCTCCCGGCAGCTGTGAAAGTGCTGCTGGTATACAATGTTCCGTACACATAGGTATTCGAAGAGGAACTTATATAAATTCCTTCTCCGGGATCAGAATCATAATTAATATAATACCCATTCGTTTTAATTGCCTGGCTCGCTATGTGATTGCCCATATTGTCACCAGTTCCTGAGTAGGATGAAATGTTTCCGGTAACATAAAGATTACCATTTATAGTTGTATTACCATTTTTTGCAACTACCATGGCATCAGAACGGCCTCCCGAGCCACCATTACCTATAACAAAAATAGGATCTGTAGTAACCCATTCATCACGGTCATATGAAGCACTAGTAGCATTATTGTATCCAACCACAAAACTATTGGCAGCTTCAGCAATAAGTGATTCTCCCATAGCAAAAGCATTATAACCTCTTGCATAATTATTGGCACCTGCCGCAAAAGAATAAGCACTATCAGCTGAATTTGTATGACCAAGAGCTACAGCACCCATTTTTCTTGCAGTATTATTTGAACCAATAGAAAGTCCTCCTTCTGATGAAGTGTTGCCATTACCCAAAGCAATTGAATAATCATCATTAGCAATATTATATTTTGTCACCAGTGTTGGAACCCAGGAAAACGATCTTGGAGGTGTAAAAACAAGCTTCATATAGGTGTAATTATAATAGGCGCCAATTGAAATTGATTTTGTTCCATTAGCCTGGGCACTATATCCTAATGCTGTTGCATATTGACCGCCAGTGGATGATCCATAGCCAAATGCACTCGAATATGTTGCGTCGGCACTGGTGGTGGCACCGTAACCAACTGCAACAGAGCTTGTTGCCTGAGCAAGAGCACTACGCCCAAAAGCACTTGCGTAATCTGCAGTTGTTTTTGCATAAGCGCCAACAGCAGTTGAATAATTATTTACTGCCCAACTGCTGTATCCTAGTGCGAGTGAACTTTGACCTTCTGCCTTGGCATTATATCCAAATGCTCCGGAATAACGACCTGAAGAAGAAGATTTGTAACCCAAAGCTGTTGCATAGTATTCTGAGGCAGTACTATAATAACCAAAACTACTTGAAGAATAACCTGAGGCAAGTGCCCCGATTCCTAATGCCATAGAACCTTTCTGAGTGGCCTGTGCACCCATTCCAATAGCAACAGTATATGGCTGACTGGCAGTAGTAGGTGTGCTTGTTGGATTTCCGGAATCATCCAAACCTACTGATCCGAAAGCAAATGATTTATAGCCCGAGGCTATCGCTCCTGATCCAAGAGCATAGGAATCCTCTCCGGTAGCTTTCGTAGCATTACCAAGAGCAAATGCACTTGAAGCAGTACTTATTCCTCCGACCCTGGCTCCGGCAATTGAATTTTTACCTATGGATGTAGAAAAATCACCTAATGCAATTGCTTTATAACCAAATGCCTGGGAATAATCGCCCATAGCAATGGATTTATATCCCAGCGATGTAGAGTTGGTTCCGACACTATCAACTGATCCAATATGAACATTGCCGGCAAGAAATGCTTTTTTGTTTGGATACCACAATATTTGAGGTGATTCAGCAACAGTATTTACAGCTGATGCTCCGGTAAGATTGAAATACATATCATTAATACCCTTTGATGCACCATAACCACCAATCGCAAAACCTCCTTTAGTACCTTTACCTTCAGGTGCTGGATTAGGATCGATATAAACTCTGACACTATCGGGAGTAACCCTGAAGTAATCAACTGGAGGAAGCGGATCAGCCTTACTGGCTCCTTCAAAGCCACCGATTGCAAACCCTCCTTTTACTCCTTTTCCGGATCTGGGCACAAAAATATTTACTGCATCGGGATAAACCGCAAATACAGTCTGACCATCCTGCCGTTTAACCTCAAATAAGGCATCCGGTGCAGCATCGTCGTCACTTACTACCGAAAGTTTTGAGCCATTGGCAACACTGTTTGCTTTCTCTGCTACCATAGCATAGGGTACAGAATTAAGCTTTGATGTTCCCATATTTCTCCAATTAGAAGAGGGATATTCAATCTTTATACCAATGAAGAGAGGTCCCTGGTTCCAATCAATGACGTCGAAGCTTTCTGCTGACCCCTGGTCCTTTGATTTGGTCCCCATAATAAGACTAAACAAACCAAGATTATTTGTCCTTACTGAATGCTCTTCCTCCCAAACATAGGTTCCACTGCCGGATGCAAAAAATCCTGAAGTGTCACTAAGTATCGAAACCTTCACCTGGATATCCTTATTAGTAATTGGATTTCCAGTTCCATCGCGGGCAACAGCCTGATAATTAAATCCCTGAGGAACCTGAGAAGAGATAAGATAAAAGGAAAAAGTTAAAATTACTGAAAGGAGTAGTTTTGTTTTCATAACTAAATTTTGTATTTTAATACTACTTCATAAACTAAAACAATACTTAAATTTATCACTTAAGACTTACAATATATAATTTTTTACGTTAAATGCTTTAAATATTTGATAAATGATCAATCCTAAAAGTATTCTGATATAACTATTTGACAGGTAATTATTGGAAACAAGATCAAACATGCATTAGTGATATAAAGACCAACATCAGAAATGCATTTATCCATAGAAATTGAAGTTTAAAAATTTAACTTTACAATAAAAATGGCAAAAGAAACTGAGCGCAAATTTCTCGTAAATGGTGAATTCATCCATCTGGCTACTAAAAAGATAAGTATTTTTCAATACTATTTTTCAATAGATCCCGACAAAACTATCAGGTTAAGGATTGCTGGGGATGAAGCATTTCTGACGATTAAAAGCATGTTTGACGATAATTCGATTAGTCGTAATGAATGGGAATTTCCGATCCCGTTGACAGATGCCACTGAGATGATCAAAGTTTGTTTGCCAGGTAAAATAGTAAAAACCAGACATTTAATCCCCTCAGGGAATCATATGTTTGAAGTTGATGTTTTTCACGAAGAAAATGAAGGGCTTATTATTGCCGAAATAGAACTATCTTCAGCAGAAGAGCATTTTGATAAACCAGACTGGCTTGGAGAGGAGGTAACCGGTTTGCCTCAATATTATAATGCTAACTTAATCAAATAGTACCCAACTACGCTAAAGCAGCTGTCTTACAAAACTTTTGAATAGATCTGCTTTGGATCTCCGGGTCCATAAAAATTATTAAGACTTGCCTGGAGAATATAGCCATTATTTTTATAAAATGCTTCCGTAGAGAAGTAAAGTGGTCTTCCCGATGTTTCTACCCAGATTATTTTACCACCGGATTCTCTAACATTATCTTCAATAGCTCGAAGTAACACAGAACCAAGTTTTTTGTTTCTTGAATCCTGATGAACAACGATCCAGTAAAGATCCCATGAATGGGTTGAAACAGGATTTTTTCCATAAGTGGCAAATGCTACAAGCTCATCACCATCAGCTATTTTTATCCAGGTATACCCGCTCTTTTCGGAACCTCTGGTTATTGTCTCATCGGCTATCTCAAGTGCTATCTGTATCTCAAATTCATGGAAGTATCCAGTCGACCTTACAATGGACTCAATGCTTTTTCTGTCATTTGCAGAAATTCCTTTTAAAACTACCGTCATATAATCACTTATTTAAATCAGATATAATCCTTTGTAATACATCGACGAATGAGTGACCTGCCTGATTTATTGCAGCAACAAAACCACTATCAGGGGCTATACACGGATTGGCATTTACCTCGATAACATAAACATTATCATTACTATCTGTTCTTACATCTATCCTTGCATAACCTTTTAATCCGAATATTTTCCAGCAATCTATTGAAATATCTTTCAGTCTTATCTCCAGCCTTTGATCAAGATCTATTCCGGGGAAATTTCTCACAGTATTTAAATATTCAAAACTATCAGTTTCCCATTTAGCTTTGAAATCTACTATCCTGGGTTTGTTCTCATCAAAATCCACGAACACTATTTCTGCAGGAGGTAGTACTTCAGGGCCATCTTTACCAGCTAAAATACTGATATTGAATTCTCTGCCTTCAATATAATCTTCAATGAACCAATGAGAATCATCAAGACCGATTAATTTATTTTCGAAGCCGGGCTTGCACTCAAATACTGAATCGCCGGTGATACCAAGTGATCCATCTTCCCAAACGGGTTTGAGAATATACTTTTTCCCCATCGTCAATCCGCTTGCCTGGGAAGGTAAAAATATTCCCGGATTATTGATTCCTGCATCCCTTAATGTTCTGCTTGACAAAATCTTATTACTGGTAATAAATAATGCCTCAAGCGGATTTCCTGAATAAGGAATTGAGTGCATGTTTAGAAGAGCAGGTACGAAATAATTAAGTTCTCCTTTATTGTTAATTGATTCAACAAGGTTAAATACAAAATCAGGTTTTTCTTTTACAAGAAGATTGATCTCTTCCATGAAGTTCTGGCTAATACCCTTCCTGTAAACACTATTTCCTAAAATTTTAAGATTTTTTTCAATATAATCAACCTGGTCCATCACATCAAGCTCATCAGCCAGGGCACCGTCAAGAGGTTCATTGAAAATAATGCAGCAATTCATTCGTTAATATTTTATTTTACCTCTATTCTTTTAAGTGCAGATTTCATTACCAATTCTATCAACTCCTGGTAATTAATGCCATACATTCGTGATAGAATTGGAAGGTCTGAGTGAACGGGGTTTAGCCCTGCCAGAGGATTAGCCTCAATAAAGCATATATTTCCTTTACTGTCAGCTTTAAGATCAATCCTTCCGCCATCAACTGCTCCCAGGGCTCGCCATGCTCTTAATGCCACATCTTTGCACTCTTCAAAAATATCAGGATCGATTGGATTATAATTGCAATAATTCTGGTAATTCTCCTTGACTTCGACTGAATAAGGAAGGTTATCTGAACAAATTACCTCCATACCCCCAATGACCATAGCCTCATCTCCAGATCCCACTATCCCAACTGTAAATTCTCTTCCTGGAAGAAATTCTTCGACCAGTGCCGGTTGTTTGAACTCATTGACGATCCAACCCACCATTGAACCAAGTTCCTCGTGTGTGGTTACCAGACTTTTTTCAGTTATACCCTTTCCTGTACCCTCAGAAACAGGTTTTACAAAAAGCGGAAAATTAAGATTACAAGATTTTGATTCGTTTTGTGATGTCATAAGGCAACCAGGACTGACTGGAACACCCGCAGATGAAACCACAAGTTTTGCAATGTGCTTATTAAGTGATATTCCCATTATTACCGGACCACTAAAGACATAGGGTATCCTGTACTGATCAAGAAGTGCTGGAACAACCGATTCTCTTCCATCACCATATAATCCTTCTGTAATATTAAAAATAAGATCCCAGCGTTTCCCACTGGAAAGGGCCTCAATCAGCTGAAAAACATTCCCAACTGGTTCAGTTTCATAGCCCATCTTTTTTAAAGCTTCCTCAAGAGCATCCACCGTTTCCTGTTTGTCGAATTCGGCAGTTTCATCCAAGGAATACCCACGGTCAATATACCATGACCGAAGGTCAAATGTCAAGCCAATTTTCATTAAAAAGTATTATTTTTCAGGATATTCGCATAACTCTCCCATGTAATTACGCATCACTATACGATCTTCATTATGGTCAACCACATAGTCAGGAAGCAGAGGTATTTTTCCTCCACCACCAGGAGCATCAACGACAAAAGTTGGTACGGCATATCCACTGGTGAAGCCTCTGAGGCCTTTTATTATTTCAAGACCTTTCTTTACTGTTGTCCTGAAATGAGATGATCCGGGAATCAGGTCACACTGATAGAGATAATAAGGTCGAACTCTGATTTTTAATAACTTATGCATAAGTTCCTTCATCACTGGAACATTATCGTTTATCCCTTTAAGAAGAACTGTCTGACTGCCAAGAGGAAATCCCCCATCTGCGAGCTTCATACAGGCATTCGCACATTCATCCGTTATTTCAGCCGGATGTGAAAAATGCAAGCTTATAAATAATGGATGATATTTCCTTAGTAAATTTATCAGATCATCCGTAATGCGCTGCGGCAGGACTACTGGAACTCTTGTTCCTATTCTTATTATCTCAACATGTTCAATTTGGCGTATATTTGATAGTATATAGTCCAGTGCTCCGTCATTTAATGTAAGAGGATCACCACCACTGATAAGCACATCTCTGATCTCGCTATGACTGGCAATGTATTGAAATGCTTTTTCAAAATCCTGTCTGCTGAGTCTGCTAAACTGCCCTACTGAATGGGATCTTGTACAATATCTGCAATAATTTGAACAAACCTGGGTCACTGTAAACAAAACCCTGTCGGGATACCTGTGTACAATGCCTTTTACAGGAGAAAAAGATTTTTCGTGCAAAGGATCTTCATGCTCAATTGTTTGCGTCAATAGCTCCTCAACAGCTGGCACTACATTGCGTCTCAGAGGATCTGAAAATTTACTGTTATAGATCAGTGAAGCAAAATACGGAGTGATCCTTAAAGGAAGCCGACCTTTTAGATTATTAGTGGCCATAATCTCCTTTTCGGAGAGCTTCATGATTTTCTTTAAATCATCGATGCTTGTAATTGCATTCCGAAGTTGCCATTTCCAATCATTCCAGGAATCGATAGTTGTTAGGGGGAAGTAACGGTGCATAAACTCCGAACTTCGGTTGCTAACTAACTGAATTGGGATTTCGTTTTGCGAAAATAACATGGTTTTCGCGCCAGGCTCTTCATCAGAAGAACTCCCCACGAGGCGACTCTCATGGTGGAGCGTCGTAGCCTCATTTTTGTTAGCATTCATAACAGATGGTGAAAGAATTCACCTTTCTTTTTTAGATTGTTTAATTGGTTTAATTAATACTGATTTAACAAAATATTTCGAGGCGAAATTAAATAAACTATTAATACAATGTGTCATCATAGTGGCAGAAATTTCAACATACCATTATTTTTATTAACATCCGATAGTCTGTTGTAATTTTTATAAATATAGTAATCTAATTATCAGTACTTTACATAGTCAGGCAAACTCTTCCCTTTGACAGACTAAATAGTAAATTTGAACAAAATTATCTCATTATTCTTTCTATTTTGATAATTAAAAATATTTTTATATGCTTAAAATTACCCAAATAACATTTGGGATAAAGAATTGTTTATTAATCTTGGGATAGCTAAAGAGATAATTAGGCGAAATATCCTCCATAGCCTTCGGTTAATAAATAAAGTATTATATCGCGTAAGATCATAGATATTCATTTTAAATAAATTTAAGATATTTTTGATTTCTGCTTTCAGGAATGGGATCGATCATCCCGGGTTAGTCAGAAATTAAAATATTATGATATATAGATAATGAAATGATTCATAACAATAATAACAAAATACTGGCACTTCTCTTTGTAGGAGTTCTAATGGGGGCGCTTGACATTTCTATCGTCGGCCCTGCTATTCCGGCAATTGAGAATTCCATTAAAGTAGAGAAGCAACTCTTATCCTGGATATTTACTATTTATGTACTTGCCAACCTTGTCGGAATCTCCCTTATGGCTAAGCTCTCTGACCTATATGGAAGAAGGAAGATTTACATACTTGCGATTTCTATTTTTGCTGCAGGCTCCCTAATAGTTGCTTTGTCGCATAAATTCAATATACTGATAACCGGAAGGGCCATTCAGGGTTTTGGAGCTTCCGGAATTTTCCCGGTAGCATCCGCTGTTGTTGGTGATATTTACCCTCCTGAGAAGAGGGGAAGAGCATTGGGCCTAATAGGTGCAGTATTCGGTATAGCATTCATCCTGGGCCCGGTAATTGCGGGAGTAGTTTTAAAATATTTTGTCTGGAACGATCTGTTCTACATTAATATACCTATAGCTTTGTTGCTTATTTATTTCAGCAGCAAGCTATTACCCTCCGAACGATTAAGTAACAAAGATTCAATAGATTGGAAAGGAATAATTTTCTTAGGATTGTTCCTTTCAACTTTCACATTTGGTATAAATCAGATTAACTCAAAAGCACTTATAGCCAGTCTTCTTTCCGTTAATTTTCTTCCCTTTATATTTTGTGCTTTAATATCATTTATTATACTTATTATCGTAGAAAAGAGGGCAAGTAATCCGGTTTTAAATCCACAATTATTTACAATTCGACAGATACGACTAACAGGAATAATTGCAATTGGGACAGGCATTTTTCAGGCATCATTTGTTTTTCTTCCTTCAATGGCTTTAGCTTCATATGAGATAAGCACATCAACTGCAAGCTTTATGCTTTTACCCGTGGTAATTGCAACCGCGATCGGATCACCGGTATCAGGCAGATTACTTGATAGTTATGGATCCAGAGCACTAATTATTGCAGGATTAATCTCTTCCTCTGCAGGTTTTTTCCTGTTGAGTACTCTTACAGAGAACAGGCTTGGATTTTATACCGGAGAAGTATTTCTTGGATTTGGATTTTCAGTTCTTTCAGGTTCTGCACTGCGCTATATTATGCTAAATGAGGTTTCAGTTGCTGAAAGAGCTGCTACACAAGGTGTAATAACGATATTTGTGAGCATAGGACAAATGACCGGTGCTGCAATTATTGGCACTTTAGTAGCATCAAATAAAATTGCACTTATTGGTTATAAGCAAGTCTTCCTTTTTATTGCAATATTTTCATTATTACTGACTGTTGCAGGAATTTTCCTGAAAAGCAGGAACAAAGAAAAATTAACTGTCTCACAATTTGTTTAGTATATAAGTCTTTTATGATATCTGATAATATAAAAGGAAAATTCTCGCAAAATCTAAAATCATTTTTTATAGATATTGGCGAAGCAGTATCAGGGACGGAGCAGGATTTCACTGAGGGAAGCTTGAGGCGTGCCATCCTTTTATTATCTATTCCGGCCGTCCTTGAGATGATTATGGAATCGGTATTTGCCATTGCTGATATATACTTTGTGTCAAAACTGGGAGCTGATGCAATAGCAACAGTAGGCATAACTGAGTCGGTAGTGACAATAATTTATGCAATTGCAATTGGACTTGGTACCGCTACTGCATCACTAGTTTCAAGAAGGATAGGCGAAAAGGATCCCGCTTCAGCTTCCAATACGGCATTTCAGGCTATCCTGACTGGACTGGCTGTCTCCATAGCAATTGGTTTGCCCGGTGCATTGTTTGCAAAAGAATTACTTCAGATGATGGGTGCTTCAAAACCCATTATTGAAAATATGACGGGTTATACCGGTATCATGCTGGGTGGAAATGTGGTTATAATGATGCTATTCATTATTAATGCTATATTCAGAAGCGCAGGAGATGCAGCTTTGGCGATGAAAGTCCTTTGGATAGGAAATATTATAAATATTATCCTTGATCCGTGTCTGATATTTGGACTTGGACCCTTTCCGGAATTAGGAATAACAGGCGCTGCAATTGCAACCATTATTGGCAGGGGATCAGCTGTCATGGTACAGTTTTATATGCTGTTTTTTGGTAAAAAACGTGTGAGGTTTATCTTAAGAGAGCTCTCTATTGATTTCATGGTGATGATGAAGTTGCTCAAGCTTTCCTTTGGGACTATAGGTCAAAATCTTATTGGTACTTCCAGCTGGATTGCCCTGGTAAGGATTATTTCAATCTTCGGAAGCGAAGTGGTTGCAGGCTATACAATAGCTATTAGAATCGTTTTCTTTATGCTTTTACCCTCATGGGGAATAAGTAATGCGGCTTCAACACTTGTTGGCCAAAATCTTGGAGCGAAAAAACCTGATAGAGCGGAACGATCAGTTTGGGTAACGGGATGGGTAAACATGACTTTACTTGGAATCATAGGTATTATTCTTTTTTTCTTTCCTGAACCATTTATAAAACAGTTCATAGATAATGAAAATGTTATTAAATCTGGTGTTTTAGGACTGAGAATCATAAGTATTGGATTTATTGTCTATGGGCTTGGTAATGTGTTAGTTAACTCGTTTAACGGAGCAGGAGATACTTCGACTCCTTTAAAAATAAATATCCTGGCATTCTGGTTGGTTGAAATTCCTTTAGCATGGTTTCTGGCAATTAAGCTTGGATTAAAAGAAGAAGGGGTATTTATCTCTATCGTAGTTGCTGAATCATTAATGACACTAATAGCCTGGTTTGTATTCAGAAGGGGAAAATGGAAACTGAAAGATGTATAGAAGGGGTTGGTTTTAGGGTATTACGGTATTTAGGTATTAAGTTATAATTGTGCATGGGTATTGAGGTGAGATTAAAGTATTAATTATTGTTTTCAGAGGAACGTCCTGATTCTTTCCTCATTTTTTTGATTTCGCCCCGGATTCGTTTTGCTGCAAGCCTCTTAATCTTTGATGAATATGTGGGAGTTGTAGATTTTCGTTTAACAGGGATAGTCAATGCCTTGGCAACCAGCTCATAAAACTTTTCTGTTGCAATTTTCTTATTCAAGAGTTGGGTACGCTCAGACTGTGATATGATTATTAGTTCCCTTTCGTTATTGATCTTATTTTTTAACTTCCTGTATATAATCTCTTTTTCTCTTTCAGAAAACAGGAAGGTTGCAAGTAAACTGAATCTTAACTCAACTTTTGTGTTAACCTTATTAATATTTTGGCCACCAGGTCCATGACTTCTTGTGTACGAATATTTGAATTCGTTATCAAAATTTCCGTTTTTTAGCTCATCAGGGGTCATAAAGCAATTCCATTTGATTAAAGAAAAAACAGTGCAACACCTGATACACTAACAACAGCACCAAGCAGTTCGGGTAAGGTAACCTTCTGTTTATATAAGACAACAGCAGGAAGTATTATGAAAACGGGTACTAATGCCATTATTGTCGAAGCTATTCCGGCTTCTGTAAATTTAACTGCTATAAGTGAAAAAGAGACACCCAGAAATGGACCAAAAAAAGCACCAATAGTTGTAAAAAGCATACCTTCCCTATCTCTTGTAGCTTTTATCACATTTCTCCATCTTTTTAATACACTTATCAGTAGAATAAAACCAAAAATCCCGGCGATTATCCTGATTTGTGTCGCTGCAAAAGGATCATAATCAGCGAGTCCAAACTTGCTCAAGACCAACCCTAAAGCTTGTCCAACTGCGCCTCCAAAAGCATATAATATTCCTTTCGAAGATAGCTTTAATATAAGCTTTTCTCCTCTACCGGCACGGCTGAATACTGCCATTGCAATTCCTGAAAAGGTCATCGTCATCCCAATGTAGTGGAAAAAGGTAAGACGCTCACCAAGGATAATAAAACCTAGAAGGGCCGTAATAGGAGGGACCAATGTCATGATAAGCATTGAAAATCTTGAGCCTATCATGGTGTAAGATTTAAAAAGAAATAGATCGCCAAAGACAAATCCCACTAATCCTGATAAGGTGAGCCATATCCAGTTCTCACTGCTGGCATCGAATGGTAAAATCAGACCTCTCCTGATAAAAGTATAAATACTCAGAAAGATCATACCTATGACAAGCCTGAGGATATTTACTGCTACTGATCCTATTTTAAAGCTTGCAGACTCAAAAGATAATGAAGTTATTGTCCAGAAAAGAGCAGTAAGCAATGCTGCTAATTCACCCAGGTGACTTTCAATAAAAGCCATATAAAGATTTTGTTAAATATAAACTGGCCTGAAGCAGTTTCCAGGCCAGTAAAAATACACTTTATTCTATTTTAAGCTATAAAATGGTAAAAAACCTTGTTAAAATATATAAATCAATAAGATGATATCTTTTAATTGTTTTACTCTTCAGGAAATTCAAAAATATAACTACCTGATCCTGCCTCCATCATAAGATTCTTGCCATCTGATCTAATATCTGAGAGATATTTATTTTCAGAAATGTTTTTGCTGTTTACCAGCACATTAATGGCAGACCTGACAGGCAATACTATTGTCGCTAAGGAATTTGCAGGAATTTTTACACTGACAAGTATTTTATCACCTTTCTTTTCCCATCCTGAGGCTACTGCTCCATAAGGGCTTTCAAACGAAGCTCTTGAAAATGTAAGCTTATCTGTAGGATGGGGTTGAATTAATAGATGCTTGTATCCAGGGGCCATCGTCTCTATGCCTGCTGAAACCCTGTACATCCAGTCACCTATGGCACCATATGCATAATGGTTGAAAGAATTCATCCCAACAGATTGGAAAGTGCTGTCTGTTTTCTGTCCATCCCATCGTTCCCATATGGTCGTTGCTCCCATTTTAACAGGATATAGCCACGACGGATATGCTTCCTGTACAAGAAGGTCATAAGCTACGTCGGGATAGCCATTAGCTGACAAAACATGACAAAGATAAGGTGTCCCAAGAAAACCTGTTGAAAGACGATTCCTCCTGCTCTTTATATTCTCTACAAGGAAAGCGGTTGATTTCTCACGAAGATCATCAGGTACTAAATTGAACATAAGTGCAAGGACATAGGATGTTTGTGAATTCGTTCCTACTTTTCCTCCCCTGGTTATATATTCATAGATAAACACTTCTTTTATTTTCTGAAAAAGTTCAGAATAGAACTTTTCATCCTCAGTTTTACCCAGCTCTTTTGCTGCTGTAGCAAGAAGACTTGTTGAATAGGCAAAAAAAGCTGTTGCAATAAAATCACGCTCAGTATATCCGTCTGGTTCGGTATGATTACTTTCAAGCGGATGATAAAAAAGCCAGTCACCATATTTACTTCCACCTTTCCAGATTAAACTGTTACCAGCTCTTTTTCTAATATATTCCACCCAGGACTTCATGCTTGGATATTGTGTTTCCAATAATCTTTTATCACCATATACCGTGTACATCGTCCAGGGGGCAATTACCGCAACATCGCCCCAACCTGCAGAAGGCTGTGCTGTTAATGCTCCCTGGGGATTGAGAACATCCGGAATAACATCAGGCACTTCTCCACCAGGTTTTTGATCTGCAGCCACATCCTTAAGCCATTTGGTAAAGAAAGCTGAGACATCCATATTAAAAGCAGCCGTTCTGCAAAATGCCTGTGCATCACCTGTCCAGCCAAGACGTTCGTCTCTTTGCGGACAATCAGTTGGGACATCAACAAAATTACCTTTCTGGCCCCATTGAATATTGTGTTGTAACTGATTGATAAGAGGATTTGAACATTCATAGCTGCCAGTTACAGCCATATCTGAATGGACAACAACTCCTGTAAGATTATCAATCGTCAGTTCACCAGGAAATCCTGTAACCTCAACAAACCGGAATCCCATAAATGTAAACCTCGGTTCATATATTTCTTCACCAGTACCGGCAAGGGTATACGTTAACTGGCATTTGGCTCCCCGGAGATTTGCTGTATAAAACTCACCAAATTTATCCATCACTTCAGCATGACGCAACGTGACAACAGTTCCTTTATCCCCAGTCACTTTCAGCCTTAACCATCCAACCATATTCTGTCCCATATCCACTATCAGACTACCTTTGGGAGTCCGGAATATTTTTACAGGTTTTATCTCCTCAATTTTCTTCGGCTGGGATCCCTCAGAAGCAATTAGATTATCATAGTTATACTTTCCAATTTTAGGCTCTACCCAACTTGCGTCATTATATCCGGGCATACTCCAGCCGGTAAGTTTTTTAGTTGCATCATATGTTTCACCATTATATATATCATTCATCCTAATAGCTCCGTCATCTGAGGCTTTCCAGGTCTCATCACTTACTATAAGAGCCTCAGAACCATCTGTAAATATGATTTTTAGCTGCAATAAAAGACCAAGCTGTTTTCCATATACAGCCCAGTTTCTATGATTTGCAAGTGTACCACGGTACCAGCCATCACCAAGGACAGCACCAATTGCATTATCACCTTTTATTAGCATATCTGTCACATCATAAACCTGGTATTGAAGTCTTTTGCTATATGATGTCCAGCCCGGAGTAAGCACATAGTCACCCACTTTTTTACTATTCAGGTGTAATTCATAAAATCCGTGAGAAGTAACATAAACCCTTGCGCTGGCAATATTTTTTGGAATGGAAAACTCCTTCCTGAAATGAGGAGATGGGGAATACCTTAATGTATCGCCTTCCATCTCAATCCATTTCGCTTTCCAATCAGATTGCGAAAGCAAACCCATTTCCCACGAAGCAACTTCACTCCACTTAGATTCCTTACCACTGTTATCCCATATCTTAACCTGCCAGAAATACTGCTGGCCTGATACCAGATCTTTCCCCTTGTAAACCTGAAGAATGGATTCCTGAGATTCAGTTTTTCCTGATTGCCATACCATCTTCCCTGATGAAAACTTTCTGTCAGTTGATACCCTAATTGAATAAGCAGACTGCAAAATGTTATTTAATGCACTCTGAATTTTCCATGAGAACCTGGGTTGAGTAACATCAATTCCAATTGGATTTTTCTTATGTTCACATTTAAGATCAGTCACCGATAGATCCTGGCTAAAAACAGTTCCAAAAAAAGTGAGAAGAAGCAAAGTGAGTTTGATTGATTTCATAACTATTTTGTATTTGGTAATAATCATAAAGTTTAAAAAAAATGTCGAAATAAAAAAAATATCAGGAAATTCAATTTCATGCTTTAAAGTTTATAAATTGCAGTTCCGCAGAAATTAAATTATTAAATGATGAATCCAATTGCAGGTATTTTATTAATAGCATTAGGAAGTATAGGTGCTGCAAGCTTTTATGTCCCGTTTAAAAAAGTAAAAATATGGGCATGGGAATCTTACTGGTTAAGCCAGGGTGTGGCTGCCTGGTTAATTGCTCCTATATTATTTGCATTTATTTTTGTCCCGAAGGGTGAGCTTATACCTATTATTAATGAAGCACCGGCATCAGCCAAATTAATGGCAATGTTATTTGGAGCCTTATGGGGATTTGGTGGATTGACATTTGGATTAAGCATACGTTATCTTGGCGTTGCTCTGGGACAAAGCATTGCTCTGGGTCTTTGCGCTGCATTTGGCACATTAATTCCCCCAATTATTTCAGGAGATAATCTCTTTTCTTCCACAGCAGGTATTTTAACCATTATTGGAGTATCAATTACTGTCTCCGGTATTGCAGTAATAGGTTATGCCGGATCTCTTAAAAGCAGAGAGATGACTGAAGAAGAAAAGAAAGCAGCAGTTAAAGAATTTGCTCTCAAAAAAGGAATTTTAATTGCAATTTTTGCAGGTGTGATGAGTGCCTGTTTTAATTTTGGCTTTGAATCAGGTAAACCAATTGAGAATATTGCACTTGCTCACGGAACAAATCCACTATTCCAAAAAAATCCATCATTGATATTCATACTACTGGGAGGATTTGTTACCAACCTGGTATATTGCGGTTACCTTAATATAAAAAATAATACCTATAAGGACTACTTCTCTGTTTCATCCACTATTTTGCTTAATAACCTGTTTTTTACATTTCTGGCAGGATTTCTATGGTTCCTGCAATTTCATTTTTTTGGGATGGGTTCCAGTAAACTACCGGAAGGAATGGCTGTATTTGGTTGGAGTATATTGATGGCTCTGAATATTGCTATTAGTAATATATGGGGTATCTTCCTTAATGAATGGAAAGGAGTTAAAAGAAAGACCATAATAATATTGATTATCGGGATCTTAATTCTTATTCTATCAACATTTGTTGTAAAATTAGGCTAATGAATACAGGGAAAAAGAGATTTGGCTTCAAGATGAAGATGTCTCCTGGTTTTAAAGAGGAATATAGAAATCGCCATGCCGAAATATGGCCTGAGCTGGTAAGACTATTAAAAAATGAAGGAATCGGCAATTATTCGATATTCCTGGACGAAGAGACCAATACCCTTTTTGCATATCAGGAACAATCAGGTAACAGTTCATCACAAGATCTTGGGAATACTGAAATAGTGAAGAAATGGTGGAAATACATGGCTGACATCATGGAAACAAATCCAGATAACTCTCCTGTAACAATACCATTGGAGCAGGTTTTTTATTTGGAGTAATACTTGAAACATAAAAAATATTGAATATGAAAAAGGAACAAATTGAAAAATCCTATCAGCTTGCAAAAGAACAATATGCAGAGCTTGGAGTTGACACCGATAAGGTTTTAACTGAGATGAACAATGTTAATATCAGTTTACACTGCTGGCAGACAGACGATGTGGGAGGTTTTGAAAAAGCTGGTGCAGAATTGGGAGGTGGAGGTATCCAGGTCACCGGAAATTTCCCGGGGAAAGCTAAAACCCTTGATCAGATGAGAGCTGATCTCGACAAAGTAATGTCACTTCTTCCCGGAAAACAGAGGTTAAATCTTCATGCAATTTATGGGGAATTTGGTGGCAAAAAAGTTGACCGCGATCAGATAGAACCAAAACACTTTCAGGGTTGGATAGACTGGGCCAATAAGAGGGGAGTGGGTCTTGATTTCAACTGCACTTGCTTTTCCCATCCCTATGCTGATGATGGCTTCACTCTATCCAGCAAAGACGAAAAGATCAGAAAATTCTGGGTAGAACACACAAAAAGATGCAGGGCAATAGGAGCAGAAATGGGAAAACAGCTAGGTACACCTTCTGTACATAATATTTGGATACCTGACGGCATGAAGGATACTCCTGTTGACAGGAATACACTGCGTAAACAGTTAAAAAAATCTTTGGATGAGATCTTCTCAGTCAAGTATTCAAAAAAGTATCTGAAAGATTCAGTTGAGAGTAAGTTATTTGGCATTGGCTCAGAGTCAATGGTTGTTGGTTCTCATGATTTCTACCTGGGATATGCTATTAAGAATAATATTATGATTACGCTGGATAATGGTCATTTCCATCCAACCGAACAGGTAGGTGATAAAATATCCTCGATCCTTCATTTTGTGGATGAGATTCTTCTGCATCTTACACGGGGCGTCAGGTGGGACAGCGACCATGTTCTGACATTTAATGAGGAATTGTTGCTCATAACACAGGAAATAATTCGCATCAAAGCTCTTAACAGGGTTAATGTAGGCCTTGATTTTTTTGATGCAAGTCTGAACCGGATAGGTGCCTATGTAATTGGTACCCGGTCTGCACAGATGGCATTTATGTATGCATTACTTGAGCCATTTAAAATGCTGGTTAAATTTGAAGAAGAGTGTAAGAACTTTGAAAGACTGGCTTTCCTTGAATTACTTAAGACAAAACCATTTGGAGCAGTATGGGATTATTTTTGTCTGATAAGTAAAGTTCCTGTCGGCCAGGACTATATAGAAGATATCATAAAATACGAAAAAGAAGTTCTTCTTAAGAGATAATTATTATTACTTAGTACCATATATTATCTGCCTTTAAATTTCACCATAAATACCTAATTAACTGATATATATGATCTGACGCATTATTCATTTGGGTAAAGTTTGAGGATGATCTTAACTAAATCTGATTTTCTGTCTAGACTGCAAGATGAAAGGGGGAAGCTTATGTTACTCGAAATTATCTTGATATTGGTAACTAAATATTTACAAATAGTAAAATTGTAAACAGGTTTTCTTAAAAAAATCCTGGCATAAGTTCTTCATTATTCAGAAAATTGATTAAAATATAATCAGTTTACTGATTAAAATATAATCATTTTATTGCGGTTTTTATTTATATATTTGACATCAGAATATTGCAGGACTAAAAATATATGAAATGAGGACTATTGTATTTTTTATCATCATCTTTCTTATCATAAAGAAGATTTTTCATCATTCTGTTTATGTTATTTCAATCTTCAGTCTTGCTTGCATGCTCCCTGTATTTGCAACTGATTCCCGGGCAGCTGGTAGTGAAGAGTCATTTGAAATTCAGGTAACAAATTTTAATAAGAAAAGTCCATATTATTTTGATGGAAAAATCTCGCGGAAGACCCTTGAAAACTATCTTGACCGTTCAGTTACTATGGGCTATTTTTTGGTACCAGGCACACCTGAACGTTATGAATTTCCCTACCGACACGACGATATTCGCCTAATCAAAAACACTGGAGCCAAATTCATTGGCCGTGCAATATACAGGTGGAGCGAAGAAAGCCGGTTAGGTGATCCTGGCTTTTTGGAGTATGCAAAAGCTATGATCGATACCGTTCATTCATTTGATCCTGAAGTGATATTCCAGGGTTGCTTATTTGAATCGGTAAGTACTGATGTGAATAACCTCAAAATACCTGAATGGGTTTTTACTGAGTTTGGATTACCTGTTCAAAACAGGACATTTTCAAGTGATTCGATTATAAAAAGAGTTGGCAGGTCATCCACACGTATAGGTAGAGGAGGGGTTCCTATTATTAATAACCTGGAGACCCAGCTCTGGTTTTTTTACCTGGCTGCATCATATATTAATATTGGTTGCGAAGCTTTTCACCTTGGTCAGGTTGCGCTTATTGGTGCAGATGACAAAGATTTGAAGATATTTTCTGAGTTTCTTGCCAGGATTAGAGCTTATGCTAAAACCCATGCCCGTCGCCATCTGGTATTGCTTGATGGACACGTCCCATCAGGGGGTATGATAAAGGATGGTGTCAGCCTCCTGGATTTTAATTCATTCCCCATGCGTATAAAGGAAATACCTGATAAACCTTTTGAAGCAAAACTTGAGGTGGGCTACCTGGATGCATTGTTTAATAGGAGTAAAGGCTGTATTAGTCCGAGCGGATGGAAATGTAAAAGCCTGCCATATCTTGTGGAATTTGATAATTATGGCCGGGGAAAAACTCCAAATGTTGCCGATACAACTTCTATCTTTGTCTGGGGCTGGGATGAGATTTCATGGTTTTCTCTGCAATCAGAGCAATACAGAAACAACTGGCTTATATACGCCTGGAACTGGATTAAGAAAACAGATCAGAACGGTCATCTCCAGATGTGCGTTACCAGGATGATATCATGCCCGAACGAAACTCTGAGAAGTTACTTTGCCAACACTAAAAGTCCATCCTGCCCTGTGGGGTATTCCCAGGAAGAGACAATTAAAAAGATTTGGAATAGTAATAAGATCAGGTGATTCAAAGTCCTTGCTGGAACTATAACTCGTTTCAGAAATCAAATGCCTGATGTAATTCAAGGACTGAACTATTTGGCATATAATGGTTTACCTGCACAACAATTCTTAAATTTCTTCCCGCTGCCACACGGACATGGGTCATTACGCTCTGGCTGAATTGGTTTAACCACCTGGTTATCCTTGTTCCTTATCCAGTTCATTACATTCGCCGGAGCTCTCTTGTTTTTGAGTTCCTTTGCCATATACTCCATGTATGGTTCTACATGATGAAAAAAGATCTTATACCCTTGGCACAGGTAATTTAACCCGGGTTTGCCATCAGGGGTGTATATGAACCTGTGTTTCGGGCATTCGCCATGGCATGCATATCTTACATCGCACTGTAAACAATAACGTGGCAGTTTGTTCCGCTTGTTTATACCAAAATCAAACTGCCGTTGCGACTTCACCATATCAATCATTGGGGTTTCTGAGATATTCCCAAGGAAATACTCCGGATATACAAAATGGTCGCAAGAAAACAGATCGCCGTTATGCTCCATAACCAGGGCATCTCCGCATGTTTCTGAGAAGACGCACAAACCAGGCATCTCACCAACATAATTTGCCAGGGTAGTATCGAAGATCTGGACATAATACTTTGCTACATCATTCCTTACCCATTCATTGAATATCTTAATAAGAAAATTTCCAAAATCTTTTGCACCTACCGACCAGTCGGTAACAGTAGCATCATCACCAAAAACCGGAGCTACGAGGTTTAAACTTCGCTCATCCTGATTATTGGCAATCCTTTCAACAACAGGCAGGAACTGTATGAACCCGCTGCCAATTCGTTTGAGAAACCGGTAAGTTTCAGATGCATAATGTACATTGTAGCTGGTCACACAACTGAGAGTGTTAAATTCAACCTTATTCTTATGCAGAAATTCGATGCCTTTCATAGCACGTTTAAAAGTTGGACCGCCAGATGTTGTCTTCCTGTAATGATCGTGATTGTGTTCCTCACCATCAATTGAGATACCTACCAGTATATTGTTATCTGTAAAGAACTTACACCATTCATCATTCAATCTTGTACCATTGGTCTGAAAAGCGTTTTCAATGGTCTTGCCATCTGAATATTTTTTTTCAAGCTCAATGACCTTTTTGAAATAATCTATTCCAAGAAGTGTTGGTTCACCTCCCTGCCATGTAAATGTCACAACAGGAACCTGCTGGGCTTCAATATACTCCTTAATAAACTTTTCCAGAAGGGTTTCATTAAGCCTGAAGTCATTTTTCCCCGGATAGAGCTTCTTCTTCTCAAGATAATAGCAATAGGTACAGTTTAAATTACATACTGGGCCCGTGGGTTTCACCATTATATTGAAAGCATTTGGCCTGTTGAGCTTTAGTGCATCTGTGAAAAGGATATCCATCTAATTATTTGAATCTTAATGATTAAAAAATCTATGATATTAACAACAGACAGTTCTAAGAAGTAGGATTATGATCAGTAATCTGCATACAAAAATAGGAAAAAAGGAACGTAAATAAAGCTTGTACTTTAAAAACTGAAGGTGAAAAATAGTTTAAAATTTATATACCTGGAAATCAATTAATACCTTTGTGGATACTAATTAAGCCTACAGCTAATTCTTAACTTCTGATTGTTGAACTTTTAGGGTTCTTTATTGTTTCAATAATACAAATATAAATATAAAAATATATGAACAGCCGTCAAATTGTCTTAGCATCAAGACCTAAAGGGATACCCGTGCATGAGAATTTCAGATTTGAAAGCAAAGATCTGGAAAAACTAAAGGAAAATGAAGTGTTGTTAAAAGCAGAGTACATCTCTGTTGATCCTTATATGAGAGGAAGAATGAACGATGTAAAGTCCTATGCGCCATCATTTGAGGTCGATCAGCCTATTGCCGGAGGAGTTGTCGCGAAGGTTATTGAAAGCAAAAGTAACTCATTTACAAATGGAGATATTGTATTTGGCATGTTACCCTGGGCTACCTATTCAATTGAACAAAGTGAGAATCTCCGTAAAGTTGATCCTTCACTTGCCCCACCCAGTTATTATCTTGGCATTCTTGGAATGCCTGGTCTGACAGCTTATTTTGGTATTATGGACATTGGGAAGCCAAAAACAGGAGAGACAGTTGTAATATCAGGTGCAGCAGGAGCAGTAGGTATTGTGGCCGGTCAGATTGCTAAAATACAGGGTGCATATGTAGTTGGCATAGCCGGATCAGATAAAAAATGCAACATGTTAAAAGATCAGTTCGGATTTGATGAAACTGTGAACTATAAAACCTCAAAATCAGTGAGGAAATCGATAGCTGAAGCTTGCCCTAAAGGTGCTGATGTCTATTTTGATAATGTAGGAGGTGAAATAACAAATGCAGTTGTTTTAAATTTGAATTTTCATGCCAGATTTGTTTTATGCGGACAAATTTCTGTGTATAACAGTACTGAGATCCCTGTCGGACCGGTAATTTTACCCAGACTCCTTACTCGTAGCGTCATGTTACAGGGTTTTATTGTTAGTAACTATAGTAATCGTTTCAATGAAGGCCTTGGTAATTTAGCCAAATGGGTACATGAAGGCAGTCTAAAATATAAAGAGACTATTGTTACTGGCTTCGATAAATTACCAGATGCATTCCTTGGCCTTTTCAGTGGAGAAAACTATGGAAAAATGTTGGTATCTATTGAATAATAATCTATTAATAAAGAGTCCTACTGGAATGTCATAAAATACTGTAAATCTAATTATTATGAAAAACAGATTGGAGAATATTTTGATAATCTTCATCATTTTACTTACTGCTATGTTTATTACACAATGTAATTCTGTCAGTCAGTCAGTTAATGAAGGTTTGATTCCTGATGAAGATAACGGCGGCTTAAACCTGCCCGATGGCTTTCATGCTCTGGTGGTTGCAGATAACCTTGGCCGCGGAAGACATATTGACATCAATGAAAATGGTGATATATATATGGCCCTTCGGAGGTTAAATAATGGCAAGGGTATTGTGGCAATAAGGGATACTACAGGTGATAGCAGGGCAGATGAAATAGAATATTTTGGAAACTTTGCCGGAACCGGTATGGAAATAAATAATAACTACCTCTATTTCGGTGGCGATACAATGATATTAAGATATCAGCTTAACCCTGGAGAACTGGTGCCTGATGAAGTGCCTGAAATTGTTGTTAGTGGCTTCCCTGAACAAAATCAACACAGGGATAAATCTTTTGCTATAGATAATCACGGCTATATATATGTTAATGTTGGCGCTCCGTCCAATGCTTGTATGGAACAGGCGAGGACTGTGGGATCGCCTGGCATTTACCCCTGTCCGCAGCTCGAAAGGCATGCCGGGATATGGAGGTTCCCTTTGAATGAATTGAATCAGAAGCAGGTTGAAGATGGATATCACTATGCTACAGGGATCAGAAATTCGATTGCTTTAACATGGAACAACCTTACTGATAATCTTTATGTGGTAATGCATGGGAGAGACCAGCTGTACCAGTTTTTCCCCGGTATCTACACCGAAGAGCTTGGAGCCGAACTCCCTGCAGAGGAATTCTTACTTGTCAGAGACGGATCAGACTTTGGATGGCCCTACTGCTACTATGACCATCTGAAAGGAAAACTTGTTCAGGCTCCTGAATATGGGGGTGATGGTGAGAAAACTGACATGACAGA
>Ga0307376_10001481_pt1 | contig 25199 bp, 22 predicted proteins | sample TR2MG_FD_202536 | JGI IMG/M metagenome (GOLD analysis project Ga0307376, IMG submission 202536) | Soil microbial communities from Risofladan, Vaasa, Finland - TR-2 | ecosystem: Environmental > Terrestrial > Soil > Coastal area > Acid sulfate soil | place: Finland: Risofladan, Vaasa | collected...
CAACTATGGCGGGGCTTTTACCTCGGAAAGCAACGCGCGTTTCGACGCCTGGCTCAAGGCACGCGACCCGGAAAGCGGCGTGCGGGATTTCGAGGCCATCAACCAGCTTGCCGAAAATCAGGGCATGATCTTGCTGCAGGACATCGCCATGCCTGCCAACAATCGCACGCTGGTATGGCGAAAAGTAGAGCAGCCCTGACGATCTGGGTTAATCGGGCTACGCCCCCTATTTACGAACAACCCGACACATTGCGTCCCTGTAAACAGGGCCGAAGCCCTGTGTCTATAATCCTTCTGCCAGTACAAGCTCGCCGCCCTCGACGAACTAAATGCCCCCTGCAGCACCAAATTTTCAGCGGAGCGTTGTGATAAAAAATTGCCATTTTTTAAATACATGACCTGCGACGTGATAAGAAAATGCCGTTTTCTTTACATGTCGATGCCATCGACACATCGGCGCATTATGTCGATTAAACCAAAAAATATCGACACATCTTGTTGACGTGTCGATGGCATCGACATAGACTGCGGTTGTGTCGAAAAAATCATGGAATATAAACATGAGCGCGAAAAACTGGAAACCGGATCAGCCCTACAATGCACTCCCTGCCCTGCCGCCCAAGGTGGAGATTGAAACGCATGCGGTGCTGAAACAGTGCATTACCGCGCGTGCGGCCTTGGCCGAACTCAAGCAGGCGGCGGAACTGATCCCCAATCAGGCCGTGCTCATCAATTCGCTGCCGTTGCTCGAAGCGCGTGCCAGTTCAGAAATCGAAAATATCGTCACGACCACAGACCAGTTGTTCCGGCATCTGCGTAACGAGGAACAGGCAGACCCCGCCACCAAGGAAGCCCTGCGCTACAGCCATGCGTTATTCGAAGGGTTCAAGGCACTCCAGAAATGCCCGCTCACCACTCGCACCGCAGAGCAGATATGCACCCGCATCAAGGGCGTTGAGATGACAGTGCGCCGCACGCCGGGCACCGCGCTGGGCAATGATGCGACGGGCGAGATCATCTACACGCCACCCGAAGGAGAGCCATTGTTGCGGGATTTACTGGCAAACTGGGAGCGGTTTTTGCACAACGAAACGTCACTCGACCCGCTGGTTCGCATGGCGATGGGGCATTATCAGTTCGAGGCAATTCACCCGTTCACGGATGGCAATGGCAGAACGGGGCGGGTGTTGAACAGCCTGTTCCTGATTCAGGAAAATTTGCTGGCCCTGCCGATCTTGTATCTGAGCCGTTACATCATCCAGAACAAGACGGATTACTACCACTTGTTGTTGCAGGTAACCTGCGAACAAGCTTGGGAGCCGTGGTTGCTTTACATCATCAAGGGCGTGGAAGAAACGGCAATCTGGACGACGGCGAAAATCGCGGCGATCCGGGCATTGTCGGAGCACACGACGGAATATGTGCGCGGCAGATTGCCCAAGATTTACAGCCATGAGCTGGTGAACCTGATATTCGAACTGCCGTATTGCCGGATCGGCAGCCTGACTGAAGCAGGCATCGCGAAACGGCAAACCGCATCGCAGTACCTGAAGCAGTTGGTGGAAATCGGCGTGCTGGCCGAGGTGGCCGTAGCGAAGGAAAAGCTGTTCATCCACCCGAAGCTGATGCAGTTGCTTACCAGGGATAGCAATAAATTTGCACCTTATGGGAACGTTGCATAATGAATGACGAAACCCGCGCCGAGAACATCGACCTTGGCGACAGCGGACTGGTACGCGAGCCGGCCCCAATGTTTTAACCTATGCTTTGAGTCGGTTACTTCTCTTCGCGGTGAACCTTGTCGTGGCAAACCGTGCAAAGGGTAATTAGGTTAACTTCCGTATTTTTACCGCCCTTCGCATGATGAACTTTGTGGTGCAGTTCAAGATGCCTTGGGTCTGCCTTGTTCCACTTCGTATGATTCCACGCACAGTGCTGACATGAATATCCATCTCTGACGAGAACGGCACGCCTTACGTCATCGGGAATCTTGCGGTCATGCGGCGGCGCTTGATGAGTGTCTTCAAGGAGATATACCCCTATCGCCAAATCCGGGCGCCCCATATTTTTGGTTGCGACCGCCCAACCTTCTTCGGTGCGAAGTTCGCGAACCCGCCTCGCCCATTCCGTCTTGTCGTTGGCAACATAGCGAAGTTCTTCACCCGTCACGGGCGTGCCAACGTTATCCAGCATGAATTCAAGAATTTTGTCCTTGACCGCCATTTTTTTCTTGCGAATTTCGTTTGCCCTGCACCAACGGAAGGCGGCATTTTTGTCCTGATTTTCATCCAAGAGGACATAATTATCGGGACTCAACTTTTCAACGCCAAACTCGGACAAGTCGAATTCACCTTCTTCGAGCATTTCTTTTGCGGTCACACCCGTTGCGATATTCCAACCGAATTGGACGCGCAGTTCACGGACACGCCTAGCCCATTCGCCAATACCAGAAATAACCATTAGTTCATCACCCTGGATGACCTGACGTGGGTATTTGATCAAATAGAGAATAATGCGATCACGTGCGGATGCTGCGGTTTCGGGGATTAACGAACTCCCCAAGTCTCGAAGGATATGGTGAGCCGGCACGAGGGCCAGAACCTTTCTTCGAAGATCGTCATTCTTCAATTCGGTCTCAAAATTCCGAATGAGTTCGAGCAACTCCTTGCGAAGCGATTCAGGGTCTTTCTGCTGAGAACGTCGAGCCATTTTTTGTTCCTTGATTGCCAGAATCAGGGCTTGTTCGACCCTTCGAACACAACCAGCCAAATCCCGCTTGATTTCATGCTGCCAGAATCTTAAAACATGCCACCCAGCAGTTACAAGGGAAACATTGATGGCAGCATCGTGAGCGACGTTTCTGCCTATCTTCTCCCGCCAAAATATTTCATTGGTCCTTGGAATCTGACCGTGTTCGGGGCATCCATGCCAGTAGCACCCATCAACGAAAACGGCGATCTTTTTGCCAGCGAAAACAATGTCAGGCTTGCCTACAATTCTGACATTGAGTCGATAACGCAAGCCGACTGCCCATAAAGCCTTCCGGAAAACGAGCTCAATGTCCGTGTTTCTATTCCTGATACGACTCATGCAACGCTTACGTTGCTCGGGGGTCAGGACATCAGCCATGGCTACGCCGCCATCTTGGTCAATACCTTGGCAGAAAGAGCCTTATAGATAACCTTGGCGATGGCTCCCGCCAACGGGGGCGGAACAGCGTTGCCAATCTGACGTGCGATTTCCGTCTTCGAACCGATGAATGGAAAATCATCTGGAAAACCCATAATGCGCGCAGCTTCACGATGGGTAATTGGGCGGTGTTTTTCGGGGTGCAGATAACGCCCTTTTTCTGGCTTGAAAAATTCCGTCCGAATCGTCACGCTGGGTCTGTCCCACCAGAGGCGTCCGAACAGGTCGGTTCCACCAGAAATCTTACGAATCCAGCACGCTGGCGTTATTTCTGGCGCATTCCGTTGCAGGTCAAAACGATTGCCGCCAGGAGGAACGGCACGATAGCGTGCAAGGCTGGTTTTAGTTGGCGACCGTCCAAAATGAAGATTGAGGGGAGGCTGACAATTGCGTATTTCAACTCCCTTAGGGTCAGGCAAGTCTGCAATTACATCGCGAACGGTGCGCCAAGCGGGAAAATTTTCCCCATCTTTCGAGTGTGTTTGCTCAGGCAATGTCGGTACACCGACCAAACCTTTCTTCCAGCCGATAACGATGGCCCTTTTCCTTGTCTGTGGCGCCCCATAATCGGCGGCATTCACCACGTCAAAGATGATACTAAACCCCATCTTTTTGGCTCGCTTGGCAATGTCCTTGAATTCGTGAGAGCGCAACATTTCGGGAACGTTTTCCATTACGAACATGGTCGCCCCACAAAGTCCGACGACGTCCATATAAGGTTCCCACAAGGCACGCCGGCCATCCCCAACTCTATTTTTGTTGAGTAGGCTGAAGCCTTGGCATGGTGGTCCGCCAATCACGATATCGGCTTGCGGAATGACTGGATTTGATTGGAGCCAATCCTCGATGTTACCAACAACATCAGGAGCGGCATATGCCGCTTTGTGGGTCGCCATTGCTGCGGCGTCGTTGTCCACAGACAGAACACATTCGAAACCGCCAAAAAACCTTTCATCAGCGAATCCGAGAGTCATCCCTCCAGCCCCTGAAAACAGGTCTATCAGGCGAAATTTGCCTTGCTGCATGGATTTTTGCTTTGCGGTAGGTGCTCTCATAGGACGTGAATTATACGTTTGGTCATCGGGTTACGCTACCGCCATCGTGATCCATTCCGGGGCATATGATTAACACAGTGTTGTAACCTCGTCTAAAACGGAGAATCAAACGGGTTAGCTCAGCTTCGATTTATTTTTCAAACATCGTCACTTATTGATATCTGGCGAAAAAATAGAACACGAGCACCACCAAACAATCTCGTAACCACTGCTCCGTCCACCCTTCCCAGTCGGCGTGGGGCAACCTTCTCGACCAGATCAGCGAATTCGCGTTTCTTTTTGGGTGTGAATGGGTGTGTTATTGGTTATCCCTCAATATTGGGTGTAAATCAATGGAGTCACCCATTAGCTCGCCTTGATTACGCGCAACAATTTTCAATACTATTTACAGCACGATTGATAGTGTGATTAAATAATTTGTATACCGCATTGTTTCAGGAGCGAATCATGTCGAGCATCAGCGCCAACGATCTCAAGACCAAAGGGGTTTCCGCCATCGAAGCTGAGCTTGCGCATCAGCCTGAAGCGATTATTTCGGTGCGCGGAAAGGATCGTTTCGTGGTGATGGATATTGCTCATTACCATTATCTGCGGGAATGCGAACTGGATGCCGCACTGGCCGAGACGCGGGCGGATTTGGCTGCCGGGCGTTTCGTCAAGGAGTCGGCGGAGGCCCATCTGGCGCGGCTGGATGCCGCCGAATGAGCTATACGCTGGTCTTTACCGAGCAATACACCCGGCGAGCAGGCCGCTTTCTCAAACGGCATCCCGAATTGAAACAGCAATACCTCAAAACCCTGCAGTTGCTTGAGGCCAACCCCTTCCGTCCCGGATTGCGTCTGCATCCGCTGAGTGGGCGGCTTGAGGGGCTGCATTCTGTTTCGATCAATCTTTCCTACCGCATTACGCTGGAATTGCTGATATCGGATGAAGAAATCATTCCGGTCAATGTCGGCGACCATGACGCAGTTTATTGATCCGGCTTTGGGAAGCCCTGATTAGCGCCCTCTCCCCAACCCTCCCAGGAAGCCTTGGACTTGCTCAGCCTTTCCTTAGTGACACCGAATCCCAAAACCGAAGTAGCCAGCAAACAGCAGCAAACTGGTCAGCTTTGGATTATTTTTCTTTGACTCATTTCGCTGTCCCTTTGGAAACTTTCCGAAACTGACCCCAATGGATCATATTCCATTTGGTTAAAGACATAATGGACAGCGAGGGAAAACACCTGCAATTGATGGGTGGTAGCGTTGGCAGATCACGGCGCCGCGTTATTGTAGCGCCAATCCGTCGGCGCAAGCCATGCCGCACAGGCTGGTGCATTTCGCGCCATTCACGTAAGATAAAATGACGATTTTCCGTTGCGGGTATCTCCTTGTGAATGAGCAAAATCCAATCGAATCGGCCTTCGCCCTGCATGCGGCGGGCGCGCTTGCGGATGCGGAAATCGCGTACCGCCGTATCCTCGCCGCCGATCCGCAGCATATCGAAGCGCAGCATTACCTCGGAGTGCTGTTGCACCAGCGGGGATACACGCAGGAAGGCATCTCACTGATCCTGTGCGCGCTCGAATCGGATGCCGGCAGCGCGTCCCGGTACAACGACCTCGGCAACATCCTCGTCCAGACGGGAGACCTCGCCAATGCCGCGACAGCGTTCTGCTCCTCGCTCGATCTGAACGGTAACGATGCCAACGTCTGGAACAATCTCGGTTCCGTCCTGCACCGCCAACAAAATTTCGTCGATGCGGAAAACGCGTACCGCAACGCTCTCCGCAACGATGCCGATTTCGCGCCGGCACTCAATAATCTCGCGGCCCTGCTGGCGGAAACAGGGCGTGACGAAGAGTCGTCGCTGTTTTCGTGCCGGGCCTACATTCTGCCGCCGCTCGCCGGCAAGCCGCTGAAGATGTTGGGCATCGCCTACTATCGCCTCGGCCGCATCGCGGACGCCGCTGACTGCTACCGCGCGTGGCTGCGCGCTGAACCCGACAATGCGATTGGCCGCCACTTTCTCGCGGCATGCACCGGGAAGGACGTGCCCACCAGGGCGACCGACGGCTTCGTGACGGCGACCTTTGATAACATGGCGGAAAGCTTCGACGAGAAGCTCATCGGCAAGCTGTCGTATCGCGGCCCGGAAATTATCGCGGACCTGCTCGATGGCTACGTGGCTGCGGACGGAACGCTGGACGTTCTTGACGGCGGCTGCGGCACCGGCCTTTGTGCGCCGGTGCTCGTACCCTACGCGCGGCACCTCACCGGCGTCGACCTCTCCCCCGGCATGCTGGCTAAGGCGAGGGAGCGAAAACTCTATGACGAACTGGTCGCAGTGGAATTGACCGCTTACCTTCTGAACCGGAAGAATGCATTCGACCTGATCGCCATGGCCGATACCCTGATCTACTTCGGCGACCTGGCAGCGCTTTTCGCGGCCGTCCGGCAAGCATTGCGGCCCGGCGGCACATTCACCTTCACGGTGGAAACGACAGCGGAAACCGCGCAGCGGGTTGATTACCATCTTGGCCCCAGCGGCCGCTACGACCACAGCCGTTGCTATATCACGCAGGAACTCGATGCGGCAGGCTTCGCCCTCCTGCGCAGTGACGATGTCGTATTGCGCAACGAGCTCGGCAAGCCGGCACAGGGCATCGGTGTGCTGACCCGCACATTGGAGCACTGAAGCCACGCGGTCGCTGAACGACAGCTTTGGGGGGCGGCATCGGATTATTTTCCCGGATTCCCTTCATTTCGTTGTCTCCTTTCAAGAACCAACAGGGCCGGACTCGACTGATATTTTTTCGGCGAAGGGGATACACGGTTACCGCCCACCGGCGATCTCGCGGCGGCCAGGAGCGGATCAGTGTGGCGCAATCCGCCAAATGGGGCCGGCCATGCGGCGCAATGCCCGCCGACCGTTGGCTTTCTGCACGGTATTTTCTCGTGCTAGAATGGCCGCCTTGCGGGGTCTTGTCTGGCTCTGGCCGAAGCGATGAGGGGCAAGAGTTGAAAAAATTTATGGTAGTGACCGTTGTGTCGTTTATCGTCGTGGGTATTTTGATTTTTATCGGTTTAAATCTCATGACATGGCTGGCCGAAGGCATAGAAGCCGGCAACCGTCCTCATCTCACGCCGCCCCCAATGCAATCCCAATCCGTGCGGCCCATGTAGGGCATGGCGCGGCAATTCGGACTGAGGTGCCGCAGGTGCAACCGCTTGCCGGCTTGCTGGTAGCGAGCCGCCAATGCGTCAATGGCTTCGATGGCTGAATGATCGACAACCTTTGCACAGCGACCCCTCCAGCTCGTACACCCTCCAGCCTTTGTCGTCGGTGTAGGTCTTGACGTTGATGACAAAACAATCTACTTGTAATCCATATAATACGCAGAAATAGCCCAGTCTGCCCAAGCGGGGGCGGACGCAGAAATGCTGACGCCCTCTCTCCGGACCGCCAAGTGTTCTCAGAATCACCAGGCGATCTCTTAGCCGCTGCCTCGCCCACCTTGCCGGTCGCTGTCAGGCAGGCGGTTGGGTTTCACCCCGGCGCAGCCGGGATCGCGCTCGGACAACGCCACCTGAAAAACGGACTATCATGGAATGAGGTGCCGGGAGGATCAATCGCCATGGCGCCTCACGCCTGATTTACCGCAATTCTCCGTGTCTGGCTTTGGCGCCAGGTTTTATCAAACAATTTAATTGAGCCACAAACATCCGTCATGGCGAAAATCACAAAGGCCGTGTTCCCGGTCGCCGGTTTAGGCAGCCGTTTCCTGCCAGCCACCAAGGCCAGCCCCAAGGAAATGATGCCGGTGGTGGACAAGCCGCTGATCCAGTATGCGGTGGAAGAGGCGGTGGCGGCCGGCATCACCGACATGGTGTTCATCACCGGGCGCAACAAGGGCGCAATTGAAGATCACTTCGACACCGCTTACGAGGTGGAGGCCAAACTCGCCGCACGCGGCAAGGATGAGCTGCTACAGGCGGCGCAGGGGGTGATTCCGGAGAACGTGAACTGCATCTACATCCGCCAGCATGAGCCGCTCGGGCTGGGCCATGCCGTGCTGTGCGCGCAACCGGTAATGCAGGACGAACCGTTCGCGGTGATACTCGCGGATGACCTGATCGATGCCGAGACGCCGGTCATCCGGCAAATGGTCGAATTGTTCCAGCGCTATCAATGCGCCATACTGGGCGTACAGGACGTGCCGCGCGACCAGACCGGGCAATATGGCATCGTCAGTTCGACTAATCTGGAGCCGAATGTAGCGCAGGTGAACGGCATCGTCGAAAAACCCAGCCCGGAAACCGCACCATCCACCCTGGCGGTGGTGGGACGCTATATCCTGACGCCGCGCATTTTCCATCACCTGGCACAGGTTCAGACGGGCGCCGGCGGCGAGATTCAACTGACCGACGGCATCGCCGCGCTGATGCAGGAAGAAAAACTGCTGGCTTATCGTTTTATCGGCACCCGCTACGATTGCGGCTCGAAGCTGGGCTACCTCAAGGCACAGGTGGCATTTGGGCTGAAGCACGAAGATTTGCGCGAGGAGTTTGCCGCCTACCTGGCAGCGCTGAATTGATGCGGCTTTTCGGCCTGCGACACGAGCAGGCTGTCGAAACACTCAGTAAGCAATAAAACAACATCGGAAAAAGGCGGATGCAGAAAACCCTTATATTTACCGACCTGGACGGAACATTACTCGATTCGGTGGGATATTCCTTCGATGACGCTTTACCCGCCTTAAACCTGATACAGGAACGCGGCATTCCGCTGGTTCTCTGTTCCAGCAAGACCCGCGCGGAGATAGTGGCTTGTCGCCAGCGCATGCACAACACCCATCCTTTCATTTCTGAAAACGGCGGCGGGATATTTATTCCGCAGGGTTATTTCTCCGCACCTGTCGATGCAGAGGAGGTTAACGCCTATCGGCGCATCACGCTCGGCGCCCCCTATGCGGAAATCAGGCGGCACTTCGTCGCCCTGCGGGAACAGACCGGGGCCAGAGTGCGCGGTTTCGCGGACATGAGCGCAGCGGAGGTCGCCGCCCTGACGGGGCTCTCCGACGACGAGGCCGGCCTGGCGAAACAACGCGATTTCGACGAACCATTCATTTTCGAGGGCGCGACTGACGAAGGCTTTCTGCGGGCAATAGAAGCCGCCGGCCTGTGCTGGACTCAGGGCCGGATTTTCCACATCATGGGCAGGCACGACAAGGGGCGCGCCGTGAATCTCCTGAAGGCGCTCTACGCGCAGGAATATGGCGCTGTCGCAAGCATCGGCCTGGGCGACAGCCTGAACGACCTGCCATTGCTCCATGCTGTCGACCGCCCGGTACTGATCCGGCACGGGGACGGAAGTTTCGATTCCCGCCTTGACATGGCCGGCCTGATAAGGACGCAAAGCCCCGGCCCGCAGGGCTGGAATGAAGCGGTGCTGCAGTTGCTGTCTGGCGCAAATGCCGGAACGGAAACACCGCCATCCGGCGAGCAAAAAGACCTGACCGATATTTTCAACGCCGCCCTTGCTGCAGTCGATCCCTACCGGGCCGTGCTCGACACCGCAAGAATTACGGACAACTGCCTGTCCGTTGCCGATGCTGCCTACCGTCTCGACGCATTCAACCGCATCGTCGTGGTCGGCGCCGGAAAAGCCACGGCGCGCATGGCATTGGCCATCGAGGCGTTGCTCGGCGAACGGATTGCCGCCGGGCTGGTTGTCGTGAAACAAGGCCACACCGCAAAGCTTGGCATCGTTGAGCAGATAGAGGCTTCCCACCCCGTGCCGAACGAAGCCGGGGTCGAGGGTGCGCAGAAAATATTGGAAATGATGCGGGGCGCCGACGAGAAAACGCTGGTTGTTTGCCTGCTCTCGGGCGGCGCGTCGGCGCTGCTGGTCGCCCCCGCCGCAGGCGTGACGCTGCAGGACAAGCAGGAGGTAACCTCTTTGCTGCTGAAAGCGGGCGCTTCTATCGGCGAGCTGAACGCCGTGCGCAAGCACCTTTCGGCCGTCAAGGGCGGCCGGCTTGCGCAGGCCGCCTACCCGGCGCAGATGGTGACGATGATACTCTCCGACGTCATCGGCGACCGCCTCGACGTGATCGCATCAGGGCCGACCGCAGCGGATGGCGCGAGCTTTGCCGATGCCTGGTCGGTGATCGAAAAATACAGGCTGAAGGAAAAAATACCCTTGCGCGTCGCGAGTCATTTGCAACAGGGAATGACGGGGTTAGCCCCCGAAACGGTGAAAGACGGCGCCCCCTGCCTGCTTGCAACCCGGAACGTGATCGTCGGCGGAATCAGGCGCGCTTTGGCGGCGGCGGAAGAGAAATCCCGGCAACTCGGGTTTGCTGCGGAAATCGTCACTGCCGAACTTCAGGGCGAGGCGCGCGACGCCGCAAGCTTCCTGGCGCAAACCGCACGCATCGCCCACGCCGGTTTGAAAGCGGATGAACGGCGCTGCCTGCTGTCCGGCGGCGAGACCACGGTCACCGTCAAGGGAACGGGAAAAGGCGGCAGAAACCAGGAACTGGCCCTGGCATTTGCTTTGGCGATCGAAGGTCTGGAAGGCATAACCCTGCTTTCCGCCGGCACGGACGGCGGCGACGGACCGACCGATGCGGCAGGCGCAATCGTCGATGGCAACACGGCCGCACGGGCGCACCGACTCGGGATAGAGCCTGCCGCATACCTCGACGACAACGACTCCTATGGATTTTTTCATCAGTTCGACGCATTATCGGGGGAACACAGTCATTTCATGACCGGGCCGACGGGAACCAACGTCATGGACCTTCAGATCATAACGGTTGGCAAAGGAACCCGTCTGACAGGCGCGACCATAACTCGTAATTAAAGAATCGGAGGGATCATCCGGATGCCAAATGTCGTGACCTTGAGAGCAGAAGTGCACGATCAGCTCGAGAAAATCGGGTCTGCCGATATCGTTGTCGGCATCCCGAGCTTCAATAATGCACGAACCATCGGCCATGTGGTTCGTGCGGTACAGGCGGGCCTTGCCAAGTATTTCCCCGCCCACAAGGCAGTGATCGTGAATTCCGACGGCGGCTCAAGCGACGGCACCATGGAAGTGGTGCGGAACGCCGCCGTCGAAGATTTCAACGCGATCCTCCTGCATCATCGGGTAGAGCCCATCTCCAAGATCGCCTTCCCCTATTCGGGCATCCCCGGCAAGGGCAGCGCATTCCGGTCCATCTTCGAGATCGCCCAAATACTGGATGCGAAGGCATGCGTGGTGGTCGATTCCGACCTCAGAAGCATTACGCCCGAGTGGATCGAACTGCTCGTGACACCGGTACTGAACGGCGGCTTCGACTACGTTGCCCCGCTTTACCACCGGCACAAGTTCGACGGGACGATCACCAACAGCATCGTCTATCCCCTCACCCGCACGCTCTATGGCAAGCGCGTGCGGCAGCCGATCGGCGGGGATTTCGGTTTTTCCGGCAAGCTGGCGCAGTTCTATCTGACCAAGGACGTGTGGCAATCGGATGTCGCGCGCTTCGGCATCGACATCTGGATGACCACGACGGCGATTGCAAATGGCTTCAAGGTCGCGCAATCCTTTCTCGGCGCCAAAATTCACGATGCCAAGGATCCGGGCACCGATCTGAGCAACATGCTCTATCAGGTGGTGAGCGCCACTTTCGACCTGATGGAGAACTACACTGATGTATGGATGCCGGTCCGCGACTCCGAGCCGGTAACGACCTTCGGCTTCGAATACACCGTCGGGCTTGAGCACGTCAACGTCAATACCGCAAGGATGGTAAACCTGTTTCGCGAAGGCCTTAACAACCTGCACGAGATTTGGCTCGACATCCTCGGTGCCGGCGATTTCAAGGAGGTGGAGCGGCTGGGCGCCCTGAGCGATGGCGAATTCAACTTTCCCCTCAGCTTGTGGACGCGGGTCATCTATGACTACGCCATCGCCTTCCACCAGAAAAAGCTGCCGGCAGAGCACCTGATCAAGTCCCTGACGCCGCTTTATGTCGGAAAAACGGCTTCTTTCATCCTGGCCGCCGAACACATGGAAGCGGCCGAGGCGGAAGCCGAAATCGAGAAGCTTTGCATGGAGTTTGAGAACCACAAGAACTACCTGGTAACCCGTTGGAAATAACGTTGAGGAGAATGAATCATGACAGATTTTCTGAGCCTGATACTCGAGCCCCTGCAAGAGGTTTTTCTGAAGTTCAAGGTTTTCCTGCCCAACCTTCTGGCCATGCTGGTCATCATGGCATCAGGAGTCGTTCTGGCCAAGATCATCAAAATCATTCTGGTCAAATCCCTGACAGCCATCGACTTCGATAGCTGGTCGGACCGGATGGGGTTTACCAAACTCATGCGCAAGGGCGATCTGTGGGCCAAGCCCTCCGCCATCCTCGGCGCAATCGTTTTCTGGCTGTTGATTATCGTCACGCTGATGATCGGCCTGAGCGCCCTCAAGATCCCGACGATCGACAATCTGGTCGAGCAATTCTTCAGTTACATGCCCCGCGTGTTTTCCGCTGCGATGATCCTGATTATCGGCTATGTGCTTGCCGGGTTCATTAGCCGGGGGGTATTAATCGCCGCGGTAAACAGCGGTTATCACTACGCCAAGCTCCTTGCCGAGGCCATCCGCACCCTGCTGACGGTCCTGATTCTGGCCATGGTCATGGAGCAGCTCCAGATTGCGCCCAGCATCGTGCTCGCTGCCTTTTCGATCATCTTCGGCGGAATCGTGGTGGCGCTTTCCATCTCTTTCGGCGTGGGCGGCATCGATGCGGCAAAACGGATGATCGAAAGGGAAAACAAGGAGAGCCGTGCAGCAGAAACCGGGGATGACATCGAGCACATCTAATTGGAGGATTAGCCATGTCCGATTTTTACCAGTCCGGCGTCATTACGACTCTCCATCAACTCGGCAAGCCATCGCTCGAGCGGCTGGAGACCGAGCTATACGGCTTTTCGAAGACCCGGCCGGTGGCCTTGGCGCTGCCGGCGCTTTATTCGGAGTTCGAGGGGCCGGCCATGCCGGGAATCGTCCAGGAACTCGCCAAGGTAAAGTATCTGAATGAAGTCGTGCTGGTGCTGGACAAGGCATCGGAGAAGGATTTTCAGCGGGTGCGCGAGTTCATGTCGCCGATTTCCACGGATGTCCGCATTATCCACAACGACGGCAGAAGGATAACCGAAATATATGAAACCTTCGCCAGGAACGGGTTCAATGTCGGCGAGCGCGGCAAGGGGCGCTCCGCCTGGCTCGCCTACGGCTATGTGCTCGCACGGGGAAAGTCCGACGTCATCGCCCTGCATGATTGCGACATTGTCACCTACAGCCGCGAACTGCTGGCGAGATTGTGCTACCCCGTGGTCAATCCGAATCTGAACTATGTGTTCTGCAAGGGCTACTACAGTCGGGTATCCAGCAAAATGAACGGGCGGGTTACCCGGCTATTGGTGACGCCTCTGGTCAGGGTCCTCCAGCAGCTCATCGGGCCTCATGGCTTTCTCGCTTTTCTCGACAGCTTCCGCTATCCCCTCGCCGGGGAATTCTGCATGATCACCGATCTGGCACGGGTGAACCGGATCCCGTGGGACTGGGGGCTGGAGGTGGGCTCCCTGGCCGAGGTGTACCGCAACTATTCGCCGCGCCGGGTTTGCCAGGTGGATATCGCCGACAACTACGAGCATAAGCATCAGATCCTTTCTGCCGATGACGCCGATAAAGGCCTGATGAAGATGACCGTCGACATCTGCAAATCCATCTTCCGAACTCTGGCATCGGAGGGCGTGGTGTTTTCGGATGGCCTGTTCAAATCCCTGCTCGTATCCTACCTGCGGCAAGCCGAAGACACGATCATGAAATACGAGGCGGATGCGGCGATCAACGGTCTCAAGTTTGACCGCCACGAGGAGGCCATGGCGGTGGAAGCCTTTACCAGAGCCATCGCCATGGCAACGCAGGTATTCATGGATAACCCCATGACCACCCCGCTCATTCCGAACTGGAACCGGGTGAGCACGGCCATTCCAGACATTTTCGAGATGTTGAAAATGGCCGTGGATGAAGATAACAAATAATTCCGGAAGTTTTGCCGGGCCGGTCAGGAAGTTCGCAAGGCGTGGCGCTGAGCATGCAGGAACCAGCGGTCAAGCACGATGTGCCGGGTGAACCATGCATTGGCCAGCAGTTTGCCGCCGATGAAGCGCTGCAACCGCTGAGGCAATATGCTCGCGTCGGCGGATTTGGCGGGTCCGAAGCGCGCCTGCAAACGCTGAGGATAGGATACGAGGCGCTCTTTCCGGTAATCCCTGTCCGCTTCGATAATGCTCTGCGCCGCCAGCAGGGCGGATTCCACGGCCGTGCGGATGCCTTCACCGCTTTGCGGGCAGGCTAGTCCCGCCGCATCGCCGATGAGCAGCGCCCCGTCGTCCAGCAATTTGCGCGTACCGTGGCCGTGGAGCAAATAGGCGTGCCCATGGAATTCGTTCGGGATGTCGGCGGTAAACTTGCCGCGTCTTTTCAGAAAATCGCAGAAAGCCGCCAAATGTTCCGACAGGTGGCGGCTATCGTTCCGCCCCAAGCCGATATTGAGATGGTCGCCCTTGCGGAAGCACCACCCATAGCCCTTGAGATCCCGGCAGAAAAACAGCTCCGGGGTTTGCGGCTGCACCCGGCATGCTCGCGCTTGCGCGGCATCGAGCGGGAATTCGGCCTCCTGCGCCACGACGAGGGACTGTTGCGCGCCGAGTTGCGCACCGAGAAGCCGCGCCACCGGACAGGAATGCCCCCCGGCGCCGACCAGCATTTTAGCCTGGATTGTGCCGTTGGCGTTCCAGCCGCCATTGCTCCGCTCGATGGAGCGCAGCGGTTCCCCCAGACGCAGGCGCGCCCCCGAGCGCTGGAGCAGGTAATGATCGAACTCGCAGCGGCGGATGCCGTAGCTCACGACGCGGCTGTAGGCTGTTTCCACCTCGGACCTGTCGATGACCCCGGTGCGAAACCCGGTGATCGGCTGCAGTACCCTGCCGGAGGCATAATCGGCGCTGTCGATCTGCAGGGTGTCGAGCACGGCGGGTGTAATCCAGCCGGCACATACCTTGTCCCTGGGAAAGAGCATGGAGTCCAGCACCAGCACGTCCAGGCCGTGGCGCCGCAACTCCCAGGCACAGGTGGAGCCCGCCGGCCCGCCCCCCACAATCAAGACGTCACAGCTTTCCATCGCCCCGTCCCTGGGCGTAAAGGTATTCCCGTGTCCACGGAATATCGTTATCGGCGGCGCGGGCGAACACGACCTGGAACAATTGCAATTCACCACTGGTGAAGGCGGCCAAAGAGCCTGACAGATACAGGCGCCACGCCCGCACGAAATCTTCGCCGAACATTTCGTTAACGCTCGGAACGGCCGCCTCGTAACGGTGCAACCAGTGCTCCAGCGTCTTTGCATAATGCTGGCGCAGGTTTTCCACGTCCAGCACGGAAAAGTTCGACGGCTCGAATATCTTCATCATTTCGCCCAGACTCGGCGGATGGGCACCCGGGAAAATGTGCCGCTCAATCCATGGATTCAGCAGGGAAGGCTGGTTTACGCCTATGGTGTGGATCAAGCCACGGCCATTCTGCCTGAGGCAGCGGTCAATCACGCCGCCCAGCGTGTGGTAGTGCTCGACGCCCACGTGTTCGAGCATGCCGACCGAGACGAAAGCATCGCATTCGCCGTCGATATCGCGGTAGTCGCCTTCGATGTACTCGATGCGGTCATCCATGCCTTCGCGCCGCGCCCGCTCCCTCGCATAGGCGAGCTGTTCCCCGGCGATGTTGTATGCCCTGACGCGCACACCGTAATGCTTGGCCATGTGCAATGCCAGGGCACCCCAGCCGCAGCCGGCTTCGACGACCTGCTCGCCCGGCTTGAGCCACAATTTGCGGCAGACATGATCCATCTTGGCAATTTGCGCCTGCTCCAGGGTCGCCGACCGGGTGGCAAAATAGGCGCAGGTATACAGCAATTGCTCGTCAAGCCAAAGCTTGTAGAAATCATTGCCGATGTTGTAATGGTGGTGGATGTTTTCCCGCGCGGCCTGCGGGCTGTTGGAGCGCGGGCGATTGGCAAAGTCGAGCATGGCTTGCCACAATCCGCCCGTGGGGGCTTGGGAGCGCGCCCGATAAAGGGTTTCCAGAAATTTCAGCAAACCGCCGTCCACTCTGGCCCGGCCGGAACAGTACAATTCGCCGAACTGCAAGCACGGATTGGCGACCAGCCTGAGCAACGAAACCCGGTCGCGGATGCTGATCCTCGCGACCGCCGGTGCCGATGAAACGCCGACCTCCTGTCCGTCCCAAAGCACGAAACGCACATTGGGCGAGCCCATCGCTTTCAGTACCTTGGTCAACAGCCATCTTTCCAGCATGAGCGAGTCGCCGCCGGGTTGGCTGGATTCTAATTGCGACGAGGCTCTTTCGCTGTTTTCGGCTGCGGTTTTTCCCTGGGGTTCGATTTTTTGTCGATTCATGGTTGCAGGTTCCGCTGTTGAGGATTTTCGCCTGTTGAAATTCCATGGCCTTTATAAACTTATAGCACATGCGCGGCAGATGTCATGCCGGGTATCCGATTCCCGGAAGCTGTTTGCGTAATGCTCGCGCCGGATAAACGGACATGTCCACCTATTTACGGATATGGGATAAAATACCCGCAAATGTTCCGACGCCGCATTCGGGCAACAGCTTAAATCAACAGGGAGCGAGAGCTTTGGCGCAATCCACGGAAAATCTGGTCGAGATCAGCGATCTCCATTTCTCATATGACGACCGGCCGGTGCTCAGGGGCATCAATCTCAACATTCCGCGCGGCAAAATCGTGGCCATTCTCGGCGTCAGCGGGTGTGGCAAATCCACGCTGCTGCGCCATGTCGGCGGCCAGCTCAGGCCGTCGCGCGGCAGCGTCAAGGTCGCCGGGCAGGTCGTCCACGAACTCGACAACGATGACCTGTATGCATTGCGCCGCAAAATGGGCATGATGTTCCAGGTGAGCGGGCTGTTCGGGGATTTGTCGGTTTTCGAAAATATGGCTTTCCCGATGCGCGAACACACCAATCTGTCGGAGGAAATGATCCGCGACCTGGTGTTGATGAAGCTGCACGCGGTTGGCCTGCGCGGCGCCCACGACCTGATGCCGAGCGAACTGTCGGGCGGCATGGAGCGGCGCGTGGCACTGGCCCGCGCAACCGCCCTGGACCCCATGCTGATCATCTACGACGAGCCGTTTGCCGGCCTCGACCCGATCTCGCTCAACACCATCGCCAACCTGATCCGGCGCCTGAACGATGCGCTGGGCGTGACTTCGATTGTGGTGACGTACGACGTGTCGGAATCACTGAAGGTTGTAGACTACGTGTACTTCGTCCACGACGGCGTCGTTGTGGCCGAAGGCGCAGCGGCGGAAATGCTCGACTCCGCCAACCCGTTTGTCCACCAGTTCGTCCACGCGAAGCCGGACGGCCCCGTCGGCTTCCAGTACCCGGGCAATCCGCTCACGGAAGAGATCGGATTCGCGGCAGCCGGTTGATGCGGTAGCGCCCCGGATTCCGCTGATCCGCCCCGCTAGGCGACCGTCACGTCTTTCGCCAGATACACGTCCTGAATCGCGTTGAGCAGCGTCACGCCGTCCTGCATCGGCTTCTGGAACGCCTTGCGCCCCGAAATCAGCCCCATGCCGCCGGCGCGCTTGTTGATCACCGCCGTCCGCACCGCCTGACCCAGGTCGTTCTCGCCCGATGAACCGCCGGAATTAATCATGCCGGCGCGCCCCATGTAGCAGTTGGCGACCTGGTAACGCACCAGGTCGATCGGGTGGTCGCTGGTCAGTTCGCTGTACACCTTGGGATGGGTCTTGCCGAACTTGATCGCATTGTAGCCGCCGTTGTTCTCGGCCTGCTTCTGCTTGACGATGTCGGCCTCGATGGTGGCGGCAAGGTGGTTGGCCTGTCCGGTAAGGTCGGCGCTGGTGTGGTAATCGACGCCGTCTTTCTTGAATCCGGGGTTGCGCAGATAGGCCCACAGCACCGTTGCCATGCCCAGTTCGTGGGCATGGGCGAAGGCCTCGGAAATTTCGATAATCTGCCTGCGCGATTCGGGCGAGCCGTAATACACCGTCGCGCCGACGGCCACCGCGCCCATGTCGAACGCCTGATCGACGCTGGCAAACAAGGTCTGGTCGTAGATCGCCGGGTAAGTCAGCATCTCGTTGTGGTTGATTTTGACGATGAACGGGATCTTGTGCGCATAGCGGCGCGCCACCGAACCGAGCACGCCAAGAGTGGAGGCGACCGCGTTGCAGCCGCCTTCGATAGCCAGCTTGACGATGTTTTCCGGGTCGAAATAAATCGGGTTGGGCGCGAAAGAGGCGCCGGCGGAATGCTCGACACCCTGGTCCACCGGCAGGATAGACACGTAACCACTGCCCGCCAGCCGCCCGTGGCCGAATAGGCTTTGCAGCGAGCGCAGCACGCCGGGCTTCAGGTCCTTCTGCGCCACCACCCGGTCCACGTAATCCGGCCCCGGCAGATGCAGCATGTCCTTGGGAATCCCCTTGCACTGATAGGCCAGCAGGCTCTCCGCTTCACTCCCCAACAACTTGATGATATCGGTCATTTTCGTTTCCCTTGTTATCAAAGTTGAATATGCAACAACTTTTTATAATATAGCAGCTTGGCTATCGAAACTGGCGAAGCGGGGCGAATTTCGGCAAAATGGCCTGAAACCGACTCACAACGAAGGGGATCTGCTGCATTCTTGGAACGGTCTACCTCGCACTCTTGAGTCTCCACGGACTTAGAGTCTGGCGTGGCATTCCAGCTATCTGCCAATAACGTGCATGTAAGCATGACTCCAGCATGACGGCAGTCTTGCGGATGGAAACATAGGGCGCAATACCCGTTGGTTATTGCGCCCTATGTGAGCTGCCGGCAAATTCCGGATTGGGCTTAGGTGCCCCCTCCGCACTCGTAAACGCCTTGAATGGAGCGCTCCAGTTCCTGCTCATAAGTGAAGTGTTGTTCAGCGGTCTCTAAAGCAGCAGCGGCCCGGCTGGTATGGCCATCCTGAAACAACAATTCCCTGATAACCGCGTTGGCATCACTGATGGGCGGCACCATAAGCGTTTGCAACTGGCTGTAGACATCCCGGTCAACGAGAATTTGAATTTGGTCAGTCATGTCTGCCTCCTGTCGGTGGATTGAAATCAAATTGGCAATTAGCTCAAATGCCCGATTTGTTCATGAACGGATTGAGTTAGATCGGGAATCCGGCCCGTATATTGGTTCACCTGCGGGTTAATCAAAACAGCCATAGTAAACAGCGCAACCCACTTTGCCGTCCCAGCCATCGGGATGGGCCAAATCGACAATGCTCTTGGCCTGTGCAATATCCTCGGCCGACCCATGCACAAAGGCGATGACCCTGCCGACCTTCAGCTCCGCCTCGTAATCAAGCATGCTTTCCCGCGGAATGCAGCTCGATTGCTCAGCGTCGAGTTCATCCAGTCCGCCGACGACGGTAGCGCCTTCCACTTCACTGGCGATGCGATCCTGATCCATGCTGACAATGGAAAGCTTGGCCTTGTCTAACCCCGATTTCTGCAATTTCCTGACCGTGTCACCGGCCACCTTGCGGCTTGCGAATGTGGCAACCAGCGAATTATGTTCGTTCATGATTTGATCCTCCATATAGCATCCATGTATTTATGTATAGCATAATACCCGACAAAATCAATATGGATTGTTTTTATGTTGCGGGGACTGGAGCGCTGCAGTTCCTGTCCGGTTTCCCGCGAAATCTTAACTCAGAACAAGCGATCAGGCGTCAAGCGTAAGCCAAAAGACACCCACCGGCCGCTGGTAGGGCCGGAGATCTGTTGACCTATCGTAGCGTCGATCTGGACGCGATTAGGAACTATCGCAAAGCGTCCGCCTACTTGCCAATAAGGACGGTTGTGGTTGTCGCCGAAAGTCTCAGCAATGGCGGCAATACGAGAGGCAGCCTGAAACTCGCTGCCTACGCCCCAAGTCATATTGTCCTGACGTGTAGCACGGTCTCGAAGCCAACCCAGATTCCCATGCAAGATGACCTCGTCGTCATTGAAAGACGCCGAGAACGGTAGATAGGTAAAGGTGTTGCCAAGCAGATTGGGTCCCGGATTGATTTCAGGATGCCGCACCGTGCCGATAGCCAAGCCCCATCCCCAATCGTTTGACTCAAGGGGGCGAAAAAGCGTTTTGGCCTGAAACACATAGTCATTTGTCGCTTTCTCACCGGTGTTTTTTGCACCCCCTCCACCCATCGTAATTTCAAGGTTTCCACCAGGGTTACAAGCAGGCAAAGCCCATATTTCGCGGCTTCCGGAATAGATCCGCATCCAGCTCTCAAGCTGGCAACTTCCCGCCGTAGTCAGGCGAGCATCATCGGTAACGAAAGGACGGGCAGCCCAAGCCTGCATGGCGAACAGGCCCAATAGGCAAGCGATTGTGGTTTTTATCATCGCACAACTTTATCGCAACCACATGAAAGATTCGTTACAACTTGGCGGGGAAGACGGTATCTATGCTGGCTGTTTTCGGACTTCTGGCTCTTCCGATTTGCAATTGTCGCGGCATCCAATCTAGACTTTATCTAAGTTCTTAATGTCCGTATAAAAATTGTAAAGACGCGAAATTGATAATATTCGGTAAAATCAGGCCTCACATATTCTTGTAAGGCCGTGCTCTGATGGCACGGCGCTTCAGCTTATCGGGAAAAGTCATGCAAACTTCGGCCAGCACTGCCACCGACCAGGATCGCATCGAGGTCAAGAACACCACCTGCTATATGTGCGCCTGCCGCTGCGGCATTCGCGTTACCGTGAAGAACGGCGAGGTGCGCTACATCGAAGGCAATCCCGAGCATCCCCTGAACCAGGGTGTGATCTGCGCCAAGGGTTCCTCCGGCATCATGAAGCAGTATTCCCCGGCGCGCCTGACCCGGCCACTGCGTCGCAAGCCCGGCTCCGAACGGGGTGCCGGCGAATTCGAGCCGATCTCGTGGGAAGAGGCATTTACGTTGATGGCGGAGCGGCTCGCCAGCATTCGCGCCACCGACCCGAAGAAATTCGCGCTGTTCACCGGCCGCGACCAGATGCAGGCGCTGACCGGCCTCTTCGCCAAGCAGTTCGGCACGCCCAATTACGCCGCCCACGGCGGCTTTTGCTCGGTGAACATGGCCGCCGGCATGATCTACACCATCGGCGGCTCCTTCTGGGAATTCGGCGGCCCTGACCTCGATCGCGCCAAGCTGTTCGTGATGATCGGCACCGCCGAAGACCACCATTCCAATCCGATGAAAATCGCGCTCTCCAAGTTCAAGCGCAATGGCGGCCGCTTCGTTTCGATCAACCCGGTGCGTACCGGCTATTCGGCCATCGCCGACGAGTGGCTGCCGATCCGTCCCGGCACCGATGGCGCGTTGCTGCTGGCGCTGATCCACGAGATCATCCGCCTCGGCCTCTACGACCGCGATTTTCTGGTGCAGTATTCGAACTCCGCCGAGTTGGTGAATCTCGACGAAAACAGCAGCGAATACGGCATGTTCGTGCGCACCGAAGTACCGGAAGAAGAAGGCTGCTTCGACCCGCAGAACAAGCTGTGGTGGGACCGCATTTCCAACAAGCCGGTGGTCACCCATGCCGAAGGCGCAGACCCCTTCCTGCTCGGCGAATTCAAACTCAAGGACGGCACCCCGGTAAAGCCCTCGTTCCAACTGTTGCAGGAGCGGGTCAGGGATTACACGCCGGAATGGGCCGAGGGGATTACCGGCATTTCCGCCGCCACCATCCGCCGCCTTGCTCACGAAATGGGCATCACCGCGCGCGACCAGAAAATCGAGTTGCCGATTGCCTGGACGGATGCCTGGGGCAAGGAACACGAAACCGTCACCGGCAATCCGGTGGCGTTTCACGCCATGCGCGGCATGGCGGCGCACTCCAACGGCTTTCACACCATCCGCGCCATGTCGATTCTGATGAGCCTGCTCGGCACCATCGACCGCCCCGGCGGCTTCCGCCACAAGGCGCCGTTCCCGCGCCCGATTCCGCCCTGCGCCAAGACGCCGAAAGGGCCGGAAGGCGTGCAACCGAATACCCCGCTGGGCGGCATGGCGCTGGGCTGGCCCGCCGACCCGGACGACTTGTTCGTCGACGACAACGGCGAACCGGTGCGGCTCGACAAGGCCTTTTCCTGGGAATATCCCCTTGCCGTTCACGGCCTGATGCACAACGCCATCACCAACGCCTGGCGCGGCGATCCCTACCCGATCGACACCATGCTGATCTTCATGGCGAACATGGCGTGGAATTCGGCGATGAACACGGTGCAGGTACGCGACATGCTGAAGGACAAGCGCGAGGACGGCGAGTACAAGATTCCCTTCCTGATCGTGTGCGACGCCTTCCAGTCGGAGATGACCGCCTTCGCCGATCTGGTGCTGCCGGACACCACTTACCTCGAACGCCACGACGTGATGTCGATGCTCGACCGGCCGATCTCGGAATTCGACGGCCCGGTGGATTCGGTGCGCATCCCGGTTCTGCCGCCGACCGGCGAGTGCAAGCCGTTCCAGGAAGTGCTGATCGAGCTGGGCTCGCGCCTCAAGCTGCCGGTGTTCGTCAATCAGGACGGCTCGCGCAAGTACCGCGACTACCCCGACTTCATCATCAACTACGAAACCGAGCCGGGTTCCGGCATCGGCTTTCTCGCCGGCTGGCGCGGCAAGGGCGGGGAGAAATTCATGCGCGGCGAACCCAACCCGCGCCAGTGGGAAATGTACGCCAAGAACAACTGCGTCTACCACTACCACTTGCCGCGCTCCTACCAGTACATGCGCAACTGGAACCAGGGTTATCTGGAATGGGCGCAGCGCCACCGCCTGACGCGCTACGCCGAGCCGATCAACATCCACATCTATTCGGAAGTGCTGCAGAAATTCCGCCTGGCCGCACAGGGAAAAAGCGATGGCCGCCAGCCGCCGGACCGGCTCAGGCAACGCATCGAAACCCATTTCGACCCGCTGCCGTTCTACCATGAGCCGCTCGAAGCGCAGCTCAGCGACAACGCCAGATATCCGCTCAACGCCGTGACTCAGCGACCGATGGCGATGTACCACTCGTGGGATTCGCAGAATGCCTGGCTGCGCCAGATTCACGCCCACAACTATTTGTTCGTCAACACGACAACCGCCCAGGCACAGGGCATCGCCGACGACGACTGGATCTGGGTGGAATCGATGCACGGCAAGGTGCGCTGCATGTGCCGCCATTCCGAGGCGGTGGAGCCGGGCACGGTGTGGACCTGGAACGCCATCGGCAAATCCAAGGGCGCGTGGAACCTGGCGCCGGAGGCGAACGAATCGGAAAAGGGCTTCCTGCTGAACCATCTGATCTCCGAGGAACTGCCGGCCAACCGCGACGGCGCCCACCTTTCCAACTCCGACCCGGTGACCGGCCAGGCGGCCTGGTATGACGTCAAGGTAAGAATTTACAAGGCGGCGGAAGGGGAACCCGAGCAAACCTCGCCGCAATTCGCCGCCGTGCCTTCCGCACCGGGCACGCGCAAGGTGCGGCCCGCCTGGCAGGCCTACTTCGCCGGCAAGGGGAAGTGGAAATGACCCAACTCGCACTGGTCATCGACCTCAATGTTTGCGTGGGCTGCCACGCCTGCGTCACCAGTTGCAAGGAATGGAACACTTCGGGCCCGGCGGGCGCGATGTCCGACGACCGCCCCTATGGCGCCGATCCGACCGGCACCTTCTTCAACCGGGTGCAGACTTACGAGATCGGCGCTTTCCCCAACACCGAAACCCTGCATTTCCCCAAATCCTGCCTGCACTGCGAGGAGCCGCCGTGCGTGCCGGTGTGCCCGACCGGCGCGTCCTACAAACGCAAGGAAGACGGTATCGTGCTGGTGGACTACGACAAGTGCATCGGCTGCAAGTATTGCTCCTGGGCCTGCCCCTACGGCGTGCGCGAAATCGACGAACACCAGAAAGTGATGAAAAAATGCACGCTGTGCGTCGACCGGATCTACGACCAGAATCTGCCGGAAGCCGAGAGAAAACCGGCATGCGTGCTGGCCTGCCCGACCAGCGCGCGCCTGTTCGGCGACGTCCACGACCCGGAATCGGTGGTGTCCGCGGCGATCCGCGAGAATGGCGGCTATCAACTGATGCCGGAGTGGGCGACCAAGCCGGCCAACCACTACCTGCCGCGACGCAAGACCCGGATCAAGATTCACGCCGACGAGTTGTCGCGCGCCGACAATCCGCTCAAGAAGGAACGCCAACTGCCGCAGCCGGGCAAGAGCGAGCCGTCTCTGGACGACGTGACTAGCTGGTAAACTCAGGACAAAATTATGAAGCCCGCTTTCTCGGTAATTTTTCTCACCACCCTGATCGGCACCGGTCAGGGGCTTTTTCTGGCGCTCTATACCGGCCAGGTGTACGCATTCTTCCATTTGCTGTCGGTGCAGGCGGGCAGAGGATTTTATGCCGGGGGCAGCCTGGTTGCGCTGTTACTGCTGGTTGGCGGGCTGGTCGCCTCCTTCTTCCATCTCGGCCATCCCGAACGGGCCTGGCGCTCGGCGGCAAAATGGCGCACTTCCTGGCTGTCGCGCGAGGTGATCGCCCTGCCCGCGTTCATGGGCATGGTGTTGCTCTACGGCGCAGCCCACTGGCTGGACTGGAATCCGCCGCTGGTCACGATTGGCGCGTTGACCCTGGATGCGACGATGGTGTTCGGCGCGCTCGGCACGGTGCTGTGCTTCATCCTGTTTGTCTGCACGGCGATGATTTACGCCTGCCTGAAATTCCTGCAGGAATGGCATAGCCCCCTTACGGTGGTGAACTACCTGCTTCTGGGCAGCGCTTCCGGCT
>Ga0307376_10001489_pt1 | contig 25140 bp, 29 predicted proteins | sample TR2MG_FD_202536 | JGI IMG/M metagenome (GOLD analysis project Ga0307376, IMG submission 202536) | Soil microbial communities from Risofladan, Vaasa, Finland - TR-2 | ecosystem: Environmental > Terrestrial > Soil > Coastal area > Acid sulfate soil | place: Finland: Risofladan, Vaasa | collected...
AGGTGATGATGGGGAAGAGGGATGGGGACGCCGCCAAGCGAGCCGGGTGAGGTGGAAGCCGGCCGGCGGGAAGCATCCGGGCCACCCCTGAACTGCGGGCGGAAACCGGTTTCGGCCGGGAGTATGACCCGCCGGAGCGCCCACCGTTAAGAGGGCTGTGAGCGGGCAAAAGAGCGCGGGCTCTTTGGACTAATTTGGGTGGTACCGCGAGGAGCAGACCTCGTCCCTTAGTGGCGGGGTTTTTTTGTTTGATTTGACTTGCGCGAGGAAAGGGGACGGATGTCGTGAACGGTACGGAGGCCAGGTCCATCCTGGAACTGCTGGAGTCCAACGCGAGGTTGACCCCGGAGCAAGTGGCCGGTATGCTGGGGTTGGAGGTTGAGGAAGTCGAGAACAAGATCAGGGAGATGGAGGAGCGCAAGGTCATCATAAAGTACCAGGCCCTGGTCAACTGGGAGAAGTTTGGCGATGAGAAGGTGTCCGCCCTCATTGAGGTCAGGGTAGCACCCCAGCGGGACGTGGGCTTCGATGCCGTGGCCGAGAGGATTTACCGTTATCCCGAGGTTACCGGGGTGCGCCTGATGTCCGGCGCCTATGACCTGGCGGTCTTCGTAGAGGGGGAGAGCCTGAAGGAAGTGTCTCTGTTCGTGGCCACCAAGCTTTCTACACTGGAAGACGTGCTCAGTACCACCACCCACTTCGTCCTGAAGTCCTACAAGCATGAAGGGGTCATCATGGAAGACGGTGAGGCCGACCGCAGGCTGGTGGTAGCACCGTGAAAAACGACGACTGGCGGGGGTACTTGAACCCGGTGGTGCGGGACATGCCGCCTTCCGGTATCCGGCGTTTTTTTGACCTGGCCAACGAAATGGCCGGCGTGATTTCGCTGGGGGTGGGCGAACCGGATTTTGTCACGCCCTGGCGTGTCCGGGAAGCCTGCATTTGGGCCCTGGAGAAGGGTTATACCATGTACACTTGCAACCAGGGCCTGCTGGAGTTGCGCAACGAGATTTCATTTAAGATCGAGAACCGCTACGGCTTGCACTATGAACCCAAAACGGAGATACTGATAACGGTAGGTTCCAGCGAAGCCCTCGACCTGGCCTTGCGGGCGGTCCTCACGCCCGGCGACGAGGTAATCATTCCGGAACCATGCTATGTGTCTTACGGGCCGACTACCTTGTTTTCCGGCGGCGTACCGGTGTATGTGGCCACCTCGGTAAAGGACGGCTTTCAGGTTACCGCCGCCCAGGTGGAAAAGGTGCTTTCACCCCGTTCCAAGGTGCTTTTGCTCTGCTACCCCAACAACCCCACCGGTGCGGTTATGGAGGAAAAAAACCTGGCGGAACTGGCCGAACTGGCTGTGGCCCGCGACTTGATCATCATCAGCGACGAGATTTATGACAACCTGGTATACGGGGTGACCCACATTCCGCTGGCCACCCTGCCTGGTCTCAAAGACCGCACCATTCTGATCAACGGGCTTTCCAAGGCCTATGCCATGACCGGCTGGCGCCTGGGATACGCGGCGGGGCACCCCGCCTTCATTGAGGCTATGACCAAGATTCACCAGTATACCATGCTGTGCGCCCCCATTACCGCCCAGATGGCCGCCATTGAGGCCCTCCGGAGCGGGGGGGCGGCGGTGGCCCGCATGGTGGAGCAGTATGACCGGCGTCGCCGCCTGGTGGTGCGCTCGTTCAATGAAATGGGTCTCTATTGTTTCGAGCCCAAAGGCGCCTTTTACGCCTTTCCTGATGTATCAGCGACAGGACTGGACAGCGAGGAATTCGCTGAGACACTTCTCCGGGAAGAGAAGGTCGCAGTGGTGCCGGGCGGCGCTTTCGGGCCCTCGGGGCAGGGTTTTGTACGGTGCGCCTACGCGGCATCCATGGAGGACCTTAGCGAGGCTCTCAAACGGATCGGACGCTTCGTGCGGCGGGCGTCCGGCGGGCGTCCGGCCGGCCAGACGGCAGTCGCCGAAAGGTGAGGATTCTGCCTGGGGTTTGGGGACGTGCCTGGCGCTGTAAAGGATGCCCGGAAGTGCGGTTGGTGTAAAAAGGAAGTGGAGGTTTTTTGGTGACCGGGGGTATCGTGGAAAGAACCAGAGAACAACTGGCTAAGGCTCTGAGAGAAGCGTACGAAATGGCCGCAGGAGAGGGGCTTCTCCCTGCGCTTGACCTCCCGCCCTTCATGGTGGAGGTGCCGCGGGAGCGTGATCACGGGGATTTTGCCGCCAATTTGGCTCTGTTGCTAGCGGGTGCGGCGCGTAAATCACCCCGCGTTATTGCGCAACTTTTGGCCGACCGCCTCCAGGCAGGGCCCCTTCCCATTCAGGCGGTGGAGGTGGCCGGGCCTGGCTTTATCAACTTCCACCTGCGACCGGGTTGGGTGCTGGAGACCCTTCCCCAGGCCCTCGACCTGGGACCGGCGTACGGCCGGGTCGAGTTGGGCGGCGGTCAAAAGATACAGGTGGAATTCGTCAGTGCCAACCCTACCGGGCTGTTGCATATGGGCAACGCGCGCGGGGCAGCCCTGGGGGACTGCTTGGCTTCTCTGCTGGATTTTGCCGGGTACACAGTGGAGCGGGAATTTTACATCAACGATACCGGTCATCAGATTGAAAACCTGGCGCTGTCCCTGGAGGCCCGCTATCGCCAGGCCCTGGGCCACCCGGCCGAGGTGCCGGCGGACGGCTACTTTGGCTCGGACCTGGTGGAAACGGCCCGGGGGTTCGTTGACCGGTTTGGCGGCGATTTGCTGGCAGCGTCGGACGCCGAGCGGCGGGAGACCCTGACCACGTTTGCGCTGGCCGAGAAATTGGCGGCCATTAAAACGACGCTGGGCGAGTTCGGCGTTCACTATGACCGCTGGTTTGCCGAAAGCGAGTTGCACGATTCGGGTCAGGTACCGGCCGCCATCGCCAGCCTGACCGATAAAGGCTTTACTTACCACAAGGATGGTGCCTTGTGGTTTCGCGCCACCGCCGCCGGTCTGGAAAAGGACGAGGTTTTGCTGCGGCAAAACGGCTTACCCACCTATTTTGCTGCCGACATCGCCTATCACGTCAACAAGCTGGCCCGGGGGTTTACCAGGATCATCGACATCTGGGGGGCCGACCACCACGGGCATGTGGCCCGGCTGCATGCGGCACTAAAGGCCCTGGATCTGGATGATTCCTCCTTGACGGTGATCATTATGCAACTGGTGCGCCTGTTCCAGAACGGTGAAATCGTACGCATGTCCAAGCGCACCGGTAATTTCGTCACCCTGGAGGAACTGGTGGAGGATGTCGGCCAGGACGCCGCCCGCTATTTTTTCGTACTGCGCAGCGCGGAGAGCCATCTGGACTTCGATCTGGACCTGGCCCGTCAGGCGACGAACGACAACCCGGTGTATTACATTCAATACGCCCACGCCCGCATCTGCAGTATCTTCCGCCAGTGGGCCGAGCAGGGCGGGAGTTTGCCCACTCCCGCAGATGCCGACCTGTCTCTCCTGCGGGAGGAGGCGGAACTGGCCCTGGCCAGGCAGATCGCCTGGTTTCCCGAGGAGATAGTGCTGGCGGCCCAAGGTTTGGCGCCGCATCGTTTGGCCCGTTATACCCATGAACTGGCGGGGCTCCTGCACAGTTTTTACAACAGCCACCGGGTGATAACCGGGGAGGCTGACCTTACAGCCGCCCGCCTGTGTCTTGTAGGGGCGACCAGAGTGGTGCTGCAAAACGCCTGCCGCATTATGGGGATAAGCGCTCCGGAAAGGATGTAGGGAGTTTAGCCGGTGACGTATTGACAGGGGTAAAAGATGGCGGATAGAATAGGGTAGGTTGATCGGGAGAATGCAACAAGTTTAATCCGGGAGGTATTCATGAGACCCAAGTACATCTTTGTCACCGGTGGGGTGGTCTCTTCCCTGGGTAAGGGAATTACCGCGGCTTCGATGGGACGTCTCCTGAAGGCCAGGGGGCTGAAGGTAGCCATTCAGAAGCTGGATCCCTATATCAATGTGGATCCCGGTACCATGAGTCCCTACCAGCATGGGGAGGTTTTCGTCACCGAGGATGGGGCCGAGACAGACCTGGACCTGGGTCACTATGAACGGTTCGTGGATGAGAACTTGAGCCGCAACAGTAATGTCACCAGCGGGGGCATATACTGGTCAGTTATAAATAAGGAGCGGCGGGGTGACTACCTGGGGGGTACCGTCCAGGTCATTCCCCATATTACTAATGAAATCAAGGAGAGAGTACTCAAGATAGGCTCGGAGCTTTCGCCCGACGTGGTCATAACGGAGATCGGGGGAACTGTGGGCGACATCGAATCGCAACCTTTTCTGGAGGCCATCCGGCAGCTGAGGAGCGATCTGGGACGGGAGAACGTGCTTTACGTTCATGTAACACTCGTCCCTTTTTTGCGGGCAGCCAACGAACTCAAGACGAAGCCGACCCAGCACAGTGTCAAGGAACTGAGAGCGATCGGCATCCAGCCGGATGTAATTGTCTGCCGTACCGAGCGGACTTTGTCCCGGGATATGGTGGAAAAGCTGGCGCTTTTCTGTGATATTCGCCCGCAGGCGGTGATCCAGGCATGTGACGCTTCTTCCATTTACGAAGTGCCCCTGATGCTGGAGAAAGAGGGTCTGGGCCGTTTGCTTGTTGAGCGGCTGGCCTTGCAATGCGGGCCGCCCGACCTTGCCGAGTGGCAGGCGATGGTGGAAGGGATGAAGCACCTGGAAGGGAACGTTACTATTGCCCTTGTGGGTAAGTACGTTTCCCTGCAGGACGCCTATTTCAGCGTAGCCGAAAGTTTGCGGCACGCCGGACTTTACCACGGGGCCGAGGTTAACATCCGGTGGATAAACTCCGAGGATCTCGAATGCGGCGGCGTTGAAGAGCGGCTTGACGGGGCCCACGGTATTTTGGTACCGGGCGGCTTCGGGGACCGTGGGATCGAGGGCAAGATTGCAGCCATCCATTATGCCCGCCTGAAGAGAGTTCCTTTTTTGGGCATTTGTCTGGGCATGCAATTAGCGGTGGTCGAATTTGCCCGCAACCAACTGGGTTGGGCCGGGGCTAACAGTTCCGAGTTCGACCCCAGTACACCCTACCCCGTAATAGACCTTTTGCCGGGCCAACGGGAACTGGACCGTAAGGGTGGTACCATGCGCCTCGGGAGTTATCCGTGCAAACTGTTACCTGGTAGCGCGGCATTCCGGGCTTATGGAGAAGAGATGATCAGGGAAAGGCACCGCCACCGCTACGAGTTGAATAATCTGTTCCGGGCTACCCTGGCCGAGAAGGGGCTCTTGTTCAGCGGTACGCTGCCGGACGGTTACCTGGTCGAGATACTGGAGATGCCGGACCACCCCTGGTTTGTAGCGACGCAGTTTCACCCGGAGTTTAAGTCGAGGCCGAATCGTACCCACCCCCTTTTCCGCGATTTCATAGGGGCATGCTGCAACCGGAGGGTGTAGCGCGCCTGGCTCCATGCATTAACCGCCCGCTTTTTCTAAAGACTATGGGAAAAGAACGAAAGAGGGAGTCGCGGTTTGAACAGGTGGGCGGGCCGGATTCTGGGCGGGCTGGGCGTCCTTGTTCTGGTGGGCGGGGCCGGGCTGGTAGCCAGCCGGGTTTGGGGCGACCGGGTGGCAGTGGTACGCATTGATGGCGTGATTACCGAGGGCAGGGCACCGTCCTTTTGGAATGAAGGCAGCGGGGCGGCCGAGAGCCTGGCCGAACTCAGCTCCATCAGGGACAAACGGCAGGTCAAGGCGGTGGTTCTACGCTTGAACAGCCCCGGGGGGAGCGCCGCTGCCAGCCAGGAGATTGCCCGCGAGGTAGAGGGGCTTCGGGCGGCCGGGAAAAAAGTTGTCGCGTCTATGGGAGATGTCTCGGCTTCGGGTGCGTACTGGATAGCCTGCTCCGCGGACCGGATCGTGGCGGATCCGGCGACCGTTACGGGCAGCATCGGCGTAATCACGCGGGTTCCCCAGTTGGGTTCTCTCTACCGGCGGATGGGCATCGAGGAAGAGGTCGTCAAGAGCGGCAAATACAAGGACATGGGATCGCCGGGGCGGCCCCTGACGGGTGACGAGCGGCGGATATTCGAGGCCATGGTGGGTGACGTTTACGGGCAATTTGTAGACCAGGTTGCCGGCTCCAGGCACCTCCCGGCGACAAGGGTGCGGGAACTTGCGGATGGACGAATATTCACCGGACGGCAAGGGGTAGAGGCAGGGCTGGTTGATTCTTTGGGCACCATGGGGGATGCCGTGCGGATGGCCGGTTCTTTGGCCGGCATCAAAGGTAAGCCGCAAGTGGTTGAAGTGAGGCAGGGGGGGTGGTGGCCGCGAGGCGATAAGGGACAGGAGCGGCCCGCCGGCGGGGAAAGCACCTGGCGCTTGCCCGGTGGGGTTATGCTGATGATGGTACCGGTCACAGGTTAAATTGGTCTTAAGGGGAGGGGCTGGCCCGAGAGGAAATTAATGGTCCACGGCGAATAGAGAAGCAAGGGATAGCTGTCGATTGGGAGGCTCGTTGGTGGAGAAGCCTTTGGTTATGGTAGTGGATGATCAACCGGGGGTCCGGCGGCTGCTTTACGAAGCTTTTCTTGATGATGGATTCGATGTGGAGCTGGCCTCGGGTGGTGCGGAAGCCTTACGGAAAGTGCAGTACCTGTGTCCACAGGTAATTCTGCTCGACCTCCGGATGCCGGGTCTGTCCGGGCTGGATACTCTGAGGGAGTTGCAAGGCATAAAGCCGGGGCTCAATGTGATCATCATGACCGCTTACGGCGAGATGGATATGGTACGCGAGGCCAAAAAAATAGGTGCCCAATGGTACATAACCAAGCCGTTCGACCTGGTTGAATTGCGGTGTATGGTTAAAACGGTGATTGCAGGGGCTCCGGATGGCGGTGCGGCCCGGTCGGGGCTGATAGCCGCCACCTAGGATCATTTTGTCAGTGATAGCGTGGAAGGGGGTATTGGCGCGATTTATCCCCTGCGCCGAGCAGGGGCCGGGTGCGCCGGACTTATTTGAAAATCTTTCTTGATACGGCGAACGTGGAAGAGATCAAGGAGGCCCACCGGCTGGGAGTAATTTCGGGGGTTACCACCAATCCGTCGCTGATAGCGCGGGAAGGCCGCGACTTTCTCGCGGTGGTACGGGAGATCACCGCTATTGTTGAGGGACCGGTGAGCGCCGAGGCGGTGCGTAAGGATGCTGCCGGGATCGTGGAGGAGGCGGTTGCCCTTTCGGCCATCCATCCCAGCGTGGTCGTGAAGATACCTATTACCGGGCAGGGGCTGGAGGCAGTGAGTGAGCTGACCCGGCGGGGAGTCCGGACCAATGTGACGTTGGTGTTCTCCGCCAATCAGGCCTTGCTGGCGGCGCTGGCCGGGGCCACGTTTGTCAGTCCGTTTGTGGGCCGGATAGATGATATGGGCCAGGACGGCATGCGGGTATTGGAAGAGACACTGGAGATTTTTGATACGTACCGTTTTTCCACCGAGGTTATCGCGGCCAGCATTCGTCACCCGCTGCATGTAACCCAGGCAGCCCTTCTGGGGTCGCACATAGCTACGGTGCCTTTTGCGGTATTGAAGCAGATGATGGGTCATCCGTTGACGGAAAAGGGCATTGCTAAGTTCGACGAGGACTGGGCCAAGGTCACCAGAAGGTAGACCGGGTGGGGTGTTCGGACGGCGTTGGAACAGTAAACTTCTCCCAAATACTCACATCACCATTAAGTTAACTTTCCATGGTTTCGCTGCCCCCGTAGTATGCTATCAAGCGGGTTTTAACGGAGCGCGGCAATTCCGAAGATGCTTAATATTTGGTAGCTGGGGCCGGCCGCGGGGCAGGGCTGTTCGGGGGAACCCATGTAAGGGGGTCCCTCCCGCTACCGTGTGTGCTCCGGTCTTTACTGCTTTTGGGTAAGATGGTGGAGGGTGCTGGGCAGAAGTAGGTTTAGCAAGTAATAACGGAAGGAAGATGGGTTTGAATCAGGGTGAACTGGAAGGAAAGACCCTGGCGGAACTGTATAAGATCGCACGGGACATGGAGATTATTGGATACTCGAAGCTGAGGAAAAAAGAACTGGTCTTTGAAATCATGAAGACCCTGGGGGAAAAGGCCGGCCAGATTTATGCCCAGGGAGTACTGGAGATTCTCCCCGAGGGTTATGGTTTTCTGCGCCCATTTCAGTATACTCCGAGTAATGACGACATCTACGTTTCGTCTTCCCAAATCAGGCGTTTTGATCTCCGGACGGGTGACAATGTGGGGGGGCAGGTACGCCGCCCCAAGGATAATGAGCGCTATCTGGCCCTGCTCAGGGTGGAGCAGGTTAACGGGGTGGACCCGGAAGTAGCCGCCAACCGCGTCCATTTTGACGGGCTGACCCCCTTGTATCCACAAAAAAGGATCGATCTGGAGACCGGCTCGGACCACTATGCCACGCGCATCATCAACGTCATCGCTCCCATCGGCAAAGGGCAGCGGGGCCTGATCGTTTCGCCCCCCAAGGCTGGCAAGACCACCCTTCTCAAGGAGGTCGCCAACAGTATCACGAAGAACCACCCGGAGATAATGATTATTGTGCTTCTGATCGATGAGCGCCCGGAGGAAGTTACCGACATTGAGCGGTCGGTTAAGGGTGAAGTGGTCAGCTCCACTTTTGACGAACCGCCGGAGAATCACGTCAAGGTGGCAGAGATGGTTCTAGAGCGTGCTAAACGCCTCGTAGAACACGGGCAGGATGTAGCTATTCTCATGGACAGCATTACCCGCCTGGCGCGCGCTCATAACCTGGTGGTGCCCCCCAGTGGCCGTACTTTGTCCGGGGGCGTTGATCCGGCCGCATTGCACAAACCCAAACGGTTTTTTGGGGCCGCCCGTAATATCGAGGAGGGAGGCAGTCTGACCATCCTGGCTACGGCACTCGTCGAGACTGGAAGCCGCATGGATGACGTTATTTTTGAGGAATTCAAGGGTACCGGCAATATGGAGCTGATTCTGGATCGCCGACTGGCCGACCGGCGAGTTTTTCCGGCGATAGACATTCAACGCTCGGGTACTCGCAAAGAGGAACTCCTTCTTACACGTGACGAACTGGACGTTATGTGGTATTTCCGCAAGGCAGTGAACTCCATGAGTCCTTGGGAGGCCATGGAGCTCATCATGGATCGCATGCGCCGCACCAAGTGTAACGCCGAGTTGCAAATGTGGTTCAAACAGCAGGGACGTTCCGGGGCTCTTAACGGGGAGAACCGCCGCACGGTCTAATTCATTTTGTGTTTCACGTGAAACCACATCCACCGGCATTGTATAACCGTTGTGCCTCCCGGCCATAATGGTAGGGAGAAGGCCGCTTGATTCGGCCCTCACTACCTTACTTACTAGGGAGGATAACGGTGCAAAAGGAAAGAATTCTGACCGGAGTGGCGGGGATGGTGTTTCTCCTTCTCAGCCTGGTCATGTTGCCGGTGGCTATCCAGGCCAACTACCTTCAGCCGGCCGGCAAGACCGTTCACACTGCACAACCGTTTATCACGGTGACGCCGGGTTCCATGGCTGTCCGGAAATCGCCCGGCGCATTGTCCTATGCCATCAAGCAGGGGGATACACTGAGTGAAATCGCCGGGCAGTACGGCGTTATGGTTAATGACCTGGTCCAAGCCAACCACCTGACCAACCCGGACAGCCTGGCGGCCGGTGAAGACCTGGTCATTCCGGTATCCGCCCCAGTGCCAGGCAACCCTCTGGCCATCGGCAGCTCTGCCCGCACCTTGCCCTGGCCGGTCACGGGACCCATCAGTTCACCCTTCGGCGAGCGGGAGATCTTCGGACATCAGGAATTCCATACGGGCATCGACATTGCCGGTCCTCTGGGGACGCCTATCAGGGTGCCTTTGGCCGGCCGGGTGGTCTTTGCCGGACCACTGGGCGCCTATGGGTTGGCCGTAATCATCGACCACGGGGACGGCTTCAACACCCTTTACGCCCACGCCAGCCAGTTGCTGGTCAACCCAGGCCAGAGCGTGACGGCCGGGCAGACAATTGCCCAAATAGGCCAAACCGGTGATGCCACCGGTCCCCACCTCCACTTCGAGACGCGGGTGGACGGACAACCGCGGGACCCCATGACCTTTCTCATGGAGCGGTAAGGCCGCCGCTAGGTGCGTCGAAATAAATTGAAGAACCGTGTGCCTTCATTCGTTCCTAAAAGCCACTGGAACGCGGGGGCTGCATAATATATAATGGCAACAGGAGGTGGCGATGATCGTGCCCATTCTTACTGCCTTCACGGAAGCTGCTATGCAGGAGGCAAAGTACAAGATTCTCGAGGATGGCTCATTTTTCGCCGAGATTCCGTCCTGTCCCGGAGTATGGGCCAATGATAAGACGCTGGAACGATGCCGGGACGTGCTGCACGAAGTCCTGGAAGAATGGCTTATCCTTAAACTTCGGGACGGCGACCCCCTTCCAGAGGTTGGAGGCGTAGACCTTAACAAGTTAGTGGCCGAAGCATGAACCCGGTAAGTAGACGCGAGTTGATCCAGCGCTTGCGGCAGTTTGACTTTGAAGGTCCTTTTTCTGGCGGCCGCCACCCTTTCATGAAGCGCGGCCGGCTAAAGCTGCACGTTCCCAATCCCCACGAAGGCAACATAGGTGTCCCGTTATTGAGAGAAATACTTAAACAGGCCGGCATATCCGAGAGCGAGTGGGATAAGTGAGGCAAGTCCTTGCTCTAAAGGGGTATTCGGCCCCTACCCCATAACTCCAGCCCGAAGCCAGCACCGCGCCACATCTATCGCGGTAAACGAAGGGGGCAGCTCTCAGGCCTTGTACCATACGCTATACGCAACTCCCGATGGACGAATGTATGACCACCCGCATCTGCCCGCGGCCGGCCGGGCCGGCCGGAACACTTTCCCCCTGCAAGACATAGATCTGATACCCCTGCCGGAAGGAGCATCCCTGGTCCTGCTGCCGGACAGCACACCTGTCGGCTGCCGCCAGGGTCTGGAAAAGCCCTTTCCCCGGACCGCGGACGGGAAACCGGCCTTAGCGGTTGCCGCCTGTCTTCCCCAGGGCTTCACCCGCACGTTTCTACCGGCTTTTCGGCGGCGCACCGAAAAGCCTTTGCCCATCATGGGCTATACCGCGGTGGCCTGGCGCGAGGGGAGGATCTACGCGGCGGCGCTGCCGACCGATGATCCAGCTCGCTGGAGTCCGGCCAACTACAACACCCCTGAACTGTCCCAACTGGTGGAGGAGCGTCTGTCCACCTCACCGGATAACAAGGTCCTGTCCGGCCTGGCCAAGTGTGCCCTGGAATACCGCTGCTTTACAGCCCAGAACATCTTTTACCGCCGTTGGGAGGGCGGTCTGCCTACCACCCCTGCCTGCAACGCCCGCTGTCTGGGCTGCCTCTCCCTCCAGGATGCCGGCGGTCCGCCTTCACCGCAAAACCGCGTGGCCTGCGTGCCCCAGCTGGACGATGTGGTATCCGTGGGCGTGGAGCATCTGGTCAGCGCTCCGGATGCCATAATAAGTTTCGGCCAGGGCTGCGAGGGGGAACCTCTCCTGTCAGCCCCCATACTGGCTGAAGCGATTCGGGCCCTGCGCATTAAAACCGCCCGAGGCACCATCAATCTGAACTCCAATGCGGGAAACACGAAGGGTCTCTCCCAGTTAGCGGCCGCCGGCCTGGACAGCCTGCGGGTCAGCCTGATCAGCGCCACCCCGGCCGTCTACACGGCTTACCACCGGCCCTCTTACAGTCTGGTGGACGTGCATAACTCACTCCAACTTGCGGTTCAGGCCGGCGTCTATACATCCCTGAACCTGCTCGTGTTTCCGGGTCTCACAGACTGTCCAACCGAGCTAGCCGCTCTTTTGAACTTAATCCGGGAAACCGGCCTCCATATGGTGCAATTGCGCAACCTGAACATCGACCCGGCGGTCATGGCGCCCCTGCTGCCCAAGGAGACCCCAATGGGCATTGCCGCCCTCATTGACCAGTTGCAAAAGATACCGGGGCTGGCGGTGGGGAATTTCACCCGGCCCCGGGAGTAGTACAACGGGCCGGAAAAACCGCGGGCGATGAGACCACCAATCGCCTGTAACAGGACGCCGAATCCTGCCGAACGGAGCTGGAAAGATGTACTTGCCTTGGATGGGTGTTCATGGGATAATATTGTTGCGAGTTCGTCCCCGTTACCCTAAGCGGGTATACCGTGCCTTGCTCCTGCGGATGTCGTGTGGCTTATTACCCGCGTGAGCCGCCTCGCCGGTGTTTTGGCGGGGCGACAGGTTCATCAGCCATCCGGGGGGAAGGGAGACGATGCCTGTGACCGAAGCAGAATTTATCGCCGCCATGCGTTCCGTGGTCAGGCAGGAACTGCACCCGGTAAACGAGCGGCTGGACAGAATGGACGGGTGCTTTGATGGTGTGGACATGCGTCTGGGTGCCATGGACAAGCGCTTTGATGCAGGGGACAGCAGAATGGACCGAATGGAAAATCACATGGAGACGCTCTTAGAGGATATGGAAATATTAAAGACAGATATGACAACACGTAAAGAGGACGTTTCCACCATCAAGACCGAATTACGCTTTGCCTGGGAAGATACGGCTGACCACGCAGGAACAAAGGGCAGCCCGGTAGTTAACCGGGCTTTTTTGCATCTACGTATCCTCTTCAACCCCTTGTGGCGCGGGGAAAACCCGACCCTGCCCCCCGAACCGGGATAGATTCCAAGTTGGCTGATGTTTCCACCCCGGTAGTGCGTTCGAGGGACTTAAGGATCACACCTAGAGGCATGCAACTGGTTACCGGGCTGTCATTCGACCTCGGATCAGTCCCTTACCGTATTTATGGTGGCAGGGTTATGGGAAAAACTAGGGAGTGCTCAATGTGTATTTTACCAATAACCATAGATTTAAGGATAATTACAACCCAAAAGAATTGAGGTATCTTTTGGCAACCGCTAAAAGAATGTTGCCCGAATACATATTTGACAACGCCAAGCTCGAAGGCAACCCCATGACTTTTCCAGAGGTCAAGACGCTATTGGACGGAATAACGGTCGGGGGGCACAAATTAAGCGATGAAAGGCAAGTTCTTAATTTAAGAAAGAGTTGGCATTTACTAATTGACTACGTTGGGCGCGGGGCGTTTGAGCTGAGTAGTACTATAATGAATAGCATCAATTCGAAAGTCGCGGAAGAGGAAGCCCTTGAATGGGGCTCGTTTCGAGAGGGACCCGTTTTTATCAGTGGAACAAAGAAATACCGGTGCCCGCCCGCAGGGCAATTAAATACAATATTCGCTAATGACATTGCAAAGATCAAGGCGATGAAAAATCCCGTAGAAAGGGCAATAACATTTTTCTTATGGGGGAGTCTAAATCAGTTCTATTATGACGGGAACAAGAGAACTTCGAGGCTAATGGCCAATGGTATCATGCTCAGTGAATGTATCGGCGTGTTTAATACGCCTGCATCGCTCATGGTTCCATATAATGAGCTGATGGTCGAATTCTATGATACAAAGGACGCTACCGAGATATCCGGTTTTTTTGAGGAATCCTGCCTAGTGACCTTTGATTACATCTGAGAGATAACGGGACTCACCAGACACCCACTATCTGCAGCACTCTTACCCGGCTGTACCTATGCCGTCACCCGGCAACAGGCCCGGTTGCCGCACGGTTATTGTCCGCCTCGGTGGATCTTTTCGTTAAGGGCCGCGGTCTGGCTCTCCGGCCGGGCGTCGTATTGACCGGCCAGAGTCGCAGCCGGTTGGCTGTACATGGACAAGGCTTGTTTCCTGTTCCCGGACTGCCACAGGATCTCCATGGCCAGCCTGACGACCGGCTCGGCGACCGGTTCGGACGCCAGGTAACGGCGACAGGTCTGCAGCGCCGCCGCCCAGTTGCCTTTGGCCTGATAGACCCGGGCCAGTTGGAACAGGACCTCCAGGTGCAGGTCGCGCAAGGGGCAGCGGATACTCGTGGTCCAGTCCTCATAGATATCTTCCGGCAGGAATTCCCCGGCGTAAGAGCCGGCCGCCTGCTCTAAAGCGGCGGCGGCATAGGGACTGTTGGCCTTCGGGAAAGAGATCGGGGACGCCAGGCGGGCACTCCTGCAAAGGCTCGTCCGAAAAAATCTGTTGGTTAAAGTAGGGAGAGGCCGGTACGAGGTGTACCACCGTTTATTCGGCGACTCGTCCGGGGCCGGGAAAACTGACCCCGCGATCATGGTTGCCGTAAACCCCTTATTGCCCCTGCGGCCATATTATGCTATAATACCCTGCGTAAGTTTTCGGTGAGACTAGAAACGAGGTGATCGGCGTGAAGAAGGACATTCATCCCAACTACGGAGCGGCGAAAGTAACGTGCATTTGCGGGGAATCGTTCGAAACCTGCTCGACCAAAAAGGAAATCCGGGTAGAGATATGTTCCAAGTGCCACCCCTTCTACACCGGCTCCCAGCGCAACGTGGAGACCGGCGGCAGGGCCGACAAGTTCCGCAAGAAATACGGCTTGAAGTAAGGGGTAGAAGGGCCGGGGCCCCCGCTACCCGTCGTGATGACCGGTTTCCGTATACGGCCGACCCGGCAGACGAAGCTGCTTTCCAGACGTCCGGAGGAGTGATCCGGTACGCCTAAAGGCAGCTTGCTTTGTGGGCGGGGCCATCGGCACCCGTAATACCGGTTCACCATCAACTAATCCCCGGAAGGGAGGGAGGGCCGCGCGCAGGGAAACCGCGCCGGCTAACTCTATGGCCGATTTTGTCTACGGTGGCCAGGCTGTTATCGAGGGCGTCATGATGCGGGGTCCGAAGGACTGGGCGGTGGCAGTGCGCCGGCCCGACCAGAGTATCGCCGTCGAGCGCCGGGCCAACGGTTCTTATGAAAGCCGCTACCCATGGTTGCGGTGGCCACTGTTGCGCGGCGTGGTCGCGTTGGTGGAAGCCCTGGTCGTCGGCATACAGGCCCTCACCTACTCGGCCTCCCAGGCCGCGGCGGAAGAGGAAGTTCACTTAAGCCAGAGGGACATCATCCTTACCCTGGTGGTGGCTTTAGCCCTGGCGGCTGGCCTGTTCGTGCTCCTGCCGGCCCTTCTGGCCAATTTTCTGGCCGCGCGGGCGGCCGGCGGCCTGGAACGCAACCTGATCGAAGGGCTTATCCGCATGACCTTTTTGGGCGTCTATGTGGTTGCCATCGGCCGGGTGGGCGACATAAAGAGAGTTTTTCAGTATCACGGCGCGGAGCATAAGGTCATCAACGCCCTGGAAGCGGGTGATGATTTGTCCGTGGACGCCGTGCAAAAGCATTCGTGTCACCACCCCCGCTGCGGGACCAGTTTCCTGTTGTGGGTAGTCCTCGTGGCCGTGCTGGTGTTCTCCCTGCTGGGCCGTCAAAACATCGGGGCCGCTTTGGTCTACCGTCTTTTGTTAACGCCCGTGGTAGCCGCCATCTCCTACGAGTGGCTGCGCCTCACCGGCCGGTACCAGCGGTATGCCTTTTGGCGTCTTCTAGCGGCACCGGGTCGCTGGCTGCAGGGCCTGACCACCCGGCAGCCCGACGATCACCAGGTGGAGGTGGCCATTTCCGCCCTGCGGGCAGTGTTCAAGAAGGGTGAATCTATTGTTCAATAAGCTTAAGGATATAGAGACCCGTTACGAGGAACTGGGCGCCCTGATGGCCGAACCGGAGGTCATGGCCGACCGGGTCCAGTGGCAGCAGTATGTGAAGCAGCATGCCGACTTGACCGACCTGGTCGCCGCCTTTAGGGAGTACAACAAGACGGCCAAAGACCTGGCTTCGGCGCGTGAGTTGATGGCTGACAATTCCGAACCGGAACTGCAGGAGATGGCCGAACAGGAGGCCGGGGAACTCATCGACCGGCTGGCCGGCCTGGAAGACCGGCTCAAGGTCATGCTCCTGCCCCACGACCCCAACGATGAGAAAAACGTGATCGTGGAAATCCGGGCCGGCACCGGCGGCGAGGAGGCGGCTCTTTTCGCCGCCGACCTGTTCCGCATGTACAGCCGCTACGCGGAGCGGCAAGGCTGGCGCAGCGAGATCCTGAACACCAACTTCACCGATATCGGCGGCGTCAAGGAAGTAATCGTCACCATCGAGGGGAAGGGCGCATACAGCCGTCTGAAGTTTGAGAGCGGTGTCCACCGCGTCCAGCGCGTCCCCGCCACCGAATCGAGCGGGCGCATTCACACCTCGGCCGCCACCGTGGCTGTATTGGCCGAGGCGGAGGATGTCGAGGTGGAAATCAATCCGGCCGACCTGCGCATCGACGTCTTTTGTTCCACCGGCCCCGGCGGCCAGTCGGTGAATACTACTCAGTCGGCCGTGCGCATCACCCACCTACCTACCGGCATTGTGGTCTCCTGTCAGGACGAGAAGTCCCAGCACAAGAACAAGGACAAGGGCATGCGGGTGATGCGGGCCCGGCTGAAAGCCCGGGCCGAGGAGGAACAGCGGGCCAGCGTGGAATCCACCCGCCGTTCCTTGGTGGGTAGCGGCGACCGCAGCGAGCGCATCCGCACCTACAATTTCCCCCAAAACCGCATTACCGACCACAGGATCGCCCTGACCACCCACCGGCTGGAAGAAGTGCTGCAAGGTGCACTGGACGACATACTCGACGCCCTCGTCACCAGTGACCAAGCCGAACGCCTGCGGAGCGAGTAGGTTGACGGCCGGCGAGCTGGTCCATGAGGCGGCGGGCCGCCTCATGGCGCGTGACCCTGGTGCCGCCCGCCTGGAGGCGGAGCTCCTGCTGTCCTTCGTTCTGGGACTGGACCGGCCGGGGCTCTACTGCCGCTGGGATGAGGTTCCCGCTCCCGGGCTACGGAACACCTTTCAACTGCTGGTCGAACGCCGCCTGGACGGCGAGCCGCTGGCCTACCTGACCGGCGAGCGGGAGTTTATGGGGTTGGCCTTTACCGTGACGCCCGACGTCCTGGTGCCGCGTCCGGAAACGGAACTTCTGGTCGAAACCGCGCTGGCCTTCCTGCGGGAGAGCCGCTCTCCCCTGGTGGTGGACGTGGGCACGGGGAGCGGCGCCATTGCCGTGAGCCTGGCCGTCAATCTGCCCACCGCCCGGCTTATTGCGGTTGACCTATCGGAGGCGGCGCTGGTTGTCGCCCGGGGCAACGCCCGCCGGCACGGTGTCGGGGAGCGGATCTCCTTCCGCCGCCGCGACCTTTTGACCGGTATCGAAGGGCCGGTCGACCTCATAGCAGCCAACCTGCCGTACATACCTACCGGAGAACTGGACGGGCTGCCGGACGAGGTGCGCCGCGAGCCCCGTTTGGCCCTGAACGGCGGGCCGGACGGCCTGGATATCTACCGGTGCCTGGTTCCCCCGGCGGCTGGTTTACTCAAGCCCGGTGGCTACCTCTTGGCCGAGCTGGGTCCGGGAGAGGAGACGGGTCTTCTCGCCTTGGTACAACCGCCGGTCTGGCAGGCCCGGGTGGAGAAGGATTGGGCGGTCCTGCCGCGGCTCCTGGTGGCCAGACGGATGGAATCACTTGACACCTGCCGGGTCACCAACATATAATCTTACTAAACTGGTTTAGTAGTCTGGTCTGAGCGGGGGGGGGTGATCCGGCATGTTAACTGTCGGTGCGTTCCAAGCCAAGACGAACTTGGCCCAATTGCTGGACAGGGTTCTGGAAGGGGAAACCGTTGTCATCACCCGCCGCGGCGTTCCCGTCGCTACAATCAATCCCATTGCCGAAAAGCAGTTGCGGGATAAAGTGGAAACCATACAAGCTATCAGGACCTTTCGCAAAGGCAACCGGTTGAACGGGTTGCCTTTGCGCGAGTTGGTGGAGGAGGGGCGACGGTTCTAATGGCCTTTGTGTTGGACTGTTCGATTACCCTCACCTGGTTTTTCGAGGATGAAGACAATCCCTACGCCATGTTGGTGCTGGATTCCCTGGCCGAGACAGAGGCTGTAGTCCCTGTCATTTGGACGTTGGAAGTTCCCAACGGATTATTGACGGCCGAACGCCGGGGGCGATTGACGGCTGACAAGGCTAACCAAGCCATAGAACTTCTGAAAAAGTTAAGTATTCGGGTTGATGTCCTGGAAAACGGGATGCAGCCCCTACTCGCTCTGGCCAGGGACTGTAAACTGACGACATACGATGCCGCCTACCTTGAATTGGCCAAACGCTGCCAGCTGCCCCTTGCCACAAGCGATCAAGCGTTGGCTAAGGCAGCGAGACTGTCGAATGTCCAACTGGCCGACTTCCATCCCACCCCATAGTGTTGCCCGTCTGCCGGGAGGCCCGGCTGGCTGGGCGGAACTCTGGTGAAAATGCGGTATGGCAATGGCAAAATCCCGACGGGGTGCTCGTGGAGGCAAAACGCACTGGAAACGTTGCACCTAAAGGTCGACGCCCTATGTCCGGCCCCGGAAGCCATTGAGGCGGCCGCGGCTCTTTTGCGCCGGGGCGCCCTGGTGGCCTTTCCCACCGAGACGGTCTACGGTCTGGGTGCCAGCGCCCTGGACGACCGGGCGGTGGCCCGGATCTTCACGGCCAAGGGACGCCCCGCCGACAATCCCCTCATCGTTCATGTGGCCGACCCCGGGGAAGTGCCGCGGGTAGCCGCGGACCTGCCGGAGCCGGCCCGGGTTCTTATGGAGGCCTTCTGGCCGGGCCCGCTGACCCTGGTCTTGCCCCGCCGCGAGGATGTCTCCTCCCTGGTCGCGGCCGGGTTGCCCACGGTGGCCGTACGCATGCCGGACCACCCGGTGGCCCTGGCCCTGATCCGGGCGGCCGGGGTGCCCGTGGCGGCTCCAAGCGCCAATCTTTCCGGCCGCCCCAGCCCGACCAGCGGGGCCCACGTCCTGGCCGACCTGGCCGGGCGCATCGAAGCCCTTTTGGATGCCGGTGCCTGCGCTCTGGGCGTCGAATCCACCGTCCTGGACCTGACGGAAGATATCCCGGCCATTCTCCGGCCCGGCGGCGTTACGGCGGAAGAGCTGGCCGAAGTGCTGGGTGGCGTCCCCCGGACGGAGTCCCCGGGCGCCGCGGGAAAATCGCCCGGTACACGCCACCGCCACTACGCTCCCGCCATCCCGGTCTACCTGGTGGAGGGGGAAAGGGAGCGGGTGCGGGACGCCGCCGCGAAGCTGGTGGGCGAACTGAAGGCCCGGGGCCTCTCGCCCGGGGTGCTCTGCGCGGCGGAGCACGCGACCTTGTACGGGGTGCCCGCGGTGACCTACGGCCGTTGGAACGATGCAGCCGGGCTGGGCCGGCGCCTTTACGGCGCCCTGCGGGAACTGGAGGAGCGTGGGGCCGGGGCCATCGTGGCCGAAGGGGTGACTGACTTGGGTCTGGGCCGGGCCGTGATGGACCGGCTACGCCGAGCGGCGCACGGACGGATCATCCTGGTCTAGCCGGCCGTGGGGGCAGAATATAGTTGGACACAAGGAAACATTTGGAACAACGGGGTAAGGAAAGTTGACCAACCTCGTGTTGTTGGCGGTGGCCCTGGGCAGCGATGCCTTCTCGCTCTGCCTGGGCCTCTCTATGGCCCGGATGCGGGCGTGGAAGGCGGGCCTTTTTATTTTGATCGTGGCCGCGTTGCACGTCATGTTACCGTTAGCCGGTTGGTACATGGGCCAGACTTTGAGCCTGATCCTGGAGCGATATACGGTCTATTTGGCGGCCGGGGTGCTCTTTTTCCTGGCCTACAAGCTGGTGGAGCAGGCTTTGGGCTCCCACGGCCAGGCTCCGGCTATTCCAACCGGGCCAGCGGCCATGCTGCTCCTAGGGGCATCGGTCAGCCTGGATTCGCTGCCTGCCGGCCTGGTGTTGAGCAGCCAGAGCTATGCGCTTGTTCCGGCCATTTCCCTGTTCGGCCTCACAGCCGGCCTGATGACGGCCCTGGGTCTCGTTCTGGGCCGCTACCTCGGCCTGTGGGCCGGTTCCAGGGCGCAGCTCCTGGGGGGGCTGGTATTATTTCTCCTGGGGGTAAAACTACTACTGCGTTTCTAGATCGTGGAGAGGACGGGGACTGGGTTTGGCCACCATTCTTTTTATCTGCTCCGGTAATACCTGCCGCAGCCCCATGGCCGCGGCCATGGCCGGCAGGTATTTGGCCCTGGCCGGCTCACCGGTCCCGGTGGCTTCGGCCGGCGTCGACGCCTGCGCGGGCCGGGCGGCCTCCGCCTTGGCGGTGACGGTAATGGAGCAGATGGGGCTTTCCCTGGCCGGCCACCGGGCCTGCCGGGTGACGCCGGGCGACCTCCGGCAGGCGGATCTTGTACTGGCTATGGAAGGGTGGCAGTTGGGCGTTCTGGCTGCCCTGGATCCTTCGGCAGCCCGCCGTAGCTTCACCCTCACCGCTTTCACCGGCGAGCCGGGGGACGTGTCCGACCCCTTCGGTGGGGATCTGGCGGTCTACCGGCAGTGTGCCCGGGAACTGGACAGGCTCGTGGGCAAAGCTCTGACGCGCTACCTGGACGGGCCGGATTTCTCCCTGTCCGGCAGGGAATAGCAGCCGCTGTGTAGAATGTGACAGATACAGCGAAAATAGTTCCTAAAATAAGGCGTCAAAGAGCGCGAAGGAGTCTGGCCATATTGAACGTAGCGTTGGGAGCCGACCACGGCGGCTTCCGGCTCAAGGAAGAAATTGCCGTCCTGCTGCAGGGGATGGGGGTGGCCTACCAGGATTTCGGAACCTGTTCGGAGGAATCGGTCGACTACCCCGACTTTGCCCGGGTGGTGGCGGAAAAGGTGGCGGCCGGGGTATGTGACCTGGGCATCATCTGCTGCGGTACCGGCATCGGGGTGGCCATCACCGCCAACAAGGTGCCCGGGGTCCGGGCGGCGGTTTGTCACGACACCTACTCGGCCCGGATGTCACGGGAGCACAACAATGCCAACGTCCTGACCCTGGGCGGGCGGGTTGTCGGGCCGGGACTGGCCGGGGACATCGTCCGGACCTGGCTCTCGGCCGGCTTTGCCGGAGGGCGGCATCAGCGCAGGCTGGAAAAGATAGAGAGGATGGAGCAGGAATACGCCCCGTCCCGGAGATTAAGGGGCAGTTGCGTATTCTGACGGGGGGAGCGGGCATGCTTTTTTCACGGAGCCTTATTGAGACCGATCCGGAGGTGGCCCGGGCGCTCGAGTTGGAGCTGGCCCGGCAGCGAAACACCATCGAACTGATCGCGTCGGAAAACCTGGTTAGCCGGGCCGTAATGGAGGCCCAGGCTTCGGTTTTGACGAACAAATACGCGGAGGGTTATCCCGGGCACCGCTACTATGGCGGCTGCCAGTACGTGGACGTGGTGGAGAACATGGCCCGGGACCGGTTAAAGATGCTGTTCGGGGCCGAATACGTCAACGTGCAGCCCCATTCCGGCAGTCAGGCCAATACCGCCGTCTATTTCGCCCTCCTGGATCCGGGAGACGTGATCCTGGGGATGAACCTGGCCCACGGCGGCCACCTGACCCACGGTCACCCCCTGAACATATCCGGCAAGTACTTTCGCATCGCCTCTTACGGCGTGGAAAGGGAAACCGGGCGGATAGACTACGAGCGGCTGCGGGAGCAGGCCAGGCAGGTTAAACCGCGCCTGATTGTCGCCGGGGCCTCCGCCTACCCCCGGACCATCGATTTTGCCATGATGGGGGCGATCGCCCGCGAAACGGGCGCCTACCTGATGGTGGACATGGCCCACATAGCAGGCCTGGTGGCCGCGGGGCTGCACATGAGCCCCCTGCCGTACGCCGACGCGGTTACCTCGACCACCCACAAGACCCTGCGGGGACCGCGGGGCGGCTTGATTCTGGCGCGGGAGAAGTACGGGACGGCCATTGACAAGGCCGTCTTTCCGGGGATCCAGGGCGGTCCGCTCATGCACGTCATCGCGGCCAAGGCGGTAGCCCTTGGCGAGGCCCTGCAGCCTTCCTTCCGGGTGTACCAAAAGCAGGTGGTGCAAAATGCCCGGGCCCTGGCCGCGGCCCTTGGGGGGCGTGGTTTCCGGCTGGTTTCCGGCGGAACCGACAACCACCTCATGCTGGTCGACCTGCACAATAAGAACATCACCGGGCGGGACGCCGAACTGGCCCTGGACCGCGTGGGCATAACCGTCAACAAGAACGCCATCCCCTTCGACGACAAGCCGCCCACGGTAACCAGCGGCATCCGCCTGGGGACTCCGGCCGTTACCACGCGGGGCATGGACGAGGCCGACATGCAGGTGATAGCGGAGATTATCGACCTGGTCCTCACCGGCGGCGACCAAAGGGCCGGAATTAAGAGGGCCGGCCAGTTGGTGAAGGGCCTTTGCGAACGTTACCCGGTCTACTGACCGGGCCGGCAGGGGGAAGAATGTATAAACTACTGGTAGTGTTTGGGACCCGGCCAGAGGCTATCAAGATGGCGCCGCTCATTAGTGAACTTTCCCGCTACCCGGAAGAATTCGATGTACAGGTAGCGGTAACGGCCCAGCACAGGGAAATGTTGGACCAGGTTCTACACCTTTTCCGGATCAACCCCGACTACGATCTGGACATCATGCAGCCGGGGCAGAACCTCTTCGACATTACCGTCCACGTACTAAAGGGGCTGCAATCCATTCTGGAAGGTGAGTCCTGGGACTTGGTGCTGGTGCACGGCGACACCACGACGACCCTGGTGTCCACCCTGGCCGCCTACTACAAGCAGATCCCTGTGGGTCATGTAGAGGCCGGGCTGCGTACCTTCCGGAAGTATTCCCCCTTCCCGGAAGAGATCAACCGCCACCTGGTCGGCGTCATGGCCGACCAGCATTTCGCTCCCACCGCGACAAGCAGGGCCAACCTGCTGGCGGAGGGTGTGCCGACGGAAAATATATTTGTCACCGGCAATACGGTGATCGACGCCCTAAAGACCACGGTGGACCCGGCCTGGTCCTTTGCCGGGGGTCCGCTCGGCGACATCGATTTTGACCACAAACGGGTACTTCTGGTCACCACCCACCGGCGGGAGAACCTGGGGGAGCCGCTGCGCGAGGTCTACCGGGCGCTGGCGGCCGTGGTGAAAAGGACTCCCGACGTGGAGATCATCTTTCCGGTGCACCTGAACCCGGCGGTGCGTCAGTGCGCGGATGAGGAACTGGGCGGCCTGGAGCGGGTACACCTGGTGCAGCCGCTCGATTACCAGCCCCATGTGAATCTGATGGCACGCTCATACCTGGTTCTCACCGATTCCGGGGGGATGCAGGAGGAGGCGCCGGCGCTGGGCAAGCCGGTGCTGGTCCTGCGGGAAACCACCGAGCGCCCGGAGGCCGTAACGGCCGGCACCGTTCGCATGGTCGGAACGGACAGGGAAAAAATATACCAGGAGACAACCCGCCTTTTAACCGATGCGGCGGCATACCGTTCCATGGCCGAGGCAGTGAACCCTTACGGAGACGGCCGGGCGGCATCGCGCATCGTGGCCGCGCTACGCTACCGATTCGGCTTCATCCCCGAGCCGCCACAAGAATTTAAGCCCGGCGTGTAAAAAAATATTTCGCCCGGTCCCGAAAAAACCCTGGGCAGCCTGGAGGAATACCAGCATTTTTGTAGAAATAAAAACGTGTGTGAAAAAGGGTACTTGCCGGCGGACCCCGGTTGGGAGGCACACCGATGGCCGGGAATAACCAGAAAAAGAACGGCTCCGGGCCTTGGCGGGCCATGGCCGTGGCAACCTCCGTCAGCACCGAAATGGCTGTCACGGTGATCCTCGGGGTTTACGGCGGCCGCTGGCTGGACGGCCGGTTGCACACATCAGGGCCGTGGTTCATGCTGGCCGGATTGCTTCTGGGTTTGGCGGCGGGCATCCTCGGCATCGTCAAGACGCTGGAATCTTTCTTCGGCACGGGGGGGAAATAGGCTTGGACATTGATATGCTGGTGGCCCGGACCTTGCGTAACGCGACCGTCGCGCTTTTCCTGTCCGGCCTGTTTCTGTTTCTGGGCCAACCGGCCGCGCTGGTCGGGGGCTTTATGGCCGGGATAGCGGTCGGCATGTGGAACGCCTACTTCCTGGTGCAACGCTTCAACCGCGTCATCGGTCTGCCGGTCAAAAAAGGCAAGGGTATCATGTACGGCGGCATCATGATGCGGTTGTCCCTGATCTTCGGCCTCCTTCTGCTGGCCTACCGCCTGCCGCAGTATCTTAACCTGCTGGCGTGCGCCGCGGGTCTCATGGTGGTACCGTTCATCACGCTGACCATCGGCCTGGGGCATCACTTGCGGGAGCGGACCGGCCGGAGCCCGGTATAAAGACCACGGGAGAGTCGCTCCAGGGAATTGGTATTAAAATTGGGGGGTGGGAACGCAGGAGGTGTAGTGACCGAACCACGGGCTCCGGCCCGGAGAGAATGAGAGAAATCCGGTGACCGGTGTGAAAGGGGGGAGATATGAAGGATTATGTTAACCGTTGATCAAGTGGAACAGCTTCTTAATGTCTGGCACTTTCCTATCGTACCCGGTTCCCTGCTCCCGGGGCCCTGGCACTGGGGCCAGATCGGTGGTTTTTCTATCGACGTGGACGCCAAGACCATGGTCATGACCTGGATCGTCATGGTTCTTATTGCCGTCTTCGGCGTCGCCGCGACGCGCAACATGAACGAGAGGAAGCCGCGCGGGTTGCAGAACGTGATGGAAATGATTTACGACGGCATGCTCAACCTGATCCACCAGAGCATGGATCCGGTGAAGGCGGCGCCGTTCATCGGTACCGTGGTCACCTTCTTCCTGTTCATTTTCTTCTCCAACCTGCTAGGGCTCATACCAACCCTCAGTTCGCCAACGGCAGACTACCAAACCACCCTGGCTCTGGGCCTGATCACATTTGTTCTGATCTACGTCTTCGGTTTCCGGTATACAGGCGGTAAATTCCTGCGTCACTTCCTGACGCCGTTTATGCCTCTGACCATTATCGAGGAACTGGCTAAACCGATAACCCTGGCTTTCCGGCTCTACGGCAACATTTTCGCCGGGGAGATGCTGATCGTGGTGCTCCTGGGCCTCCTGGGCGGCTGGACTCACGTCTTCGGCGGATTCATCGCCTCGGTGGTCTGGCTGGCCTTCAGCATTTTTATAGGCTTCATCCA